>Ga0272446_1003128_pt1 | contig 21420 bp, 18 predicted proteins | sample YNPCB0061_FD_194587 | JGI IMG/M metagenome (GOLD analysis project Ga0272446, IMG submission 194587) | Hot spring microbial mat communities from Yellowstone National Park, WY, United States - YNP-CB-006-1 | ecosystem: Environmental > Aquatic > Thermal springs > Hot (42-90C) > Sediment | place...
AACACAACAACCTAGCACGTTTCCGCACCAGGTTGCCGCGATTGACACTAGCGAGGACGACGGGACTCGAACCCGCAACCACCGGATCGACAGTCCGGTACTCTGACCAATTGAGCTACGTCCCCTCATGTGGACACTTCTATTTCTACCAGCCTTTTCGCTTGGCGACAAGTCCCCTGGGTCATTTTTTCCGGCCGCGTCGGCCCTGCCAGCGAAAATCCCTGGCTCGGCGTAACAAGCGGTATTGGCTGGCCTCCAGACGTTGCCATTCTTCCTCGGTGGCGGTTACGACTTCATAGTATTGTGCTTCCAACCGCTCGACGGCAAACGCTTCATCCCCGTCCCAGGCGGTTAGGGGCAGTTGACCGGGTCCGATCCGAGCTGGTAACAACAAGCCGTCCAGCACACAGCGTAACATCATGGGTCGGCTCTCTGTGCTTTAAGAGGAATCCAGTTCTTCAGCCTGGGAATGTTTTTCTCCGGCATGCGTCCCATGCTAACCGATTTCGCCGGTCGCCGCCTAGCTTGGTAGGTCCGATGTCTCGTTCGTCCCCACAGCTTTGTAGGGCGTTACGCCTGCGGCCAGTGCAGCGATTCCCGGGCCGCATCACTTGCCTGCTGCCAACGCCTCAACCAGCTTCTGGAAATCCTCGCGGCCACGCAGCGGGTCGAGGTCGCTGTTCTTCTTCAAGTGGGCAGCATCCTTGAAGCCCTTGGCCACGGCGTCGCGCAGCAGCTTCATCGCGAGCCAGGGGGTGCCATCGGCCAGCGTGCCCAACGCATGCACCGGCGGAATGTTCGGGTGCGGCAAACGGGCCGTGATCTTGGCCTCGGTGACGAAGCGCTCGGCATACGCTCCCGGCAAGAGCGTCTTGATCGCCACCTCACGATCCAGCGTCAGATCGTACCCGGCGTAGACGCAGCCCATGCCCCCTTTGGCGATTTCGCCAGTGATGCGATAGCCGGGGATGTTCGGAGCTTCCGCGGGCGGAGCGGGGACGTAGAGCCCCATCGCGCCCGTGAAAACTTCCTAGCTGAGATCGACCGTGTCCGGCTGCTGTGGCCGCTCGTGAGCGACGGTACGATGCGGATCGAGCGACGGTTCGGGCGGCTTCCTGGCGAGTCTCCGGGCGACAAGAAGAGTTGGCCACATGCAACCACATCCGCCCCCGAGCAGCAAGCATTTTCCCCGGTTGGCTCATCGCCCCGAGGGGCTTTGCCCTTGCCTTGGCTGGGCGGCTGGCGGTATGGTCGGCCATGGTAAGTGGTCCAGGCGACGCGGAGAAGCAGAACATGGTACGCGAGGGGTTGTTGTCGCTCGTGGGGGTCGGCATGGTCCTGCTCGGTCTGGCTGGGCCCATTGGCTTGGCCCTGCAGCAGCAACGCGAAACGCGCAACTTCAGTGTCGTAACGCCTGGTGTGCTGTTTCGCAGCGCTCAACTGCCTACGAGTGGTTTGCGTCGGCTGCAACACGATTACGGCATTCAGGCGGTCGTCTGCATCCGGGATGAATCGCCAACCACCGAGGCCGAACGTCTGTGGTGCGAACAGAACGAGGTCCGCTTTGTGCGTATTGATGGCCGCAACTGGACAGGCAAGGCTGGCTCGTCGCCGGTGGATGGGTGTTTGCGGCAATTTCTGGAGGTGGTGGCAGATCCGAAGAATCATCCGGTGTTGATTCATTGTTTTGCTGGCATTCATCGCACGGGCGGATATGTGGCGGTGTATCGCATGGAGGTGGAGGGCTGGACGGTGGAGGAAGCGCTGCACGAACTGCGTAGCCGAGGCTACGACCGCATCGACAGCGAAGAGGACATACGCGGCTACTTGGAGAGTTATCGGCGCGGGTGCTTAGGCGGCAGGCAGGCGAAGCGAGCGGTGAGATCAGAACTTCATCCGCGGTAAAAGGCGATGACCGCCTGGACGGCGCGTTTCCAACGCCGCAACATCTGTTCCCGGGTGGCGTCGGCCAGCCGAGGGGTGAAAACGTTGCGGTCATGGCTCAGGGCGAGCAAGGCGGCTTGATCCGGCCAGACCCCACTGGCCAGGCCGGCTAGAAAGGCAGCTCCCAGAGCGGTGGCCTCGTTGGTGGGAGAAGGGATCACCGGCAGATTGAGCACGTCGGCCTGACATTGCAAAAACCAGTGATTGCGGGCCATGCCGCCATCGACCCGCAATACCCGCAGGCGTTGGCCGGCATCCTGAGCCGCGGCTTCGATCAGGTCGGCCACTTGCAGGGCTACCCCCTCCAGGGTAGCGCGGCTGATGTCGGCAGCCGTGGTGCCACGCGTCAAGCCAAACAGCACGCCGCGTGCTTCGGGCACCCAATGGGGCGAACCCAAACCAACAAAACCCGGGACAAAAATTACTTCGCCTGCTTGCGTCGCCTGGGCGAGATGCTCGACCTCGGCGGCATCGCGGAAGAGCCGCAAGCCATCTCGCAGCCACTGGACGGCCGCCCCAGCCACGAAGACAGCCCCCTCCAGGGCATATTGCACGGAGGCATCGGCCGTCGCGGCCAGAGTGGTCAGGAGGCGATGCTGCGACAAAGTGGGCGTGGAACCGAGATGTTGCAGGTAGAAAGCCCCCGTGCCATAGGTGCATTTGGCTTGGCCCGGCTCGAAAGCACACTGACCAAACAGGGCGGCCTGTTGATCACCGGCCACGCCGCGGATGGGAATGCCGTCGGGCAAGAAATCCAAACCCTGGGTGACGCCAAAATCGCCGGCACTGGGGCGAATCTCGGGCAAAACATCCGCAGGGAGCTGAAAGAAGTCTAACAAGTCGGCATCCCATTGGGCCGTGTGCAAGTTTGCCAACAGCGTGCGCGAGGCGTTGGTGCGGTCGGTGGCCAACACTCGCCCACCCGTCAGCCGGGCCAACAGAAAGCTATCGACGGTGCCCAGGATCCGCCCCGCCGGCAAACTCCCCTGTCGCAGCAAGTAACGCATCTTGCTGGCCGAGAAGTAGGGATCGAGTACCAGGCCGGTGCGTTGGCGTAGCCAGGGTTCCTGGTCGGCGTGTTGGCGGCAAAAATCGGCGGTACGGCGGTCTTGCCAAACGATGGCCCGCCCCAGGGATTGACCCGTGTGCCGATCCCAGGCCACCACCGTTTCGCGTTGGTTGGTGAGGCCGATGGCGACCAGATCCCCAGGGGAGATGGCGGCGGCCTGCAAAGCAACCGGGACCGTAGAGGCGACACTGTTCCAGATTTCGTCGGGATCGTGTTCGACCCAACCGGGCTGAGGGTAGTATTGGGTGATCTCTTGGGAGGCAGCTCCACAGGAACGTCCCTGGGCATCGAAAACGATGCTGCGTGTACTGGTGGTGCCCTGGTCGATCGCCAACACGTAGCCCTTCATGATAATCGTTTTCTCCCGGCCGCGCCTCCGCTCAATCCATGATCTATAGTTTTATGGATCGTTTCGGCTGATGATGAGAGGCACCGCATGGCCGCTATTTGCTCGATGTGCAGCGCTCCACTGGATAGCAAAGCCAAATGCCTGCGTTGTGGTTATGAGAACGCAGCCAAGCCCCGCGGCGGGCCGCGCTGGTTAAACACGACTTCGGGTCGCTTGGCGATCGGGTTGATCGTCAGCCAGGGGCTTTTCTATGCTCTGGAGCGGCTGTTTACGGGGATTCTGTTGGCCAGTCAGGGCGGGACGGTCGAAGAGATTTGGGCCAACCCGGCCAACACGGTGTGGTTGCAACTAGCACAACTGCTCGGCGTGCTCGTGGGCGGCATCTTGGCGGGTGGTAGCCAGGAAAAAGTGGTCCCTCTGGGGTGCCTGGTGGGGGCCTGGAACGGGGTGTTGTCCTTGCTCTTTCAACAACTGCCCGCCGACTTGGTCGGGCCGATCGCCTTGTATTCCGCTCCGCTGGTGCATGGGGTAGTGGCCGTCTGTGGAGCGTTGATCGGGGCCCGGATTTGGCGTCCGATTGTCACGGTCGAGACCGGGCCGGTGTTAGGATCGGCGGCCAAAAAAGCAGCACCGCCCAAGCCCGTGTTGGCTGGTCGCATCGCCTGGTTACGCGTCGTCGTAGGAACGGCACTGGCAGTGGGTGGCTACCTGTATGCCGAGCTGATCTTCGAGAAAATTTTATCTCTCAGCGGTGGCAAGTCGGGTTATGAGACCGCCTTTCAAGACAACTTGATCATTTGGCAGTTGCGTGTGTTCGCCGGGGTGGTGGGTGGTCTGATTGCCGGCATGATGACAACCAACGGCTTCAAGCAAGGGCTGTTGGTGGGACTAGGTAGTAGTGTGATTCTGATGGGGGTGCAGATCAGCCGGCCCGGCGATCTGTTGCTGGCCTGGGGCATGGTCTTGCTCATTAGTTTCAGTGCGGCGATTGCGGGCGGCTGGTTTGGGGGTGCTCTGTTCCCGCCGCTCGATCCCTATCGTCGGCGCACGCCGGTGTCGGCTCAAGCGTAAGCGACCCTGTGGAGCTAGCCCATCGGCAGCAGAAGTTGAGCGTGGAAGTGGAAAAGAGGATGCCGAGGTTGACCTCTGTTCAGACGATCTGTACTCTTGTGTAGAGGCAATCTGTTCAGAGGATCGGATATCATGCGTATTGCTTCCTTTCGTCGTAAACGTCGGCCGACTCGCCGAGGACGGGTCATCCTGATTCACAATGGTCAACTGGTTTCTCCCACTGCTGCCCGCGGACTTCCCCAACTGGACAATCTGACCAAGGCTGCTATGTTGACTCCGTCGGGTGTTGCCGCTGCGGGGAAAACATGGATAAACCGACCCAACTGACCTATCGCTCTGCGGGCCTCGATCTCGATCTGTATGAGCAAACCCTGGCAAGCATCGCGCCGTTTCTCCGCCGCACGCATGGCCCGCGGGTCTTGGACGGTTTTGGTGGCTTCGCGAGCTTGTTCAGCCTCGACTTCAATACTCGGCTCTTCGCCCGCAACTATCAAAATCCGGTTCTGGTCAGTTGCACCGACGGCGTGGGGACCAAGCTCAAAATCGCCTCGATGATGGGCAAACACGACACCGTCGGCATCGACCTCGTCGCCATGAGCGTTAATGATGCGCTGTGTACGGGGTGTGAGCCGCTGTTGTTTCTCGATTACATCGCTATGCCCAAAGATGATCCGCACTTTACGCGGGAACTCATCAAAGGGATCAGCGACGGCTGCATCCAAGCCAATTGCTCCCTCGTGGGCGGCGAAACCGCCATCTTGCCCGACTTCTATCAGCCCGGGGATTATGACATGGCCGGTTTCTGCGTCGGCGTCGTCGAACGCGATCACATCATCGACGGCCGACACATCCGCGTGGGGGATGCAGTGATCGGCCTGGCCTCGAGCGGTTTACACTCCAACGGCTACAGTTTGGCCCGCAAGATTGTCTTCGAGCATGCAGGGCTGAAGGTCGATAGCTATATTGCCGAGCTGGACAACAGCCTGGGAGCAGCATTGTTGGAACCGACGCGCATCTATGTTCGGGCCGTCGCCAGCATCCTGGCCAACTACCCCGTCAAGCGTGCGGTCGTGCGCGGCTTGGCGCACATCACCGGTGAAGGGCTAGAGGGCAACGTCCCGCGTATTTTGCCGGCTCAGCGGCATGTCCTGCTGCGTCGCGGTTCCTGGCCGATTCCTCCGATCTTCGCCTGGCTGCAAAAGCTCGGCAATGTGCCCGAGGCAGAAATGTATCGCGTCTTTAATATGGGCATCGGCTTTGTCATGATCGTCAGCCCCTATTACGCCGACAGCATCGTGCGGCAATTGGCCGAGGAAGGTTACCCAGCCTATGTGATCGGCGAGGTACGCAGCGGCGAAGCGGGGCTCACTCTAGCGGATGGATGAGCGGTAGGTAAGAGATGGCCCCCGAGGGACGAACCGGCCCGAAGCGTAATTCGTAGCGCACACGATTGCCCACCTGACGACACGCGGCATTTTCCGGCAAAAAGATGGCTCCGCGGTCTTGCGAAGCGGGGACTTCCAAGAGGAAGTAAAAGCCTTCCAGACGTTGCTCAGGTAGTGGAAACGAGTAGTGGTATCTTTTGTCATGGATGGCTAATTGCTGCTGATAACGAAATTGCACGCGATCGACCCCAGGCGGTAGCGTGCCACGCAGCAGATTACCTCCCGGGGCCGACTCCACTCCTTGCACGATCGCGTCGGGCGGCAGGCCATACTCGAACTCCCGAACCTCCGCTGCGGGCGCAAAGCGTAGCTCGACGCTGGTGGTGGCCTGCTGTTGCTCGAGCTGTACTCGCACGGTCAGCCACAACGGCTGCGAAGCCGGTTTTGGGTCGCAAGGAAGGCGAATGCGTTCCCAGTCTGCCCATTGCGTGCCGATTTCTCGCATCGAAATCGGTCGCGTCGGCACGACAGGCAGTTGCGACACCATGAGTTGGCCCCCCTCTCGAGGTGTCAAATCGTTCGCTGGCGGTGCCGACACCGGTTGCCCGTGACGCCACAGCACCCCGAGGAGCAAACTGGCCGCCACCGCTGCCCACAGCAGCGCCCAACGCGCTGTCCACCCAGAACGCAACGGGGGTTGTGGCGGACTCAGCTGCTTGGCCCGTTCGACACTGCGACGCAGCGCTTCCATAGGCAGTGGCTCTTGCCGAATAGCCGCAACCGCCTCCCGCAAGGCGTCGGGAAGATCGTGATCCGAAGTCGGCACAAACGGTGGCATCAAGCGTGTTCCGGTGAAGGGTGAAGCAAAGACATTTCTAGTTTGGCTCGAGCTTTGTGTAAGGCCGTAGCGACGGCCCCGATGCTGATACCTACGATGCGGGCAATCTCTTCATAAGCCAGATCCTCAAAATAGCGCAAACAAAACACCTCGGCTTCGCGAGCAGGCAAATGGGTCAGGGCGTCGCGGAGGCGTTGGGCTAACTCCTGTTCTAGCAGCAGCGCCTCAGGACCAGGCTGCGACGAAGCCAAAGCCATCTCTGGAAGTTCGGCATGGCGACGACGCGAGCGCAAGCGATCTAACGCGCGACAGGCGGCTAGCCGACGCAAGAACGCCTCCCAGCAGAGGATCGGCTCGTTCTGAGCCATCTGATGCGCTTGCAGAAAGACATCCTGGACGACATCTTCGGTGTCGGCCGTGTGCCCCAAGATGCGCCAAGCGGTACGGAAAACCATCGGGCCATAGTCGCGGACAAGACGGTCCCAATCGGTCAACGGCCGCCCCTCCCGCTCCTGCTCCTGGGGATTCACGACACCTCTGGAAGAATAGTCGTGGTCCAATGCCGGTATCTTACCTGAGGGAGGGTTCATGGTCGTGGTTTGAGTAGACCGGCATCGTCTTGGACTTTACGATCCTTTTTTTCGCGTTCTTCGCGTGCCCGACGTTCGGCATCGGCTTTCTCTTGTTCGGCTTGGTCTTTGGCGAGTTGCTCGGCCTGCTCCACCGAGAGCATGGGGGGAGCGGCGTGTTGGCCGGCCCAGTAGCCCCAGGCGTAGCCGATCGCCAAGCAGCTGACCATCCCCCCCACGACCAGCAGATACGCCCCTAGCCCCGTCGGCCCATGGTCGTCGCTAGCGAGCCAGCGCCGCCACCAACTCTTTTTTCGCAAGCTCGTCAACCAGCGCCGCCCCGGGGCGGTCTCATCAAACTGGCGCACGGCCGTCACTACCTTGCCGACCTGCCGCCGGGCCGTGGCATTGTCGGGGTCCACCTCCAAGACGGCCAGATAGGCCCAAACCGCCTCGCCGAGTTCGCCGGCACGGGTGAGCAACGCGGCCTGCTCCAGCCCGCCTTGCAAATGCGAGACATAATCGGCCAGCAGCGACAGATCGGCCTGACAGCGGCGACACTGCCGGGCCTGATCGTCATTGCTGGCCTGACACATAGGGCATTGGATCATAAGCAGCCCATTAGCTTGGAGGTTCACCGATCGCGAAGAGAGCGGATCGGCCGATTTCAGAGCAGGTAGGCATAATTCAACAAGCGATCGTCCAGAGCGCGGGTGGCTTCTTCCATCTGGGCGCGGTCTCCCGTGTTCATCGCCACCCGAACGGCTCGGCAAAGCTCTTCGAGTTCGCGCCGATCTTCGGGGTCGTCAATCTTCGGAATCACGTTTTGCTCGGCCCGCTTGAGGACCTCGGCCGCATCCCGAAACTCTTGGGTCTCTTGCAACTCCATCGTGCGATTGACCAACTCTTTGTTGATCTCTTTCATTTTGATCAATTGCGAGGTGGTTAATTCGTTCTCGCCGGTTTGTTGAATCGCGAACCGCTTCTTTTGGCTGTTGTAAATGTCATGCAGAGTCACCGTCAGGATACCGTCATCACCATACTCGAAGCAGACCTCGATTTCGCCGTCGCGTTGTGGGCGGGGGGGCTTGAACTCCCAGGGGATCTCGGCCAGCTTGACGTTCTCGGGGCTGTCGGGGTTGTCGTAGACATCGCCTTCGTAAACACTGATGACCACGCGATCGGCGGGGTCGGCGACGGGGAAATACTTTTTGGTGAACGAACAGGGGATGTCCGAGCCGCGTTTGATGATGGGATCAAGAAAGACCCGATTGGTGCGAGCATCCACGGGGTTGGCACACAGCGAGTGTTCCAGCTTGACGCTGTAAGCGTAGCGATCTAAGCCGGCGGCCCCTTGGAGAATCGCCGAGACGATCGCCGCCCCTTGGGCCACGCACGTCATCGGATCGACCTGGTCGAAACTCTCCGGTTCGCGGCCAGCGAGTTTTTCGCTGACATAACGGCGCACGAGGGGGATTTTGCTCGTCCCACCGACCAGCAGCACTTTGTCGATGTCTTTGGGTTTCATACCACGCAGTTTCAGTGCCTCGTCGATGGCGGTGCCACTTTTAACGATCAACGGCATGATCACCCGTTCAAACTCGCCGCGGGTTACCTCCTCTTCCAGGCTCAGGCCCCGTTCCGGTACCAAGGCCGCCTTGCGAGCTACGGCCGTTTCTGTCGAGGAAAGATCAATCTTGGCCCGCTCGACCGCCAGCATAAATTGCTGCTTGTAGGGCGAATGGAGGATGTCAAACCCGGTCTTCTCCTGAAAGCGATCGGCGATCACTTTGCCAAAAGCCGCATCGACATCGTCGCCTCCCAGCTTGCCGATCCCCTTGGAGGCGATTTCCTCAAACATGCCGTGATGGATGCGTAGGATGGTCACATCAAGCGTACCGCCACCAAAGTCATACACGAGCACGGTCTGATCGTCCTGTGCGTTCAAACCATAACAAATGGCCGCCGCCGTTGGCTCGTTGATGAGGGTCAGGACCTGCATACCGGCGGCCCCGGCACACAGCTTAGTGGCATGCCGGGCTAGCCCTTTGCTGTTGGCTGGGATCGTCACCACCGCTTTGGTAAAGGTCTCGCCTAGGGCCTGTTCGGCGTCTTTCTTCAACAGGCTAAAAAGCATGACCGCGATTTGCTCGGTGCGAAGAGTCTGGCCGACAAACGGCACGCGCTCCGGAGTGCCCAGAATACGCTTAATGGAGCGGATGGAGCGTTGCTCGTCAAAGTTTTCCTTGGCTTCTTGGCCAAACGCCAAGCTGCCATCGCGTCGCATGGTCACGATCGAGGGTGTGTATTTTTGCCCTTCGTGGTTGGGCACCACCTCGGCTTGACCGAACTGAAAGTTGGCTACTACCGAGTTACTTGTTCCGAAGTCAATACCGATGTATGCCATAGGGAAACCTCAAAGGGGACTGTTGCTCGATCGGGATGATCCGTTCTTGGATTGCATTCTGGGGGATCGGTGTAAACCAGCTGTCTTTCCCTTTACTTGAGACTTTAGAGTTATGGATTCTCCGACCGGACCAGGCATCATTTCCTACTCAGACACAATTACTTTCGGTCGCCGCAGGACAAACTCCGGTTGTTGGCTAGCGTAGCCATGTTGTCGTTCCTCAGCGATCAGGTTAGGGCCCATGCCTTCCATGCGTTTGCTGCCGACGCGTTCGTGTAATTCCGGTCGATAGGGCGTAGCGATGACCGCATGATACGGATGAATCCCGTGCCGCGCCAGCGCCTCTTGCACTTTGCGGTTTTCAACTTCGACGGCCTGCATCCAGCGTCGCAGGCTCTCCGGGTCGTCGGTGGTGGGTTTGGCGGCCACGATCTCTTCCAGATCTTGACCGATCTCCAACAGCGTGTTCAACAACGCCAGACTGATGCGTTTCTCGCCGTGGACCTCGTTGCGTAGTTGCTGAAACGCTTTTTGCGTGTCAGCGGCAAAGGAGTTGAAGCTGGTTTTCAGTTCGTCGCGGACGTTAGAGAGGCGGCGTTCAAACTCCTGATGCTGACGGTTATTGCGCTCACGCAAGGAGATAATCTCTTCACACAGACGAAACAGAGTGGACGACCCAAGCGTCTGCTGCTCGCGGATCGTTTTCGCCATTTCCCCTGCCGCTGCTCCCACCGCAGGGGAGGGGATGCCACGCGTTGGTTCGTCATTCATGATCGGTTCTGTTCGCCTCGGGCAGTTGCAAGGACCAGGGATCGAGTTGGCTCGCTGCTAGTTGCTCCAGTAAGACCCAGCCGCCCAGCAGCTCCTCGGGCACGGCCGGTATCTCCAGCGTCGCCCGCACCGCCGCCAAGTCGGGAATCTCGACCGCCGGGCTATATTCGGCCAGCGCTTTCTCCTCGTCAAGAGGTTGCCATTGACGCATCACTTTGCCGCCCACCGCCCCGTAGCGACGCGACAGGGCCGCTATCAGCCCCTCGGCGGTGTCAGCGTTGAGGCTTTCCAGGTCAGCCTGGATACGGCGATCGATGTCGCCCAGGGCTTCGCGAGCCCAGTTGATGTCTTCCAGAGGGATTTTAATCTGATTCCGTCGCGCCCAGCGAACGCGGTCGGCCCAGTGGATATCGACTTCTTCCTGAGTCGCGGTTTTGCTCAGCCCTAGGATCAAGAACGGCCCCATCTGCTCACGTGGCAGCGTTGCCAAATCCAACAGGATGGGATCAGTCCCCTCAGACATGTTTGCGTCGACCTCCTTAGGCTCCCATCGACCGACAAGCTTCGATCTTTTTATCAATATGATCGGCCAGATCGCGGATGGTTCGGCGAACGTCTTCGTTGCTCACCAGGGGCAGGCATTTGCCCATGATACGGCGTAGTTTTTGAAATTCTTTGAGCAAGTCGCGCATCACCTCGCGGACCGCGGCCCAGTTAATTTGATAGTTGGGCAAGTTTCGTATCTGATCGATCACTTTGCCCAGTTGCTCCGTCAGATTATCGCAAATGTTGCCAATCAGGGGGATCACGCTGTGGACCATGCCCGTCGCTCGATCTTCCACCCGCGGATCGTTGGGATAGCGGCGAAAGATACGGTCAATCTCATTGAGCCAACGCTCCACATCGCCGAGACCTTTAATCTCGATCAAATCCAATTCATATAATTCATAGTGCGGTTCGCCGGGGTGCATCTGCTTGAGCTTCTCCAGCGTCCGCCGTGCGTCCTGCGTTCGCTTGGCCCTATTGTACAACAAAAACAGCCGCTCCAAACAGTCCGCCGCCTCCGGCCGCATCTGTGCCGCTCGCTGGGCATAGCTGACGGCCGCGTTCCATTTTTCCAGGTCAGCAAATTGACTGGCTAGGCGGTTCAGGCCGGCGAAGATCATGCGATCGGTGTATTGCGGAATATCCGTGGGACACGGCGAGCGTGGGTCCAAGCAATCAAAAAATTGGTTCCAGTGGGGTTCGGCCTGATGGAGTTGTTCCTGAAATTCATGTACCAGGGCAAGGTTTTGGTGCAAGCGGGCATCGTTGGGGGCCAGCTTCAACGCGGCCTTGAAATGGGACACGGCTCCGCCCAGATCCTGAGTCATCGCCGCACAGGTTCCTAACAATACCAACAACGCCACAAGGTTTTCCCGGCTAAAGCTGTGATCCCGAGCAAACGGACGCAACAGCACCTCGGCTTGAGTCCACTGTCCGCGGTCCATCAAGGCCCGTGCTTTGACCAAAACCACCTCAATGTATGCTTCTTTGATGAGGTTACTGCGTGGCCGCGCTTCGCTGAGAGCCTTGAGCAAGCGATGAATGGTATCGAGTTGGCCCAGGCTACGAAGGATTTTCAAGAGGCGTTGTTCATCGGCCTGGCTTAGTTCGTTCATGGCCGCGGCCTGGGGCGGAGCCTGCGGCGAGATGGTCAGCAGCAGGCTTTGCAGCGTTTGCAAAAAACGCAGTTCGGCGGCATCCTGACGTTGTTTGGCTAATTCGATGGCTTGCGGCAACACCTCCAGACAGCCGGGCAGCTTGCCCAGCGTCAGACGCGTCAACAGCAGATTGTAGGCGATGGCGTAGTGGTCACTCTTCTGCGCCCAGGCTCGCCCCAACTCCTCCTCCGCCTGTTCGAGGTTTTGCTCTTGCAACGACAGCAATGCCATTTGCAACAACACCTCGGCATCCGGCTTGGCGATCTTCCGCAGAGCGGCCCGAGCCTCGGCATTTTTGTTCTGCCGTTTGTACGCCATCGCCAGCAAATATTGCACGTTGGGGTCATTACCAGCGGCAGCAGCCCTTTCCAGGAAGCCGGCCGAGGCCGCATAGCGAGCCATTTGCTCGGGGTGGCGTGCAGCTGCTGGTAGAGAGGGGGGCATGACTCAGTCTCCCACGGTGTCATACAGAAGTTTTTGGCCTGCCTTGAGCAGGGCAAAGGTGATCAGGCCACTTAGGCGTGGCTCGCGTAGTCCGAGCTTGCCCGCCTCCCGTAACCGCTCCACCGCCTGTTCATAGCGCTCATCTTTCAGGGCGATTAACCCACTCAAATACACCATCCGTCGCAGGGGTTCGTCCAAGCCCCAGCGGCTGCGGACGGCCGGCTCGATGGCGCTCCAGTGACGAACGGTTTGTTCGTATTGTTGCTGTTGTTCGTAAAGCCCCCCGGCCAAAGCCCGTGCCACGGCATGTGAGGTAGCCTTGGGGTCGTTGCAGACCGCTTCCAAAAGCGGCAGAGCTTCCGCGCAAGCCCCTTGTTTGGCTAACGACCACGCCTCCAATAAGCGAGCCTCACGGTGCCATTCCGCGGCGCTTGCTGCCCGCTGCGCCCAGCCCCGCGCCTGCTCGTAGTGTGCGGCAGCCCAATGACAGAGCGCGGCCATGTAGCAAATCGCGGGTGGTTGCTCAGCCTGGCTGCCAAATCGCTCCGCTAGCTCGGCCAACCCCGCCAGGTCTCGCCGCAAACTGCGAATGGCCGCTAAGCCACTCAACGCCGACAGATGGCCCGGATCGTGACGCAAGCAATCCACCAGCAGAGCGACCACCCCATCCAAAGCCAGCTCTTGGGCAGGGTTGAGTTCGGGCATCAGGCCGTTTTGCGGTGGACCGAGTTGTTTGACGACCTCGCGCCAAGCGAGGGTCGCCCCGAGGTAAGCGATGGCAGCCCGCAGACGGCCTTGGGTCAGCTCCAGAGCTTGTTGGATCGCCTCGCTAGAGCGGGCCGGTTCTCCGAGTTCCTGTGCGAGCACCGCTTGCCGAACCAGTGGCCAATGATCTCGCGGGGCGAGCTTGTGCCACGACGCGAGCAACTGCACAGCTTGCTGGCGATCACCGGCCCGATAGTGCAAACACGCCAGCCGATCATAGGCCGGCAGATAGTCCGGCGCGAGCTTTAGTAGCACTTGCATTGCCTGCCGGGCCGGCTCGGGGTGACCGGCTTTTTCTTCGGCCAACGAGCGTGCGAGCAATTTGGCCGTGCCTTGTGCGGGATAGTCGGCCCCGAGGGCGTCGGGGAAACGTCCGGGAGCCTGATCGGCAGTGCGCTGGAGATAGACAAATTCGGCAGCATCGAGATCCCAGTGGTGCTGCTCAAAGAAGGAACGAGCCAAAGCCCGATTCTGAAAGGTACGTGCAAACAAATCCAAATCTACGGGGCTGCTCACTCCATGCTTGGTTGCCGCTTGCACATACAACCAAGCATAAATGGGCTTGAGCGCTTGGGGGTGATCGTGTGCCAACTGGGCATAAAGCGCAGCACTGTCCGGGTCGTGAGCTTGCACACTGGCCAGCGCATCGCAGACCAACTCCAGATCGCCCATGTCGACGGAGACGGCGTGACGCCGGGCCTCGAGATGCACTTCGCGTAGCACATTCGCCCACTCCACGTTCTCCAGCACCGGATACTTGGCCAACAATTTCAACGCCCAGTTGAGGTTGATCGCTTTGTCCACCTCCTTGGTCGGTTTGCCCAGGGCCGCGCACAGGGCCAAATATCCAGCCGTGAACGGGTCCTTGGGCTGCTCCTGATCGAAAGCCAAACGCAGCTGCTTGAAGCCCTCGTCGAACTGGCCGCTGCGGGCCAGCGCCAAGCCATAGCCACGCAGCAACAGCGGAGTCGGCGGGGCCTGTTGCAGCAGTTGGCCATACAGATGGGCCGCTTCCGAGAAGCGTTCTTGTTTGTAGCAGGCTTGAGCCAGGGCCAGATTCCCTTGACGCAGCAAAAGAGGGAGATCGCTTCCCAACAACGGACAGGCAAACGTCACGCCTCGCGGGTCGCCATTCTTCATCGCCAGCCGCCGGATGAACGATCGGCCCTCAGGGAATCCTTCGATCCATAATTTCCCCGGTTCGCTTTGCCATTGCGGCAACCCTTTAGCGCTCAGGGCCTTTTGTAAAACACGCATGGCCATGCCGCTGTCGCCGCCGCTGGCCATGAGCGTCACGCCGATCTGCCAGGGGATGAGCGGACAATTGGCATCGATGCGGTTGGCCTCGGACAGCCATTTGAGTGCCTCGGCGGGATACCCCAGGCGATGCAGCAACAGCCCCAGATACAACGGCGGGTCAATGATCTGACGGCCGGTCTGCTCACTTGCCAAGGCGAGCACGGGCAAAGCGGCTTCGAGCTGGCCTTGACGGATCAGCAACAAGGCGCGCCAGAAATGAATCTCCCCGGGGGGCGGGGTGGAGAGCTTCTCGATTCGAGCCAACAACGGCTCGACGGGTTCGTTGCCGGCTGCAAAGCGGCGACGGGCCTCGGTCAAGGCCGCTTCGAGAACCCGTTGTACCTGCTCGGCAGGATCTTGAGCCAACAGCTCGGCCACTGCCTGAGCATGGTCGCGTGCGGCTTCGTAATTTTGTTGCTGCAAAGCCTCTTGTACGCCGAGCTGATGGCATTCCCCGGCGAGATGGCGAACGGCGTTGGACGGAGGTGCCGCTGAGGGAGAATGCAGCAACGGTTGGAGCAACTCCAAGGCGGCTCGCCAATCGTGGGTCTGGAGTTTGGCTCGTGCCCGTGCGAGCAGCCGGCCACGCACCGGACCCGGAGCATACGCATAATACAACAGGCCCAGCAGCCCGATCACGGCGAGGATAGCCAGAGCGATATACATTGCGACGCGATGGCTCCTGAGAATCTTTTTAACTTAACGCATTCATGCCGATCCCTCAAGCAACCCTTCCTCCGGGGAAGGAGGCAGCGGATCGGCCATTTTGGCCGCTAATTTCTCCACCTCAAGGAGGAGTTTGCGTGCCTGGCGCAGAGCAGCGACGGGGTCGTCCTTGAGGCGTCCACTCAGGCCGGCTGCTGACCGCGCCAAATCGCCGAGAAAGTAATCGAGGTCGGCACGTTTTTGATCGCGGGCTTGCCTCCAAACCACGGCCAAGCGTTTGCGAAACTGATCGAAGGCCTGGCGAGCTTCGTCTTCGGGGGATCGCGGAGCTTTGGACTTGCCCGGTCCGGCGGGGCGGTGCTGTGGGAGGGCATCGTCTAGCAACTGCTGCAAATATTCAGCATACTTGGACAGATTGTCCCAGCACTCGCGATACAGCGTGACGTTGAACGCTTCGTAAGCCTCTTCGGCGTAACGCTCTTGGGTTTGGATGTGTTGCAGCAATTCGTCCCGGTCACGGCCGGTTTGCTGGCTGACCCGCCAAGCCAGATTCTGACAATCGCGGACCAGGGAAGCGAACTGCGTCCAGGGCGGGGTGATCACTTGCGTGCGGGCACGCTCGGCTTGCCCCAGCAACTCGCGTAGCTCGGCCATCCGGGCGATCGCCTTGGCTTCGTCGTCGTAGCTGAGGGCCTCCAGCAGATCGTGATAGATTTGCTGCGAACGCTGGCGAAGCCGTGTCCGTACTCGGCCGGCCAAGCCGCTCAACTGCTGTTCCAGCTTGTCCCTTAGTTGCTCAATCTCTTCGGGGGTGGGTCGGCTCGGGGGCGGCGGCGGTTCGATCGTTGCTGTCTCTCGACGCTCCTGGCTGCCACTGCGTAGCCAGATGGCCACTTCGATGCGGTGGCTGGTGTCGATGCGGAACTCGACTTCGACGGGTGAACCGATCGGTAGAGAGCGGTCGAGATTTTCGATTACCAGTTGCTTGATCACTTGATGTTCTTCGTAGATTGGCACCACGACTCGCCCCGATTGATCGGCGGTACGACACACGCAGGCAAAACGGCCGGGCAACGCCGCACCAATCGGGGCGACCACTTGCCGGTGCCGTTGCCTACCCCGCGAAAGCACCTCGATAGCCAAGGCACGGGTGAGGACTTGGGTCGGTAACACCCCACGCCCGAGGGATCGGCCGTGCTGATGATATTGTACGCTGCTATGCCAGCGTAGGCGGTCCAGGCCATCGGCATCGACCAGAGACCACTCCAGAGGGTTCTCGCCGGGTAGCAATTCCAGGGGCTGCTCGAAGGCCCCGTCGGCCTCGAGAAACACCTCCTCCACTAACCCGGTGCGTTTTTGGCCTATCCGCACGCTGGCCCCCTGGAGGGGAACCGGAGCCTGGGGGTCGGCACGCACTACACCGCTGGCGACATAATCGGCTTGGTTGACACTCAACGGACTGGTCAGGTGTACTTCCAGTGTCCCGCCGCCCACGGCAAAAAGGTAACGCGTGCCATGACTGGCTGCCCGCAAGGCGGCTCCATAGGCCACGCACAGGTCCGGCTCGTGGCACAACAAGTGGGGAGATTGGACCCGCAGATTCGAGTTCGGGTTGGCAAATGCCTCGCGGACCACCTGCCGAACCAAAGGGACTCGGCTGGAGCCGCCTACCAGCACCACGTGATCAATCTGATCGATACGGCGTGCTGCTCGAGCCAAGGCTTCATGGCAGCAGTCGATGGTGCGGGACACTTGGTCGCGGATGAGCCGTTCAAACTCGGCCCGTGTCACATGCACTTCCAGGGCAAACGTGCCTATCTCGGTCGGCAGTCGCGGTACACGGCGTGTGACCGCCTCCTGAACCGACAATTCCTTTTTCAGCGATTCGGCCAGGCGTACCAGCCGTGCAAAGCCGACCCCCTTTGGAGGCAAGACAGGCGGCTCCTCCAGCGGTACGCCAGCCTCATCGCGCCAGGTAGCCGTCTGCAGCAGATGCGAGGCCAAGGCACGGTCGAAGTCATCGCCACCGAGAAACGGATCACCACTGACGCCCAGCACTTCATGATCGCCCAGGCGACGACGAATGATCGAAACATCAAACGTGCCTCCGCCCAGATCATACACCAGGTACGTCGCGTCGCCGTGATTCTCCAGCCACGAATAATAAATAGCCGCGGCAGTCGGCTCGTGGAGCAACTCGCGGACCTCATAACCGGCCGCCTCGCCCGCTGCCCGCGTCGCTTCGATCTGCCCGTGATTGAAATAGGCCGGCATGGTGAGAATGGCCGAGTCCAGCCGATAACGAGCATCCAGGACGCGGGCGATGTGGCTGCGAAGAGCCTGGAGGAGGAGAGCAGAGACTTGGGGCGGCGTAAGAGTCTGCGGTCCCAAGGCGAAGCTCCGCTGTAGCCCCATGAACCGTTTGACCGAGGCCAAAGGGAGCTGCGGCCCCTGAAGAGCCAAGGCGTCATGGCCCACCACCAGGCATTGCTGGGCGTCGTCCCAGGCCACCACCGATGGGAGGGTGCGACGACCCTGATCGTCGTGTCCGGTTAGCAACGAGCCGCTAGCATCGTCCAAGCAGGCGATGACGCTGTTGGTGGTGCCCAGGTCGATGCCCAGAGTTCGGCGTAAAGCAGGTAGGCTCATACGACCCTCATGCAAGAGTGGCGGCTCACAGCCCCAGAACATCGTTCATCGAGTAAAGCCCCGGCGGCTTACCCGACAAAAACTTGGCTGCCGCCAACGCTCCGCGGGCGTAGCTGTCGCGCGAGGTGCCTTTGTGGACCAACTCCAGTGTCTCGCCCAGAGCGCTAAAAATGATGGTGTGTTCGCCTACGTTGTCCCCCGTGCGTAAGGCGTGCATCCCGATCTCGTCACGCGGCCGTTCTCCGGTTATCCCCTCCCGCCCATGCCGGATTGTGCCTCCCTGCACTTCTTGGATGATCTTGGCAAACTGCATCGCCGTACCCGAGGGGGCATCCTTCTTGTAGCGATGGTGTCGTTCGATGATCTCGATGTCAAAATCCCGCCCTTTGAGCAGCAGTGCCGTGCGTCGGCACAACTCAAACAGCACGTTGACCGTCAGCGACAGATTCGGCGACCACAGTACGGCAGTCTCATGGGCAGCGGCCTGCACCTCGGCCTTTTGGTCGGCTTCGAAGCCAGTGGTAGCGATGACAATCGGCAAACGGCGGGCGATGCAAACGGGCAGGACGGCCAGGGTGGCCGTGGGGACACTGAAGTCGATCAAGGCATCGACAAGCAAATCGGGGTCGAGCTTGGCACGCAGCGGCACCCCCAGCGAGCCGATCCCGCACACCTCGCCGAGGTCTTGGCCGAGCTTGGGATGGCTGGGGGACTCCAGAGCGGCGACGATCTGCAACTCGGGGTCGTCGTGGCCCAGGACGACGAGACGTTGGCCCATGCGGCCAGCCGCGCCGTGAATGGCGATACGGGTTTTCATGATGCACGTTCGATCGCCTGGACGATCGCCTCCAAGTCATTGGGTACCTGCACGGCCCGATTGGCAAAGGGAGCCTGGGTCACGCCGCGTTTGCCCAAGTATTCCTCAAACACGGCCCGCTCATGGGTATGATAGGCAACCGTCGCGTTGGGGTCTTTTAACTGATGCCCCGTCAACACGCACACCACCCGTTCGTCACGGCCGATGACGCCCTCATCGCGCAGGCGTTTGAGTCCGGCGACGCTGGCGGCCGAGGCCGGCTCACAGCCTAGCCCGCCCGCGCCGATGCGAGCTTTGGCGTCCATCATTTCCTGATCGGTCACCTCGCGTACGGCTCCGCCGCTGCACGCCAGCGCCCGCAACGCCTTGGGGAGATTGACCGGCCGATTGATCTCGATAGCACTGGCGAGGGTGTCAGCCTTGCGTCCCGAGGCGTCGAGATCGGCGTAGTAGCGTTGCAGGATGGTCTCGTCGGGTCGACCACCGTTCCATTGCAAACCCAGGTGACGGATCAGCACATGTAGGGTGTTGGCACCGGCAGCATTGATGACGGCAAAGCGTGGCAGGCGAGGCACCAGACCGAGTTGATGCAGTTCGTGAAACGCCTTACCAAAGGCTGAGACATTGCCCAGGTTGCCGCCCGGCACGACGATCCAGTCGGGCACTTGCCAACGTAGGGCTTCCAAGATGCGATACATCACCGTCTTCTGCCCCTCGAGCCGAAACGGATTAATGCTGTTGACCAAGTAAATGCCCAAGCGTCCGGCCACCTGCTGCACGCGGCGCATGGCATCGTCGAAATCGCCCTGAATCTGGATCGTCAACGCGCCGTAATCCAGCGCCTGTGACAGCTTGCCGTAGCTGATCTTGCCCGAGCCGATGAAAATAATCGCTCGCATACGGCCGGTCATGGAGCAGTAGGCCGCCAGACTGGCCGAGGTGTTGCCGGTACTGGCACAGGCGGCGCGAGTGGCTCCGACGAGGTTGGCATGGCTAAAGGCTGCACACATGCCGTTGTCCTTGAAGCTGCCTGAGGGGTTCATCCCCTCATATTGCAGATACAGGCAGCCCGGACGCATGTTTACGTATTTGGCCACACTGTCAGCTTGTTGCAACAGCGTTTGCCCCTCGCCGATGGTTACCAGCTTGTCCGGCGGAGCGAACGGCAACAGTTCGTGAAACCGCCACACCCCTGAAAAGCACAAAGGCTCGGTACGTCGGCTCCACTTGGCTTCGGCAAACTGCCAAGTCGATGGGGCTGGCTGCCGTTGGCGATCGTAGCAAACATCCATCAGCCCGCTGCATTGGGGGCAGGTAAAGACGGTCTCGCCCACGTCGCGAGTGGAGCGGCAATCGGGTCGAATGCAGCGCAGGTAGACGGCATCGCTCATCACGCGGAAGCCTCAATAATCCTTGGTGGCGAACCACCAGCACGAGATGCCCAACAACAGGGCAATGAAGATACCGGAGACCGTGAGACTCTCCGTCCAAGAAATCGGGCTGGTCTTCACCGCCAACGAACGCATCGAACGGGGCAAAGCCATCAGGTCGCGCTGCATGTAGTCGTCTACTAGCGTCGTTAGATCCGAGGTACGCGGCAAGAAATCGTGCAACAGCTTGACCACGGGCGGAAACCATCCCGGCGAAAACTCCATTTCCCGCCGCACCCGCAACTGCGGATCATAGCCCCCCACCGCCCCGAGTACCAACGCCGTCTGGGGGGTGCCACTCAAGGCCAGGGCGTTGCCCGCCGTCCAGGAGGCGGCCCGCTGCGAGGACGACCGCAACTCTTTGGTCACTACTTCCGTGATGGTGTGCGTCAGTCCCACCAAGAACAGAAAAAACCACGTCGCACACGTCACCAAGATCGCCACAATCGCACTGCGGGTCACCACACCCATCAACGTGCTGACCGCATAAAGGATGGCAAAGAAGAACGTGATGGCTGGTATGCTAATGAGTACGCCTGGTGCCCAGATGCCCGAGCGAAAAGCAAACGCCAACCACACCCCGCCGACCGCCACCGTGGTATTGATGAGGATGAACAACAACCCACCGAGGTACTTGTACAGCAGCAGCACGAAGCGAGGAATGGGTTTGACGATGAGCAGATCCACGGTGCCTTTCCGCAGCATGTTGGGTATGAAAAACGCCGTCAGAATCACACTGATCAGCAGAATCACCCACGCCCCGACTTGGTTGAGCAAAATCGTTTGGATGAGATACACCTGCACGCCCAGCGGCACCCCGTCGCGAAAGATCGGTAACGCCCCAAAAAACAGACTGAAATCGTGCGGCCACAACTTTTTGCCCTCGGCCGTCAAGACAGCTGTCACCACGTAGGAATCAGGAGTCGAACCGCGTTGTACCTCTTGGACCTCGGCAAGTCGTACATCGTCGAGTTGGCCGAAGCGTTCGCGGATCTCGGCGAGAACTTTTTCGGGCTTGGGCCGAGCCACGAACAAATCCAGGCCCGGTATCCCGCCACCGCCCAGGGTCGTGATCGTGACCTGGAAGGTGGCGTCAGGCGTGTCTTCGCCCTGGACAGGCACCACCGAGGCCACCTTGTAGTTGCCGCGTACCATTTTGGCAAAGCGGCTCGGATCAGGCCCCCCGCCGCCGGGACTGCGAAACTGCAGCGGATCAAACTCTTTCAGATCGACGTTCAAAGGCA
>Ga0272446_1003129_pt1 | contig 21417 bp, 22 predicted proteins | sample YNPCB0061_FD_194587 | JGI IMG/M metagenome (GOLD analysis project Ga0272446, IMG submission 194587) | Hot spring microbial mat communities from Yellowstone National Park, WY, United States - YNP-CB-006-1 | ecosystem: Environmental > Aquatic > Thermal springs > Hot (42-90C) > Sediment | place...
GTGCATAAATCGACCGTTTGGCTGCCCATCACTAAGGGCAGTAATTTGAACGGCGCACGCACGCCAAACGCCCGTTGCAAAATGGGCAGGTGCAATTCAAGCGCGGCGTCGTCCAGCCCGTCTTCAGAGATAAAAAAATCGTCGTCCTCGTCGCAGAGTTCGTTGCGCACATAATCGTTGATTTCAAGCCTGCCAAGCGGCGTGTCGAAAAATCCATGCCCTGAAATCGTAATACGATTCGATGCCGCGCTCGACGGTGCAAGCAGCGCAAGAAGGTCGTAGCGCGAAGATTCCGTCGAGCGATACGCCGTCGCTAATTGAGTCAAAATGCTCGCATAATCGGCGTAAGGCAAGAGCAGCGTTTTGACATCTGTCAAAGGATGCGGCAAGGCAGTGTTGAGCGCAGCATCAATTTGCACCGCAAGCGCATCGGCATCGGCAGGATACAGCGTTCCTGCATACTTCGGCGGACGGCTTGTCTTTGAAAAACCAACCATAAAATCAGGCAGAATCGAGAGTTCAAGAACTGGCGTTTTCAGCATTTGAAATGTGATGTGTTAATTGGAATGGAAATGTGCGCTAAAAAACGACGATGTTGCATTGCCGCTGTTTGAAATGTGCGCCGAAAGTATAACCTTTGTAGACCGCATTTTCAAAAAACCTGCGTAAAAAAATCATGCAATCCGTCTGGAAACTTACAGGAAAAAAAGCACTAATCACAGGAGGGACAAAAGGCATTGGGCTTTCCATCGCGGAGGAATTTCTGATGCTTGGCGCGGAAGTCTTCATCGTCGCCCGCAGCGAATCCGAAGTTCAAAAGCGGCTCAAAGCGTGGCACAAACACGGCTGGAAAGCACACGGCGTTGCGCTCGGCGTCGAGACGGCGGAAAACCGCAGCGCAATTTTCGACGAGGTCGCATCTGTTTGGCGCAAGCTCGATGTGCTGGTCAATAATGTCGGCACAAACATTCGCAAAAAAACAATAGACTACTCGGCAGATGAATACGCGCACTTGTTGGAAACCAACCTCACATCGGCGTTCGAAATGTGCCGCTTAGCATATCCAATGCTTCGAAAGTCCGACACAGCAAGCATTGTGAACGTCAGTTCCGTCTCGGCAACGCGCGTGACACAAACCGGCGCAATTTACGCCATGTCGAAAGCGGCAATGGAGCAACTGACGCGCTACCTTGCCGTCGAGTGGGCGGCGGACGAAATTCGCGTCAACGCCGTTGCCCCATGGTATATTCGCACGCCGCTCACCGAACCCGTCTTGAAAAATGCAGACTACCTCAAGCGTGTGTTGGCAAGAACGCCCGCCGCCCGCATCGGCGAAGCCGAAGAAGTTGCTCGTGCGGTCGCGTTTCTGGCAATGCCAGCGTCGTCTTACATCACAGGACAATGCCTCTCCATTGATGGCGGATTTTCAGCGTTGGGCTTTTGAAACTGATGTCGTAGATTCATCGTTGATTGCTCAGACTTACTTTAACATGACCATTGAAAATTATGAAAAGCAAACTGGCTATTTTTTGCTTGCTTGTTTTGACCGCAAGTCTCTCGCAGGCGCAGATATTTGGTGGCAAGCGTGAACGCGAAGAAAAGTTACCGACATTGCCTGCGATGCCCGCAACCGGAAATGTCGCTCCCGGATTCATCACAAAGAGCGATAAGCCTGAATCGACTGCGCCCGCATCTTCAAACGGCTCTGTGGCGACCAATGAAAAAGAAATCACACCGACCTTTTTGCGTCGCACAATGAGAGAGCGCAACGACATTGCTGGTTGGAGTTCCCTGTCGGGCATCGGCGTCAATTTCGGCACGGGATTCGGTCTCGGCGCGCAAGCCCGCGCAGGCTATACATTCCCGTTTGGACTGTATGTCGGCGGCACGGGACTTTTAAGCGGCGGCACCACGTTTGAAACGCAAAACCCAATGCTCTCGCAGGTAACTGTCGGCGGCAACACCGTCTTCAACAACACGGTCGGCGGCGAAGTCGGCTTGGAAGTGCCCTTGAAACTCTTTGGAGTACGGTTCTTAAATCGCGGCTATCTCGGCGCAGGTATGATGTGGACAAACCTCGTGTTCAACAGCGTCGGTAATCTCAACGGTCTGCCTAACGCAACAGGCAATTTCACGGGCGTGCCAACAACCAATGTGCCGTCGGCGGGAACGAATTTTTATTACTCAATAGGAAATGTCTTTTACGCGCCAATGGACGTTTGGATATTGCGAAATGTTGCGGTGGGCATTGATATGCGATACATTTCTATGGGCAGCATAAGCGCCATCGGTGTTGCGCCTGTCATCGGATTGTTGTTCTAAATGTCGCACCGACAACTCTCGAGAACCGAAGAAACAATTTTGGACGCCCTGCACTTTGTCCTGTCCTACGAGGAGTTGCAACAGGAAACGCGGCTGAACACAGATGCGCTCGATGAAGACCTTGCGCGGCTCATTGCTGAAGGCATTGTCGAGCGTCTTCTCTGGAACGAGTCGAAAAAAGAATATCTGCCTCTCGAGCTGTGCGAGCCGGACGCCGTCGTGGGAAAATCAATGCAGGCGTTCCACTTTCTTGCCACTAAAAAAGGACTCTTTCTACACCATTCCAAATGAACGACCCGGCGGCTGGCGCTCAAAACCCAAACGGCAGGATTCGCGTGCGCGTTGCAGGCTTGTGCGTTGAAAATAACCACGCGCTCTTCGTTAAGCACAAACGTTTTATCGGAAACGACTACTTTCCCGAAGAGGCATGGATACTGCCCGGCGGCGCGGTCGAAGTGGGCGAGTCTGCCCAGATGGCTGTGCAGCGTGAAGTGCGCGAAGAAACGGGCTTAGAGTGCGAGGCAGGAAAATTGCTCTTCGTCAAAGAACTGATTTTTCCGTTTCCGTTATTGGAAAAAGTAATGGCGCCAATAGCGCATGTGATATCGCTCTGTTTTCAGTGCCGCGTAACAGGGGGAACAGTGATGACTGGTCGCGACCCTGAAATCAGCGATGCCGAGCAGTTGATTTTAGAGACACGCTGGCTGCCGATTCAAACGCTGCACCAGCAACCCATCTACCCGTCGTTTCTCGCGGCGTTTATTCAAGACCACAGTGCGTCGGAATTTATGCACGTCGTGCCGCGCTATTACGACAGCCGCGCATAACCGTGAGACGGAAATCTTCAAGGGTGAAATTGGCGAAACAAACGCGAAGTTTATTGACATTCACGGTCAAAAACCTATATTTAGCGGACATTTAAGAGCGACATTCAAGGCAGAGTGCCACGCGCATTTCAAGACTGCGCGCTCACAAGTTTTGTATGTTCCACTTCGATTCTCGTTTAATTCACTAACCTACGGCGCAAGCAATGCGTAAAATCGATCCGGCAAACATTCCAATCTTTGAAGGCATTTCCAGCGAAGAGATGGATCAAATCGTCAAATACGCCTTCATCAAAAGTTTCGATCCTGGCTATGTGCTGTTCCGCGAAAATCTCATCGTCGGACAAATCATGTATGTGATTTTGTCAGGAAAAGTCGAGCTTGCCAAGAAAAATCAAGCGGGTGAAGATGTGGTTTTCCTCACGCTCGGTCCCGGCGCATTGCTCGGCGAAATGTCGCTCTTCGAGCAGCAAAAGCGCTCTGCCTCCGCGATTGTAAAAGAGTATTCCGAACTGCTGGTGCTGCCGAAGTATAACTTCGACCGTATGCTTCAGAGCCGACCGAATGAAGCGATTAAAATTCTCTTGAACTTTATTAAGATTCTGTCGCAGCGCTTGCGTGAGACAACAAACAAAATGATTCAGGCACAAAGCGACGTAGAAGAAGCACATGCGCCTGCCGCTGTCGGCGCACCCTCGGCTGCTGCCACTGCCACTGCGCCCGCTACCGCATCGACGACGCAACAAGTGCAAATTGCCGCTGCGCCCGATAAACTTGCTGCCATAAAATCCAACGATAAAAACAGCGAACTCTATGTGCTCTCGATGGAAGAACTCCAAAGCGGAAACTTGGTCAAAATCCTCGAAGAGAAACGCCGTCAGGGACTTACGACCGACAGCTCCACTCGGCTCTTGATGATACGCGATGTGGTCAATTACTACCTTCAACTGCCGATGGAAGAGTTGCAACTCAAAGTTCGCGAAATGGAGCTGCGGTTCAGAAACAAACCGCGTTAATACATTCACGACATTCACGACAGCCAATGCCCAAGCACCAACCCGAATCCGACGGCGCAACCGCCGAAAGCATGAAGCACAAAATCACCTTGCATTTTTACAACAAGCCCGGCGAAGAGCGCGTTATTGAAGTCGACGACGGCACCTCAATTCTGCACGCCTGTATGGAGAACGCCATTCACCTTCAGCACAACTGCGGTGGTGTCTGCGCGTGCTCAACTTGCCATGTTATTATTGAACAGGGCATGGAGCATCTGCCAGAGATGAGCGACGATGAGGAAGAGCAATTAGACGAAGCCGTTGGGCTGACGCTGAAATCGCGCTTGGGCTGCCAATGCAAAGTAAGCGGCGATGTAACGGTCTTGATTCCCGACCAAAGTATTTATCTCGGTCATTGACAACACCACGTCCAATGAAACAACTCTCGCTTGCAGCCTTGCTGACGATATGTCTCTGGCTGCTGTTCCCGGTAACCGAATCGAGCGGCTGGGGATTTTGGGCGCACAAACAAATTCATCGCCGTGCAATCGCGCTGATGCCCGAAAAAGCCGCGCCGTTCTTTCGAAGTTATGCCGAGTTCCTCATTGAGCATTCCATCGATGCCGATGACCGACGGCGTGTTGACCCGACCGAAGCGCCACAACACTTCATCGATATCGACCGCTACGGCGCATATCCGTTCAACGAGCTGCCGCGCGACTATGCAGCCGCCGTTAAAAAATACACAGAGGACACCCTTCGCACCTACGGACTTGTTCCGTGGCGCATTGCAGCGTTCAGCGACAGCCTAACCAACGCCTTCAAAGCAAAAAATCTCGACAAAATTTTATTCTTCGCCGCAAACTTGGGACACTACGTCGCCGATTGCAACGTGCCGCTTCATGCAACCTTGAATTACGACGGGCAACTCACGGGACAAAAAGGCATTCACGGGCGCTGGGAATCCGACATTCCCGAACGTTTTATGCGTCGCTACGAACAAGGCGACCCGCAAGGAAAAGCGTATTACATTGCCGATAAAACAAACGAAAGTTTTAAGTGGGCATTGGAAAGTTATCTGATGGTCGATAGCGTGCTCAAAGCTGACCTGAAAGCGCGACAAGGGTTGAAGCCCGAAGAAATCTCCACGAAAATTTTGGACAAGAATAAGCGTGAACGGGAAGTGTTCTCGACCGCGTATTTCGAGAATTACAAACGCGAGTTGGGCGACATGGTCGAGCGACGCTTCGAGATGACCACCGTGCGTGTCGCCGCCGCGTGGTATTCGGCGTGGAAAGATGCAGGCGAGCCGGATTTATCGGAGCTAACGAAACGATGACCCCCTAACGCCCAGTTTGTGGCTGCCGCCGTTTGGCATGTTCGTAACCAAGTATCGTCCCAGCGACCAACCGAAGTTTTATGACATCGGTGAAACAGACGGGCAACCCGTATGTTGCGACATGTAGTGCCAAACAGGAGTGTTTCGCAGCAGTCGGTGCTGGGCATGCGCGAACTGATACAACGCGGATTGCGATAAAGGCGACGGAAGAACGGCAAGTATGAGCGACTCATCAACTAAAATTTTTCAGCAACTCGATTCGTCAAAGCCGACTATGAAAGAGAAAGAGAAAGAGAAAAAGAAAAATAAAAAGCTCAAACTCCCGCCCTTCACCAACGAGCCGATGCTCGATTTCAGCGCATCGAAAAACCGCAAGGCGATGGAAAAAGCCATTGCCAAAGTGCGAGAGGAATTGGGCAAAGACCACCCCTCTGTCATTGGCGGCGAAGAAGTCTGGCGCGACGAAAAAATCATTTCAGTCAATCCCTGTAATCACCGAGAGGTGATTGGCACATTTCCTCACAACACGATAAATGACGCCAATCACGCCATTGACGTCGCAACAAAAGCGTTTGAGAAGTGGAAGAAAACCCCGGTTGCCTCGCGTTCAAAAATGCTCGTCAAAGCGGCGGCGGCGATGCGCAAACGCAAGTTCGAATTTTCCGCCGCGCTTGTGCTCGAAGTTGGAAAAAACTGGACGGAAGCAGACGCCGATACCGCCGAAGCGATTGACTTTATCGAATACTACGCCCGCGAAGCCCTGCGGCTCGACGGCGAACAGCCTGTCGTGAAAGCGCCGAAGTGGCTTGGCAAAGAAAAAAATAAAATGGTCTATGTGCCGCTCGGCGTTGGCGTGGTGTTGCCGCCGTGGAATTTCCCGTTGGCGATTTTGGCAGGAATGACCGTCGCCGCATTGGTAACAGGCAATACCGTCGTGCTCAAGCCGTCGCCCGATGCGCCCTTCATCGCACATAAATTTTTCGAGTTGATGCAAGAGGTCGGAATTCCGAAAGGCGTCTTGAACATCATTCACGGCGGCGCAGATGTCGGCGAAGCGCTGGTCGTTAATCCGAAAACGCGGTTCGTTTCATTTACAGGGTCGAGAAACGTCGGTGTGCGCATCAACGAAATGGCGGCAAAGACGGCGCCGGGTCAAAAATGGATTAAGCGTGTCGTTGCAGAAATGGGCGGCAAAGACGCCATTATCGTCGACCGGGAAGCTGACCTTGACGCTGCCGCGCAAGGCGTCGCCGCCGCCGCGTTTGGATTTTCGGGACAAAAATGTTCGGCATGTTCGCGCGCGATTATCGATGAAAAAGTCTATGACGCGTTTTTGGAAAAGCTTATCTCAAAAGTCGACGCCATTCGTGTCGGCGACGCGGAGCGCAACGCGCCAATGACTGCGGTTTCAAGCGAGCGGGCGTTTCAAAAAATCGTGGACTACATCGAAATTGGCAAACAAGAAGGTCGACTGCTTGCAGGCGGTGGCGTGGACTCGAGCAAAGGCTGGTTTGTTCAACCAACGGTCTTTGCCGACATCGCACCAACAGCGCGGCTGGCGCAAGAAGAAGTGTTCGGTCCCGTCTTGGCGTGCATCAAAGCAAAAGACTTCGACGACGCGCTGCGCATTGCCAACAACACCGACTACGGACTCACGGGCAGCGTTTATACAACCAACAAGAGAAAGTTGGAGCGGGCGCGCGAAGAGTTCTTCGTCGGGAATTTATATCTGAACCGCAAATGCACCGGCGCGCTTGTCGGCGTACATCCCTTCGGCGGGTTCAATATGTCGGGAACGGACAGCAAAACGGGCAGCCACGATTACCTCTTGCTCTTCGTGCAGGGCAAAACAATTGCAGAAAAAATAACGGAGTAAAAATCAGCCTCGCTAAGTTTTACATCGACTCGGACGCCCGTCAGAACCGTTGCGCCGGCAAGCAGCAGAACCGCGCCGACGGAACGCGGTTCGCCCGTCACGCTGAACGCCAAGAACCCAATCGAGAACGTCGCGCCTAAACCAACGAGTTCGCCCAAAGCGTTTGCGACCACCCATCGCCGCCAAAAATCAAGGTTGTTCATAATTAAATTTCTCCCGATAAATGTGAACATTGGATGAAGCAAAACCATCGGTGTTGTTACGACCTGCCAAGCAGCATCATTCCAAAAACCGACAACGCAACAGACGCCAGCGCGGTCAGGCACAAGTTACGGTGTTTTTCCGCGTCGCTTTGGTTCGTCCAAGCGCGATAGGTTTGCGCGAGCGTAACGGCAAGCGCGGAAACGCCAAGGTGCGCCCAAGCGGAGGGCACGAGTTCAACTCCCGACGAAAAAAAACGCGCCAGATAAAACGCGCCCGAAACGCCCTGCAAAATCAGCAGCCATGCAAACACGCCGAAAAGCCCGCGATGAAAACCAGTATAAGCACGCTTGCTCATCCACGCAACAGCGAACAGGAAGACAGCAAAAACGCCGACCAGCAGCGTAACGCTGCCGAGTAACCCATGTATCGTTCGAATGTCGCTCATAGCCGAATCGGTTTGTCAGTTTTAAGAGAACAGTGTTCTCTTAAAATATACGAATAAAAGGGAACAGTGTTCTCTTTTTATTGAAAAAAATTATCGTTTCAATCCGTTGAGCAGATTTTGAAAGGAATAGAAGTAGAAGGCGGAGAAGGTTGTTTCATCTTGCGGCGCGACGCCCGTGAGCCGAAGCGCGACGGCGCCGTGCGCGTGCGTCCAAAGCGTGTAGGCGATGGCTTGAGCGTCGCCCGATTTTAGAAGGCGCGCGTCCATACAGGTTTTAACGATGCGTTCTAAAATGGAAAACGCGGCTCTTGATTTTTCACGCGCCGCATCGGGAATGTTGTCGCTCTGAAAGTAGTGGTGCGGGTTGAGAAAAATCACCTCGTAATACTTCGGATGCTCTAAGGCGAAGGCGAGGTATTGCGCCGTCAGGCGCTGCAATTGTTCGGCGGGCGTCGGCGCGTCTAAGGCTTGCGTCAAATACTCGGCGAACCGATCGTAGCCTTCGGCAATCATTGCCCAAACGAGCGCCTCTTTATTGGCATAATGTTTATAGAGCGAAGAGACGACGACACCGAGTTTGCGGGCAATGCGGCGCATCGATAGTCCGTCAATGCCCTCGCGCAAATACAGTTCAAGACCGACTTTCAAGATGCGCTCTTTTTGAGTTGGACGAGAACGGCGGCGTTTCATGCGAGCGAGCGCGGCGTTACTTGGAGAGGGTTTCACAATAGCGTTCTGCTGATAGCTTCTGCGACGAAAACAAACGACCAAATTCATCTGCGCCCAACTGCTCTTGCAGATACGCCCAATTTTGTTCGCTGATGTTTTTCTCGTCCGCGCTGAGGGTTTCCGACAGACGTTTGGCGATGTAGAAGTGTTCAACAGCAAGCGCAGGGTTGTTCATCGTGAGCGCCAGCATGCCGATTTGCGCCGCCGCCGCCGCCACGCCCGAGATATTTTTCACCGCTTCGTGGGCGCGCATCACGCCTTGAAAGCCGCGCATGGCTAAGTCATCATCGCCGTTCATTGCATAGACTGCCGCAAGTTGATGTGCCGTCGCAATCGCGCCTGCCTGATTGCCTGCCGCCGCCATTGCCTCTGAAACGGTTTTCATTTCTTTAATCGCGCGTGGATAATTTTCAAGCGCAATGCTTGCCGTCGCTAATTGATGTCGCAGAAACAGTGCAATGTTTTGGTCAATGTTGGTTGCCGATGACAGCGTTTTATCGAGCATATCAAATGCCGTTTGGAACAGATTGGCGCGAATGAAGGCTTGGGAATAAGCTGTAATGAGTTGTGTGGCTTCGGTGTATAAGCCTGCGGCAATCAGGTGGTGATGCCACTTCGGGACGCGCTCTTGGTCGAGCTGCTTGGAATCGTTGTAAAACGAGGCAAAGGTCATATTCGCGCTTTTCATATCGGCGTCGGATAGATAACGCAAAACGATGTGCTTGACGCGGTCATTAAGGCGATAGTTCGGTTCACTGCACGACTCGTCGGGCTCGACAAATCCCAAGCGAAGCAATATCAGCAAGAGGTCGTCGCAGCTCGATGGATAATTGTCGGGAAACGGCAAGCGCGTCCAAAGCGAGTCAAGGTCTTTCTCCGAGAGCGGCACGGTGGCTTGGCTCATCAAGACTGAAAGCGAGTAGAGCGGCGCAAAGTCGGCGGACGCAGCAAGAGCGGTCAGCGCCTTTGAAAGCGTGTCGTCGTTGAGCGAAGCGTATCGGGCTTCTACCTCTTGCAAAGAGAGCTGTTCGGTTGCCGCAAGCGCGCACGCTGCGCCGAAAGCGAGTCGCGAGCCGAATCGATGAATCAGGGTTTGTTCCTCATCGCGAGAAAGCGCAGGGAAAAAACGGGCGGTGGTCTCGAGTGTCGACATAAAACTTCACGGTTGAGTTGATAAGCCGCAACTATAAGTTAGCCGATTGCAAAGAGAGGACAAAGTCGTTTTTAATCCGAAGTGAACAATTCAAAAAGTGGTCGTCAGTATTTTTCCTTTGAGCGGTTTTTCGTAGATTTGCGTTTGTAATCTTCTCCCGCATCAAATGCAGTTCTCATAAAAATGGACGTCTCCGGAATCTTGTTTGTCTTTTTGGGTGCGCAGATTATCGTCGCAACTGTTGGGACAGTGTGGTCGAGGAATCCTGTAACAAGCGCGCTCTTTTTAGTTCTAAACTTTTTTGCGCTGGGCGGATTGTATCTCTTGCTCGAGGCGCAGTTCATCGCCGTCGTTCAGGTCATTGTCTATGCCGGCGCCATTATGGTGTTGTTTCTCTTTACCATCATGCTGCTCAACTTGGATAATGAGCGCGCGCTCGCCGAAAAATTCGATTTGCGTAAAGGCTTCGCCGTGTTGCTCGGCGGCGTCTTACTGGTGGAGTTGCTTTATATCATCGGACTCAAAACGCCGATTCCCATTAAGCAAACCGCGCTGACGACGGTGCAACTCGGCGAGGCGAAATACATCGGCAGAGAGCTCTTGACAAATTTTTTATTTCCGTTTGAAATCGTCTCGATACTGCTGCTCTTGGCGGTCGTCGGCGCGATTGTCTTGGCAAAGAAAAACTTTACGCCGTCACCAAAATCATAAATTCAACGCATGATTACTCGTCTTACCCTCCTGATGGTTTTTATGGCGCTCGTTGCGGGCGGATGCGCAAAGAAGCAGGATAAAGCGTCGGCGCAAAGAGAAGAAAAAAAATCTGCGCCGCAGGCAGGAAAGTTTAAAATCGGCTTGGTCTTCGATGTGGGCGGACGCGGCGACAAGTCGTTCAACGATGCGGCTTTCGCGGGCGTTCAACGCGCTCAAAAAGAACTCGGCACGGGCTACGAATACATTGAACCGGGCGAAGGCGCCGACCGCGAAGCCGCCTTGCGTCAACTGGCCTCGCAGCCCGACATAGCGCTCATCGTTGGTGCGGGATTTATTTTCACGGACGACATCAACGCGGTTGCCAAAGAATTTCCTGAAAAAAAATTTGTCTGCATCGATTACACAGTCGATACCACAAAGCCGCTTCCGCCGAACCTTTCCGCCATTGTCTTCAAAGAAGAAGAAGGCTCGTTTCTCGTCGGCGCCATCGCGGCGCTGGTGAGCAAAACGGGCACGATTGGCTTCGTCGGCGGCATGGAGTCGCCGCTCATCAAGCGCTTTGAAAAGGGCTACCAGACCGGCGCGAAATACGTTCGTCCCGACATCAATATCCTCGTCGGCTATGCGGGCTTGTCGGGCGAAGGCTTTAAGAACCCCGCCAAGGGCAAAGAACTGGCGCTCGGGCAATACAGCAAAAATGCCGACGTGATTTACCATGCCTCCGGCATCACAGGGCTTGGCGTGTTTGAAGCCGCACGCACGACCAAGAAATTTGTCATCGGCGTCGATATGAACCAAGAAAACGAAGCGCCGGGATTGGTGCTGACCAGCATGGTGAAATTGGTGGAAAATGCCGTCCTGCAAGCCGCTAAAGATGTCGACGCCAAAACGTTCAAAGGTGGGCAAGTGGTGCGCTTAGGACTTGCAAACAAAGGCGTTGATTATGTCTATAACGACAACAACAAAAGTCTGATTCCAGACGACGTGCACAAGAAAGTAGAAGAACTGCGCGCCAAATTGGTGAGCGGCGAACTGAGTCCTCTCTGACAAAAACCATATCAACTAATGCATTCAAACTATGAAGAGACATCTTACACTCGTTTCGCTCGTTGCGGCTCTGGCTCTAATGGGCGGCTGCGGACCGTCGGCAGAACAAACCAAACTTGTTGCCGATATGAAACAATTAGCGACCATGTGCGAGGCAGACGAAAAGACCCTCGAAGCCGAGCATGCCAAAGCTGAAAAAGAGCATGACGCGCTTGAAAAACAAGCGGACTCGCTCAAAAAAGCAGGCGCACTCCCGCCCGACGCAGAGAAACTGATTGCCGAACACGGCAAGATGATTGACGCGCACAGTGCTATCGTTAAGCGACACACCGACCAGCTCAAAGCCCATTTGGCAACAGCTGAAAAATACCAGAAGCAAATTGGTTCAGCGGAGGAGATGAAAAAGGCGTATGAGCAGATGAAAAAAGAACATGACGAGATGAGAAAAGAACACGACCAAATGACGGCCGACCATGCGAAGATGACGGAAGACCACAAGAAACTCGACCAACTGCTGGCTGCCGCCAAAGTCGATGCAAAATCCGACGACAAGAAAAAGAAATAAAAATGCAGTATCTTTCAGCGCGACATTAAAACCATCAATAACTACTGCGTTACATTTTTTATGCACACGTCAAAGGTCGTTCTCATCGGGTTGGGTTTAGTGCTGCTCGTCGGCTGCGGACCGTCGGCCGAACAAAAAGCGCTCATCAGCGAGATTGAACAAAAAAGCAGCGCGTTAGAACAGGAGGCGCTGAAACTCGACGGCAACCAAACCTATCTGAAAAAAGAGCAGAACGAATACAACGAAAAAAACAAAGACCTTAAAAAGAAGCTGGGCGGAAAAAACGATTCGCTCTTCAACGCGCTGACGCGGGCGCATCAAAAAGTCGTCGACGACTACGAGAGCAAACTTAAAAAGCTCAAAGACATCGTCGATGCGTCCAAAGATCTGGTTATCAAACTAAAAGACCCGGTGAGCTTCACCTTCGATAAGCGGCTGATTGAGGCGGACTTCAAAGGACATACCGAAGAGGGCAAGCCGATTGACGGCTACGAACAAAAATCTGAAAAATTGGTTAAAGAACTTAAAGAGTTGATGGAAAAGCACGAAACGATTGAAGAGCAAATCAAACGCTATACTGCGCAGCTCGATAGTTTGGAAAAAGCCAAACTTGAAGCGCCCATCGCGGTCGCTGCTCAAAAGCCTGCGGCGAAAGTGCCGAAAAAGCAAAAATGAAACAGAGACGCCCGTTGCTTGTCGGGCAACTGTTCTTTCAACTTCGCGCGCCGTCAAAATGAACGATTGACCACCGCGCGACAACAGGAGACTAAACTATGAACATTCTCGTAACTGGCGCAAGCGGGTTCATTGGCTCTGCCATTGCACGTCGGCTCGTCGCCGACGGCTACCCCGTCAGCGTGCTTGTCCGCAAACGCTCTAACCTCGATGCCCTGCGCGACGTCGTCGACAAGCTCGATATTCGATACGGCGATGTAACCGACGCGGACTCGCTCCTCACAGCAACACGGCACATGACGCATATTTACCACGCCGCCGGAAAGGCGTATATCGGTCCCGGAAAATCGCACGAACTCTATGCGGTGAATGTGGCTGGCTCGCAGAACCTCTTCAATGCGGCGTTGAAGAACAAGGTAAAGCGCGTAGTCTTTACGAGTTCTGTTTCTGCCGTCGGCATCACTGGCACCAAATCGCCTGCCGATGAAACGCAATCATGGAACTTGGAAGACCTGCATGTCGACTACTACAAAACCAAACATTTGGCGGAGCTCGAAGCCGCGCGCGCGGTCGAAAATGGCTTAGACTGCGTGATTGTCAATCCAAGCTACGTGTTTGGCGCGGGCGACGTAAATTTCAATGCGGGACGGCTCATCAAAGACCTCTACTACCACAAAGTTCCTGTTTATCCGACAGGCGGTGTTTGCTTTGCCGACATTGACGATGTCGTTCAAGGGCATCTTGCGGCAATGGAAAAAGGCAGAACGGGAGAACGCTATATTTTGGGCGGAGAAAACTTAACCTACAAGCAAGTCTTCGACAGCATTTGCGACGTCATTGGCGCGCCGAAAGTCTTTGTGCCGATTACTGAAAGCGTCGTCAAACTCTTCGTCGCGCTGACCGCGCGGGCGCGCCGATTGAAACGCATTACGGCGCTGGCAAACCGAGAAATCCTGCTCACCGCAACAAAGTATTTTTACTACTCGTCCGAAAAAGCCAAGCAGGAATTGGGCTTCGCCAACACCAAAAGCATCGGCGACGCCGTTCAAGAAAGCATTGCGCGGGCGTTCCACTGGTATAAATCGCATCAGTTGCTCTGACGCGAAAATTAGAACCACGTTTCCCACCCCGACGGCGTTTGGCAGGCGTGAAGGGTTATTGAAATTCGGTCGCGCTCACCTGAAAACGGCTGAATTTGGTGTAGTTGGTAACTGTCAATGACCAGCAAATCGCCGATGCCGTAGTGTGCAATCTCGCTGTATGCGTTGGTCATCTCGGCGGTAATCTCTGGCGTTGGATTATCGTCGCTTGCGGTATAGAGCGTCTCCCAAATGCGTAGCCCGCCGCCCGACAGGGGTGGTTGAAGCATCAGCACAAGCGTAATGGCGCGCGCACGCCGTTGCAAAGCATCGCCAATGAGTCCCTCTGTATCAAAGTGCGGCTCGCCGCCGTTGAACGAAAGCCACCGGTGTGCCGGAAAAATATGCACGCCCGCTCCGCACCAGCCGACACGCTGCACAACCGGTTCTCCGACAATGCATCCAACAATGCGGCGCATCTTGGATTGCATCGCGGGCAAAAAGTGTTCAACCGTTGCATTCGATTCGGTCGCGCGCGAGAAATACAACGCTGTGCGGTTTTGCTCGAGATGCGTATACCACGCTCGACCGAGTGAAAATTGCACGCCGTCGAAGTCGGAAATCCAATACGGGCGCGCGTCATACACCCGTTTAACGAGAGCGGCACAGGTATCAGCGGAAAGCACATTGGTAAAGTGCAAGCCTAAGTGGTCGGATAGACGCGCAAGGGGCAGAGCATCTGCATCTGAAAGCGCAGCTGCGGAAAGCGTAAGAATAGACCGTGGCATATCACTTGGTGTTGTCTGTTTCAGCACAGCTGCGAGCATCGGTATTTCTCAAAGATAGTGGGCGGGGAATCAACAAAGAAAGGCTCAAATGGGCTATCGGCGTAGGGCGTGATGACGACTGCTATGACGAAAAACCCATCTCGGTGTTGTATTTTTGCCGAACCTTTTTGAAAATCGTAAGCCAACAACTCTCGGCTCATGAGTTTTGTCTCGGTGCGTGCGTATGCAGCGCGTCTGGTGTGTATGGTGCTTTTCGCATCGACGGCAGGTGCGCAGGGCTACCGCGAAATTGCAAGGCAAACGGTCACCCTCAAATCGGACACGACGCAGCAGGGCGATACGCTGATGGTGATGCAAACAGTGCAAACACAGTTGCGCCTTGTAAGGACGGTTGCCGAGCCGGCGCAGGCCTTTAGATACGAGCTTCGACCGTCGCTCTCGATTGTTCAAGCCGCGTTCAGCAATTGGGTTGGCGGCGGCGTAAATGCGATTGCATGGTCGAGCGGACTGAACGCCACAACACGATATAGCGAAAACCGTTGGCTGTGGGAAACGCGTCTCTACACAGAATTTGGGCAAACGCTGGTCGATGGTGTGTTTCGAAAAACAAACGATATTATTGACTTTTCAACAGTGGTCAGGCATGATCTGGGCAGTTCGCTTCAGCCGCAATTTTCTGCGTCGCTGCGCACACAGTTCGCCGAAGGGTTTGATTTTTCGCAACCTGCTGCGCCGCGCATTTCTGCGTTTTTTGATCCGGCATACAGCGTTCAAAGCCTCGGCATTTCCTATGGCGCGTCGGATACGCTGCGCGCGTCGATAGGGCTTGCGGCGCGCGAGATTTTCACCAACCAATTTCCCACATTTGCCGATGATCCAAAGACGCCTGAACTTGAGCGGGTCAACATTCGCGCCGGCGTAGAATTTTACGCTGTCTGGCTAATTGAATTTTTCAAAGGCGCTACCTTTCGAACACGCACGCAGCTCTTCGCGCCGTTTGCGCGGTTTGGCGCGCTGGAAGTCAATCAAAAATTCACACTCTTTTTTAATATCAATAACCTCTTAGACACGCGCCTCGGCGTTGTGCTGCTCTATCAAGAAAATATCAGTCGCCAGCTGCAAGTGCAGCAAACACTCGACCTTACCGTCAGTTTCAAAATTTCAAATCAATGAAAGACCTGCTTATTTCCGGCATACAAACAGCGTTGCGAGACATTGGCGTAGATGACGCGCGAGAGATTCACATCGAGAAACCTGCCGACGAAAAATTCGGAGATGCGTCGACGAACATCGCAATGGTGCTTGCCAAAGAGTTGAAGAAAAATCCGCGACAAATCGCCGCCGACATCGTCGCCAAACTTCCGTTTAGAAACGATGCGGTTGAACGAACTGAAATCGCGGGTGCGGGATTCATCAACTTTTATTTTTCCAATGCATTTGTAACCAACGCCGTTCAGGCGATTCTCGAGCAGGGCGAAAGTTTTGGGCGCTCGAGCGTTGGCGCTGGCAAAAAAGCCCTTGTCGAATATGTCAGCGCCAACCCGACAGGACCGCTGACCGTTGGGCGCGGGCGTGGCGGCGTCTTGGGCGACACGATTGCCAACCTGCTCGATGCACAAGGCTACGCTGTAACACGTGAGTATTACTTCAACAACGCAGGCAGGCAAATGCGCATTCTCGGCGACTCCGTCAAGCTGCGCTACCTCGAGCTCTGCGGCGAAAAAATTGACTTTCCTGACGACTACTATCAGGGCGATTACATCAAGGACATCGCGCAAAAAATTTTTGAGCAATTTGGCGATTCAAAAAAAGAGGCAGCCGCGCCCTACTTCTTCAAAGAATTTGCTGAAGCGGAAATCTTCGAATCCATCAAACAAACCTTGCACCGATTAGGCATTAGGCACGACTCGTTCTTCAACGAACTCGAGCTCTATCGGCGCGACTGCAACGAGCCAAGCCGAAACGACCGCGTGATTGCTGAATTGGACAACTTGGGCTACATCGAGCATAAAGACGGCGCAATATGGCTCAAAACATCGCTCTTAGGAAAAAAGACCGTCAATAAAGAAACAAAAGAAGAAGTCGCCGTCGATACCGTGCTGGTAAAATCAAATGGTGAACCGAGCTATCGGCTGCCCGACATTGCGTATCACATCACGAAATACGAGCGAGGCTTCGACCTAATGGTCAATGTCTTCGGTGCTGACCACATCGACGAGTATCCCGACGTGCTTCGTGCGCTCAAAGCGCTGGGCTACGACGAAACGCGCGTCAAAGTCGCCATCAATCAATTCGTTACCACGACTGTGAACGGCGAGGTGGTCAAAATGTCGACGCGAAAAGGCAACGCCGACCTGCTCGATGATTTAATCGACGACGTGGGCGCCGACGCTACCCGATTCTTTTTTATGATGCGCTCCAAAGATTCACACTTGAACTTCGACTTAGAACTTGCAAAAAAGCAATCGAGCGACAATCCCGTTTTTTATCTGCAATATGCGCACGCGCGAATTTGCGGCATTGTCCGCGTCGCCGAAGACACAAGCGGCTTTACGGCAAAGGCGTCGGAATACGGGCTGCTGAGCGTGCTTGCCGCAAAAGAAGAATTGGAGTTGGCAAAAACGCTGCTGCGATTTCCCGAAGCGATTGAAGTTGCGGCTGAAAGTTTGGAACCGCAAAAATTGATTAACTACCTCAACGACGTGGCGGCGGCGTTTCACAAGTTTTATGTTGAATGCCGAATCGTTGGTGAAGAAGAGCGCGTGATGAAGTCGCGGCTCTACTTATCATTAGCGACAAGACAGGTGTTGAAAAACGGCTTCAAAATTCTTGGCATCTCTGCGCCAGAGAAGATGTAGACAATAAATCCGTTTTACAGCTGCAAAACTTCGCCGCTTGAGTGAATTTCAATCTATGAACATCAACGACCTCAATGTTGAAACGTTGAAACGCTTGCGCGACGCATTTCTTTCGGGCAACGCAGGCGCGGAAAACTACTGGCGTTCAATCGAGGATTTGGAAAACTACGACCAAACATTCGCGCAGCGTATTGCTTGGAAATGGCGGCACGTCTTTTCCGACTTGCGTAAGCAAAATTGGCTGCCGCCTGAAACCCCTTGTCTGGACTGGGGTTGCGGGACGGGCACTGCCGCGCGCGAATTTCTCCGAGAATTTGGTGCGAAAATCAATTCACCCATTCGGCTATACGACCGCTCCGCGTCGGCAATGGATTTCGCTGAACAAAAGTTGCGCGACGACACCCCAAACGCAATTATTCAGCAACTCAGCGAAAGCGACCTTCATCGTTTGGAAAGCATCGGCGTCTTGCTGCTCAGTCATGTCTTAACTGAACTCGAGTCGCTTGAAAATATCATAGAATTGGCGTCAAAGGCGGCGGCGGTTATTTGGGTTGATGCAGGAACTTATGAATGCAGTCGAAAGCTCATTGCGGTGCGGGAGCGTTTGCGAGACCAGTTTCACGCAGTTGCGCCGTGTGTTCATAACGCACGCTGCGGAATGCTCAGCGACTCGAACAAGCTGCACTGGTGTCATCACTTCGCTGAATCGCCCGCAGAGGTTTTCACTGAAAGCGCGTGGTCAAAATTTGGCTCGCTGATGGGAATTGATTTGCGACAACTGCCCCTCTCTTACCTTGTGCTGGACAGGCGACCGAATGCAGCCTTCACTGAAAATACGACGCGGGTTATTGGCCGCGCACGGCTCTACAAAGCCCATGCGGAACTCTTGTGCTGCAACAGCACAGGCGTTTCCGAAAAACGACTCACGAAGCGAGCGCTGCCCCAAGCGTTTCGGCAACTCAAAAAAGGCGCGTTTGAGACGCTGCAAAACTTCGCAACGAAAGACGGCGAGATTACAGACGTCTTATAGCCGCCGTGTATTGTGATGGTTTTGTGAAGAAAATGCCGTAAAATTGTTCCAGCAAAAAGCGATAAATCAGCTTCCAACCTGTCGTTAGGCTTTTAAAAAACCAAACAGACGTAAAAATGAACGCCGAAAAAAAACGTCTTGAAGAAAAAAAAACAAAAGCGAAGCATTGGCTGAAATGGGGACCATATTTGACGGAGCGCCAATGGGGAACGGTGCGTGAAGACTACAGCGCAAACGGTGATGCATGGAACTACATCACGCACGACGACGCGCGAAGTAAAACGTATCGTTGGGGCGAAGAAGGCATCGGCGGCATTTCTGACGACCAGCAACTGCTTTGCTTCTCCGTCGCGCTCTGGAACAAACGCGACCCAATTTTAAAGGAGCGCCTGTTCGGGCTGACTGGACAAGAAGCCAATCATGGCGAGGATGTTAAAGAGTATTACTACTACTTGGACAGCACGCCGACACACTCCTACATGAAAATGCTCTACAAATATCCCCAGCAGGAATTTCCATACCGATGGCTCATCGAGGAAAATAAACGACGCAATCGATTCCAGCCTGAATTCGAGCTCGTCGATACAGGCGTTTTTAACGACGACAAATACTTCGATGTGTTCATGGAATACGCCAAGAACGACATCGAGGATATGCTTATTCGCATCACCGTTCATAATCGCGGGAACGACGCTGCCGACCTTTGTCTCTTGCCGCATCTGTGGTTTCGAAATACGTGGGCATGGGGCTACGACGACTACAAACCAACGATGTTCTACGACGACGACGGCTGCATCAAACTCAATCACCGCGATTTGGGCGCATATTATTTCTACTATGAGCGCGAGCGCAAACCCGACCCGCTCTTCTGCGAGAACGAAACCAATGTCAATCGGCTCTACAACGTAAAAAAGTCAGGCGTGTTCAAAGACGGCATTAACGACTATGTGGTTCACGGGAACCGCGACGCCGTCCACCGTGGGAGAAGCGGCACGAAAGCTGCCCTGAACTACGCATTGTCAATTCCCGCTAAAAGCGCCGTGTCTATTAAACTTCGACTATGCACGAACTTTACGACAACCCCTTTCGAGCAATTCGACCAAACGTTTTCGCTTCGACTTGGCGAAGCCGACGAATTTTACGGACAAGTTCAAGGGCGCATTGGTGATAAAGATGAAAAAAACGTGCAGCGACAAGCCTTCGCTGGCATGATGTGGACGAAACAATTTTATTACTACGATGTCTTGCAGTGGTTCAACGGTGACCCAGCGCAGCCCAAGCCGCCCGCACAACGCAGACGCGGACGCAACCGCGAGTGGATGCACCTCAATAACGCCGAAATTATCTCCATGCCCGATAAGTGGGAATATCCTTGGTATGCCGCATGGGATTCCGCCTTCCACTGCATTCCGATTGCTATGATTGACCATGACTTTGCCAAAGAGCAATTGATTCTGTTTACCGAACAAGCCTATATGCACCCTAACGGTCAGTTGCCTGCCTATGAATGGAACTTTGGTGACGTCAATCCGCCAGTGCATGCGTGGGCGACTTGGCGCGTTTACAACACCGACAAAAAGAGAAACGGCGGCAAAGGCGACTTGGAGTTCCTCAAGACCGTGTATCATAAAATGCTGCTGAATTTTACATGGTGGGTAAACCGAAAAGACTTCGAGGGAAACAATATCTTCCAAGGCGGGTTCTTAGGGCTCGATAACATTGGGGTCTTTGACCGCAGCGCAACGCTGCCAACAGGCGGACACATAGAACAAGCCGACGGCACAAGTTGGATGGCAATGTATTCGCTCAACATGATGCGTATTGCAATCGAACTCTCGCAATATGATGCGACCTATCAAGGCATGGCGACGAAGTTTTTTGAACACTTCTTGTTTATCGCGGGCGCACTTGCCAACATTAGCAACGATAATGTCGATCTCTGGGATGAAGAAGACCAATTTTTCTACGACGTCTTGCACATTCCTCATAGAGGCACGGTGAGCTTGAAAGTCCGCTCGCTTGTCGGCTTAACACCGATGTTTGCGGTGGAGGTATTAGACGATCGACAAATTAAAAATATGCCGGACTTTGCGCATCGAATGCAGTGGTTCTTGAACTACCGTTCCGATTTGGCTCGCCTTGTCTCGCGCTGGCAGGATAAAAATGTCGGCGAGCAACACTTGCTGTCGCTCTTGCGCGGACATCGATTGAAACGCTTGCTCAAGCGTATGCTCGATGAAACCGAGTTCCTTTCTGACTATGGCGTGCGCTCACTCTCGCGGTATCACGAAAAACATCCATACACATTCTATGTAAATGGCGAAGAGTTCAAGGTCAATTATCAGCCCAGCGAGTCAGAATCGGCGATGTTCGGCGGCAACTCGAATTGGCGTGGTCCGATTTGGTTTCCGATGAACTATATGCTGATTACATCGCTCTACAAATTTCACGCGTATTATGGCAACGAGTTCAAGGTGGAGCATCCAACGGGGTCGGGCAAGTATCATACGCTTGCCGAAATCGCATTTGATTTATCAAAGCGCCTAACACGAATTTTCCTGCTCGATGAACATGGGCGGCGACCAGTGTTCGGCAATTATGAAAAGTTTCAAAGCGACCCGCACTTCAGAGACTATGTGCCGTTCTACGAATATTTTCACGGCAATACAGGACAGGGACTTGGTGCGTCGCATCAAACGGGCTGGACGGGCTTAATTGCAAAATTGCTTGACCCGCTTAGCGAGTAAAAACCCTCAACAATCAGCGCAATGAAG
>Ga0272446_1003130_pt1 | contig 21413 bp, 24 predicted proteins | sample YNPCB0061_FD_194587 | JGI IMG/M metagenome (GOLD analysis project Ga0272446, IMG submission 194587) | Hot spring microbial mat communities from Yellowstone National Park, WY, United States - YNP-CB-006-1 | ecosystem: Environmental > Aquatic > Thermal springs > Hot (42-90C) > Sediment | place...
AGATGCCGGCCACAATGCCCAGATGATCCAACCGCTGAGTCACATAGGTAGTCTCTGCCATAGGTATCCTCCACCCCAGAGGATACCGCAAAATCCGTTTTTGTCTTCTCAAAGTGCGGAACGTAGGATCTATGTATGTATCATACATATTGTCGCATAATTTTTTTGATACCGGAAGGGGTCTTCGTTTTGATGATCATTCGCCAGCGCAGCGCGATGCTGCTCGTGATCATCCTGATGCTGATGGTGTCATTCATCGCATCTCCTGTCCGGTCAGCCACTCCGACTGGAACGTTTCAACCCGATGACGGTATGTTCAAACTGCCATCCGGCGCAGTGGAAGGACGCGATCTGGAGTGCGGCTGGTTGCAGGTTCCAGAGCGCCACGAACGTCCTGACGGTCCCGTTATCCGGCTTGCAGTGGCGATTATCAAATCGCGCGCCGCCGACGACACGTACACCCGGACTCTCTTCGCCCCCGGCAACCGTCTGCGTGATCTGCTTGACCGCGACATTGTGCTGTTCGATCAGCGCGGCGCACTCTATTCCGAACCTTCACCGGTCTGCGAGGAACAGTGGGAACTGGTTGAACGCACCATCGAACAACGGTTGCCCTACGAAGAGGCGGATCGATTGTCGCCGGAAGCGGTCACAGCCTGTCGTCGTCGCCTGGAGGGTGAGCGGATCGATGTTTCCGCCTTCAACAGTGTTGAGAATGCCGCCGATGTCGCCGCGCCGGCACGCGCTCTGGGATATGAGCAGATCAACCTGTCCGGCGTCTCTTACGGCACGTTGCCGGCGCAGCATGTCATGCGCGATCACCCTGACATTCTGCGGAGCATTGTGCTCGATGCGGTCGTGCCAACCAGTATCAATTACCTGACCGAAACTCCCTGCTCACAGGATCGCGTCTACACCGAACTGTTTGGCGCATGCGCGGCTGATGCCGAATGTCGCAACGCCTACCCGAACCTGGAACAATCACCGGTGACCGCCATCGAACGGCTCAACCGCGAACCGGCGCGCGTGCCGATCACCGATAACGAAACCGGCAAAACCTACAATGCGGTACTCGATGGCGACAGTTTCGCCAGCGTCCTCTTCCAGATCATGTACTCGTCGGGTTTCATCCCGGCGGTTCCACGGATCATCGATGACGCGACGCGCAACGATTTTCGTGTGCTGGGGCAGGTGTTGCCGCTGATTGTGTTTGATCGCACCTTCAGCCTGGGAATGCACTACCCGGTCATCTGCGCTGAGGATGCCGATTTTGCGCCGGAGGACGCGCCGCTAGAGGGGGTGCGGCCCTTTATTGCGCTCGACGGGCGACGCAGCCTCGAAGGGGCCCTGGAACGCTGCGCTGTCTGGCAGGTCGAACCGCTTGAACCGTTTGTTGATGAACCGGTGGTCAGTGATGTGCCGACACTGGTTCTGTCGGGGCGGTTCGATCCGATCACGCCGCCAGCGTTCGGTGATGTGGTTGCGCGCACCCTGAGCCGGGCAAAGGTTTTAAGGTTGGAAGGTTGTACGTGAGCAGTCCTGGCATTCAAGCGCTATAGGTTCGAGTTCTTCTTGGGAGAGATGAGGAGTTTTCTGTATTCCCGTGCGCCTTTGCCCATCATCCCCCCCTGCCCCCTTCTCCCACACGGGGAGAAGGGGGAGTTCGGGCGTCCTGATGGCTGAAATGGGAGATGGCACGCAGGGGCTTGCCAAAAAATCTCCCCCTGTGAGCGCCCCCTCCCCCTTCTCCCACATGGGGAGAAGGGGGAGGGGGCGTCCTGATGACTAAAACCAAAGAAGAAACGCAGGGGCTCCCCGAAAAATCTCCCCCTGTACGCTGTCAGGAGACGACCGGTGCATCCGAAAGGCGTAGCATAGCGACGCCACCGACGAGCAGGCGCTTCACTCGTGCCAGTTCCGGCGAGTTATCGGCGAAAGGGGGGTTGTGTGACCCGTGTCGGTATTCACAGCATACATAACCGGCGAGAAACTGAAGCAACCTGCTCTGGATCGTTCCAATTGGCGGCATTGGCGAGCAACCCCTGTTTCAATTGATCCCATATCTCGGTTGCCATTCTCTTCTCAATTGCTGCACCGATAAAGAACGTGTATGGGGAGCATTTCACCTTAGAGGGCGATCAGAAACCCGGATGTGTGGTGTCATAATGGCGACCATGCCGTTCTGAAGAGGAGCAATCGCGTCTGCCACGATGTGCTTGTCGATCCTATCCAACCAGGGATGCGACCGATCTGACCGATGCACACCGGGGCGCCATCGCGCCGCTCGTCATCACCCCGTCGCCCAACGGCGGGCGTCCGACCGACAGCGATCGCCGCGCGATCGTCAATCCCCTGCGGGACCTCCATCGCACGGGCGGTCAATGGCGCATGCGTCCAAAAGATTCTCCGCCAATGAGCGCTGTTCGGTCCTATTTCGCCCCATGGAATCGTGATGAACCATGCATCACCATCAATGATACCGTGCGCAAACGGGCGCGACAAGCGTTGAATCGCGACCCGGAGCCGTCCATCGGCGTCCTGTTCCCCATCCGTCACAACGACCGAAGCAGGCGGAGAACGCGGCGACGATGGGGGGAAAAAAGGTCAACGGGCGCAAACGGCAATGCCGGGTTGCTCCCAATGGGTTTTTGCTGCGCGTGCTCGTCCATCCGGCAGCCATGTCTGCTCCCGCAGGCGCGGCGTGGCGTTTGACCGCGCATCATCAATCGTTTCCCCGGATGCAAGACATTCGGGTGGATGAAGGATACACACACGGGTTCAATGAAGGGAGGCGCCGGACCACGACGATACGCCTGCATGTCATCGAAAAACCGCCTGGACAAACGGGATGTGCGGTCATCCCGAAGCGATGGGTGGGGGAACGCTCGATGGCGTGGGCGGGACGCAATCGGTTGGCGAGCAAGGAATACCCCCGCACCCCAGAATCAAGCGCCGCCTTGCTTTATCCCGGTTCGCGTGCAATGCTCCTGCATAGGCTTTATCCGAGGCGTTCGTTTTTGATCACGCGCTGAGACGCTCACGCTGCTCTTGAATCGGCGTCATCCGCTATGTTCGGTTGTATCGCACCCCGAAGGTTCTTTTCTCTTGCTGCGTGTTGAACACTTTGTCGTACTGCAAGGAAGTGTGCACGTTCGTGTTCTTTCCCCAGTACTCGAACGAGCGCCATCAGATCAAGCGAGTTCAGCAGTTGCGCCGTGATCGGTCGCTTTGCATCCCAAAAAATGAAGGAAGACCAAAATGCTCTCGCAGGGATGGACATAACCAGTTCGTATAGAAAGTTACACTCTGCTTCGGATTTGCACGGAAAGAAATAGCATGTGTCGTCCAACACCGTCGGAAGCCCATGAAAAGGGGGAACCTTCACAAATTCAAGCTTCTTGTAAAGACCTGAGATGGCGACTTTCCAGGGAGCAAACGTGTATGGCCCGACCCCAAAGATCGAAAAGGGAGGGCGATTCTGGTAGATAGAACTCCTCCGGTGCTTCAAAAGATGAGCGTGACCGGCAAGGTAGTTCCACGTCTTGGGAGCATCGAACTTGAGATGACCGGGATCATCGCTTATTGCCCGCTGTGGGACCAGCATCCAACGACTCGGTTGCTTGTGCGTGGCAAGATCGGAGCTTTTGAGTAAAGGGAAAACCACTTCAGGTTCAAGATCGACGAATTCTCCCAACCCGTTCACAAACCTTCCCGATTCAACGCGCAGCTCAAAGACCGTGCTGCAATCGTGTTTTATTCCTGATCGCCAACCCTGAAGCCCATGTCCGAGAAGGATGTTCCATTTCTGGTATGCTGCGATATCGGCCGCCAGCATGCCATCCTGCAACCCAAATACGCTATCATGGCGCTGTGCTTGCAGGGAATGAAAAACCCGGCACTCCTTACTCTGTCCGTTTGGGTTGCTTCGAAGGAACAAAAGACAGGCGTCAACTGAAGCCCCAAAATACTGCTGCGCGTCAACGAGATACATCGACGCTGAATCGATGCGCAGATCGTTTTGCCAGGCGTACAAAAGAACTTTCCGTGCAACGGTTGTCTTGCACAGCACTGCAAGTGCGCCGTTTTTCTTCATGAGCCATTCGATATTTTTTCTCATCATCCATTCCGAAATGTCGAAATTGCTCTTCCCAGTGCATGCATCGATACCGCGCAGATTGTCGAGGTTCGACTTCGTCGGACCATTGTTGCCGCCCAGCATGCCCAGCGCTGCATTCGTGACCCAGGGCGGGTTGCCAATGACCAGGATTGGCTCAGGCAACGCTGCAACGATCTCAGTCCAATCCGTGAAGAAAAAATCAGACTGAGACACCTCGATAGACGCATGATGTGACGTTTGCGCAACAGCCTGCTGCGCCTGGGTGACATAGTGGGGATTGATCTCAAATCCAAGAACCCGTGATACGTTTGGGAATGTTTCTAAAGATGCTTTGAGAAACGAACCTGTTCCGCACGTTGGTTCAAGAATCGAAGCAGGATGAAATCCTGTTCGTGCGATAAGGGAACAGATGCTGCGTGCGAGATTGATGGGTGTTTGCACATCCCCGAATTCAATGCGTCGTCGTTTCTGATCGCTCATTGCTCGTGTCATCGCTCCCCCCCCCCCCCCCCCACATCACATCCGCATCCATCACATCCGCCCCCTCACCCGCTCAACGACGCAACATGCTCTACGCAAGCGCATACCCGGCGGAATATCGTTTCGTGCGCTCGAGCGCGATGCCAATGTCGTCTGGAGACGCATGTCCGGCGCCAGCATGTATGCCAGGATGCCTTGTCCAACACTACGATTATTCCACCACCGTCGATCACACTGTTCTCCGCCTGGAGGCATCGTTGCAGCGCGGTCCCAAGCGCTTCGCCGCCTCAACGTCCGCGATACGCGGCGGATTGGGAATAGGCGTCATTGGCGTCATGCTCTTCGTTGCCTGGACATGGCGGATCCGTTCCTCATCTTGTCCGGCTCTATGCTCACGAGACGCCGATATACAAATCGGCTCGCCGTATCGTCGGACGGAAATACGTTGATATGTGCTTCCAATGCACGTCGGAAACGGATATTGACATGGTGCGGCGTATCGATATCGTTTGTTATCGCTTCAAGAAATTCAGGATCTGCGAGCAAGCGATCGGCGATTTGCTTGAGACCATCCCGGTGCGACACAACAAATGAAGGAGACATCGGAGCAAGCGCGAGCGCATACACCTCAAATAATGCCATGGAAATCGGTTCGACCCCGTTCATCCCGCTCCGCCGGAAGGCGCGTTCCTCGAATACCGTAGCATTATTGCGCATGCTGCGGAAGAAGAACGGCGCGACATCCCGATCGAGTCCGGGGCGTCCTCTGGCATTCATGGCATCCAACGCTGCACCAAGAAACGCGTCCATATCTCCTTGCCATTGTGCATACGATGGAAAGCCCAACAGAAAGAAGGCGCAGAATCGGGTGATGGCCTCACAATCCAGCCAGGTTTCTGGAGCAAATCCCTTTCGGGTTGCGTTCAGGAATACGTCGCTCTGCGCCATCGAGCGAATCCATCGAACGGCGTCGCCGGCATGCAGCATGTGGCGCACGACCTGACGCGGCGGCGCACCGTTTTCCAGCATGCGGTCTAGCATATCCATGAGCGCTGCGTCAGAACCGTGTGCATCGATGATATACACGATCAGAGGCGTCCGCATGATTCGGGTGCGGAGATCGAGGGGCAAGTTCGACCACCGACGCCCGTTCAACTGCGCACGTTCGCCAACCAGCCCGCACAAAGGAAACGCATCGCGTGTGAAGCGCGTCAGCGCATGAATCCAGGGATGAAAAACAAGAGGACGCGCATCTGGTCGCTCGATCCGGTAGATCGGGGGAGGCGGGATATGCATGAGGATCGACTCGATAATTCGGCTCTGTCGCACGTCATCGCCATACCAGGCTTCGTCCTCGGTCGGCATGCAATCGTGTTCGCTGACGATGCGCTGGATAATGTCTTCGAACGAAAGAATCTCGAATCGGGCAGGCATCGTCTGCTTCTGTGATGCCATGCGTTTGTCTTCCATACGGTATTCCTTCTTCCTTGTCGGTTCTCTCCATCGGAACGGCAAGGATGACCAGGGCGAGGCATTCGATACATTATAGTTGATAGACAGCGCGTTTTCCGTGTCGCACTCGTTTGCAAAACGCCTATACTTAAATGCATGCAGCGCCTGACGATCGCTGCGCACAGACGATAGCGCGGACGCTCCATGCGTCCGTCGTTTCTGATGGAGGAATACGCGATGAGCTCCTGGCAAGTTATCACCCATACAATGCCGGACCTTGACGCACTGAGTGCAACGGCGGCCGTGTTTTGGATCTGCGAGCGACCCCAGCCGTCAGATGTCCCGACTGGCGTATCGTTTTGGGATGGCGCGAATGCGCCGCCCTTCGAACATGCGCCGCATCGCCATAATGTCATTGTTGATATCGGCGGCGCGCATGCGTTTGACCACCATCACCTCAGCCAGCCGCGAAGCACATGTGCGTTCAATCTGGTTGTCGAGCATTTCGCCGCCAGTCCTGTTCCGACCATGCGTCAGCGTGCGTTGGCGATTGCACCGCTCAAGCCATTCATCCACCGTCAGGACAGCACCGGCGCCATCTTTGGCGAGAGAGACCGTGATCGTCGGAGCATCGCCAGCGCCCTGCGTGCATCATCCTGGCAAGCGAGTGATGACCGGAAGACATGGCAATGCTGGTATCCCGTGTTCGCCGTCCTCTTTGATACCGTAGAACAGCATCCGAACACCGTTGAATCGATGCTGGAATGGAACGCCATCGCTCACGCCATGCGGCAGTACGGTGTCGGCGACATCGCCGATGAGACGACTGACGCACTCGAACAGCAAATTGCGCTCTCTCACGCCGTGGATGAAAACCCGGAGATCCTGCTCCCACACTTGAACACGCTGAAGGTTCTCGGCGATTCGTCAGTGGTGGCGTATGCATTCGATGCGACCGTCGGCGCGTGGTCGCCCATCTTGCGCGATCGCGAGGCGCTGGCACGCCTGTATCCCAATGCATGCGTGCTCGTTTTCGACCGAACATGGCGAGCGCGGGACGGTCGGCTCTGCACAGTATCGCTCAATGTTGGGCAGGCGTTAACGCCTGCGGGACGAGCGATTGACATCAGGCATGTCTATCGCTTCATCTTCAATGACCCGCATGTCGGTCACGATCTGCACGCCGAACTCGCCTCCTGGTATGTCGAGTCATGGTTTGCCGGGCGAGGATCAATGAAGCGACCGGCGCTGCGCCCTGCACCGGCGAACTTCCTCCAAGAAACAGCGTGCGCCGTCGCACGCGCCGTTGAACGGCTGACTCAATCTCGCCAACCTTGTAGAATCTCGCCCTGAAGGAGGTTCCATGCATCAACGGAACGTGTCTGTGTATCTTGTCATCACCCTGATGGTTTCCGTCATTGTCGCAGGATGTACAACGAACGCGCCTGCGACTCCGATAGCTTCTCCCGTCGCCGGCGTACGACTAACGCCAACGTCGACATCCGAACGTCCTTTGGCGTCGGCGCCGACAACACTTCCGTCACCCATCCCGGAGCGTCCATCCGCAGAGATTCGTGTTGGGATAGGGATGATCGATCCCGCGGCTGCTGAACAATGGGCGAAACGCTTCATGCACGATTCTCCGACGGTGCGCATTCGTATCATCGATAAGCGAAATGTCCTTGATCGTCTGGGAGAGTCTGGGTCGTCAGCAACATCACTGGACGATCTGGCAGCGTTGGTGATCGACGATGTCGATGTCATCATCGGCATTCCCGCAGCGCTCGCGACTGCGCTTCCCGCAGATCGTCTCTGTCCGCCGTCTGTCTGGCTATCGCAAGAACACTATCCCGACATGTACGCCGAATCGCTGGTGCGCGCCTTCCCCAACGACCCCTCCCCCATCCTTGCACCACTGTCTGTTGAAGCGCCGCTCCTCTCGCTCCGTTCTGATGACGGACAACGTCAGCCGCTGGATTCGTGGAGCAACATCGTCGCTCTGACTCGCACGCAAGCATCCATCGCCAGCATGGGCGGCATCGATACTATCTGGCTGGGCTTGATCACAGAGCGCGTCCAGGCATTGGCGGAATCGCCTGATGCGGAGCTGCTGAACCGCGACCCGTACCGAACAGCGACTCTCCAACTCCATCGCGCCATCCGCGATGGCGCCATCGTTCTCGGACGCGGGGCGTCCGTTATTAGCCAGACCGTCATCTGGAGCGACTTCGATGCCCCATCATGGCGCGAAACGCCGCCCAACGGCATTCGCCGGATCCCGTTCCCGAACGGCGTCGTCGCCGATATGCAGATAGAAGTGTTCGGTATCGGCGTGGCGACACCATGCCCACCTCTGGATTCGCCGATACTGGAAGCCGCCCGGTCGATCCTTCGGGATGTTGACCTTGCCTCGTCCGCCGGACAACGAACGGCGCTTCGTGCCATTCCTGCTGCTCCGGTGACACGGGCGGCATGGCAACGTGACCGACAAGTAAACGATGAGGAATATGCCGCCTATGAACAAACCATCTCCCGCTACGACGCACGCCAGGTGCCGGAGTCCTGGAGGCTGCTGTCCCGCATTGTGGCGGATGAACTTGTGACAACGCGATCGCGATCTGATGATGACGTCATACGCACCATTCAGGCGCGCTGGGAGGAGATGCGTTCCTACACCCCGCTGGATTAGGGCGCCTGCGTGAATCAAGCCGATGGAATCGTTCGCAACACAATGATAACGGGAATCGATCTGTTTTGCGGCGCCGGGCTTTGGTCACACGCCCTCGCAAAGGCGGGCATGCACGTTGTCTGTGGCATCGATGCCGATCCAGTCGCGTGCATGACCTATCGCGCCAATCACCCCACTACCGCATGCATCGAGTCCGATATCCGCGACGTTGACTTTGATGCTTTCGCGGGTGTTGACGTGGTGGTCGGATCGCCTCCGTGTGTCACGTTTTCATGCGGCGCGGGATCAGCGCGCCGTGATTGCGATCTGGCATTACACTTCGCCCGCGCCGTGCATGCCATCCGTCCCCAAGCGTTTCTCCTGGAAAATGTGCCGGAATTTCGTACATTTCCGTCCTACCGTGAGATGCTGCGGCGATTGAATTCATATGTTATCTATGAATACATCGCAGACTCTGCCGATTTCGGCGTACCGCAACGCCGTCGCCGACTCTTCGTCATTGGCGCGTCAACGATGCTGCCGACGTTGGGGCGAGAACCAACGCGCTGGCGCTGCGCCTTGGATATCCTTGACCCGTTGGCACCGCTGAACGATATCGCACGTCTGAAGGAGTGCACGAGGAGACGCATCTCCTCCGTTCCAGAGACGCGCTTTATCCTGGTTTATTACTCGAGCGACGCTCGAGGTTGGCAGTCATGCCAGGCACCGCTCCGGACCGTGACAACTGTCAATAAATTTCTGCTCGTTGATGTTTCCGTTGGCGGCGCACGCATGCTCACGGAGCAGGAGCTGCGCCGGGCGATGGATATCCCGGAATCGTACATCATCCTGGGGAATGCTCGTCAACGACTGCGGCAAATCGGCAACGCCGTCGTTCCGTCCGTTGCGTGCACGATGGCAACGATTGTCCGCAAAGCATTGTTCGACAATTTCCCGTCGTGATTCAAAAGAGAACCACAAAACGTTTTCGCGACGGGATATGCCCTGATATAGCGCTGCTGTTCTCCGCTTGTGGCAAGATGGAGCCGGACATTTTCTTGCTGCCAGACCTCGCTCTGGGAGTCCGCCCAAAAGCCGCTCCCCCCGTTGACCAATCCATGAGCACGCGGTTGCGGGCGAACCACGCACCATGGGTCCGTTCACCTCGACGCGGACAGATCGTGACCTGTCAGACTCCCGCGTCCAGCACGGCGACGCTGGGATGCGTGATGAAACAATGCGCCGCTCTCTGCATAGCCCCAGCGACGCCGTGCTCCAGCTGGCGCTGAACGTGAGCACTCCAGATGAGTACGACGCGGAGAAGGTGGAGCGCTTGCGTGTCCATCAAGCGGCAGCCAGGCATGGCGAGGAGACGCCGCTGTTCAAGGACGAAATTGATCGCGATTTGCTATCAGACATCGCTGGACATTGGATAGGTGCGCCCGCCAACGCAAGGCGCCAACGCCTCGCAGCAAGAACCAGAAGCGCGACGGCTTCGGAGCAATCCCCCCCCCTTGTGCACCTGGAGAAGCGATTGTCGAGTTCTCCTGCCCCAGCGAGCACAGGGAAGGGACGATAGTGATGCTGGTCGGAGACACCTTCATCATCCACCACAGCAAGGCAACGCGCACGCGGCTGGAGGGATCTCCCGATCGGCTGGAGGTATGTGAGCCACCAACCTATGCACCGCAGATCAACGTGATTGAGTTGCTCTGGACGTATCTGCGACACAAGGTAACGAAGACTGGCTGGTTTGAGCATGACTGTCGGATGGGTCAGGCATCTTGCCCCCGGATGTCGGTGAACGCGGCGAAGGATTGTTTGTACAGTCGGGAAGCATTGCCAGCGTTGGAGCGTCAAGCGATAGAGCGATGCACTTCAGGACGACAGGCGCGCCACGCGAGCGCCCGTTCTCCAGGGACTCGGCGAAGCGCCGCAATGCAGCGATAAGGCGCAGTCCGCTGGCGGGAGGACGTTGCTTTCATCCTGCTTTAGCGCAACGCACTGCTGTACGCGGATATCCTGATCAGCGCAGCGACCGCGCTGCGCTGATCAGGGAGGAGGGGGGGGGAGGGAGGATCGCATCTGGAAAACCAGACGCAACGCAATCCAGTATGTTGCGTGACAGGAGGAAGTCCTGGCATGCACGCCGCCCGAATTGTTGCGTATCAGCGCGGTTCATCAAAAACGATCCAGCGTTGCGCAAGCCGAAATCTGCCGTTTCACCGGTGCAAACGTCAATCCGATCCCTCGGAAGAAAGCCGTTGTTTCGCCACAGATCGTGGGGGTTGTGAAGGACCGAGTCGTGTTATCTCCAAAGACAATCGTCCCGCCTTGCGGACGCACATGCCAGATAGTTCGTTGGAGTAACTGATCCACACTGTGCGCATCAAAAGCGCGCTGAGTGCTCAGATTGGTGCGAAATGCCGCATGAGCGCGCGACCGCGCCGTCTCCTCATGCATGTAGACATCATTCGCCGCAAAGTTGGCGTAGCGAAAGGATTGAACGCCAACCCGTGCAGCGTTGCGAAGCGCATCCTCAGCTTGCGCAATCTGCGCCTGTCGTTCGAATATATCGACAGCCGCAAAAATGAACGGCGTCACAAACGCAAGGAACAGGGCAATAAACGCCAACGACTGTCCCTCATGGGCGGGCATCCGCCGCTTGTTTTTCGTCTCCATGTGTACGTCTCCCACTTTCTATGGATCGAAGGTGCATGATAAGGAGCACAGGGCTATTCATCCTGAGAGTCTTGTTCCGCCGTACGGGCCGCATCCGCCGACAAGCGAATCGGGTTCGGGATTCCAGGGAACGGAGTCCATGCTTGCGCAGAATAGCGGATGCTAATAGTAATGTTGCTGTAGCGGCGACAAGGGCTTGTTGCACATGTCGCACGAATTTCTGCATCGGCGACGGTGACGAAGGGACTACCGGCGAATGTATCCCGTACGGAATGGGCGACTGGACCAGGTGCAGACGCCAGGGAGACCCATTGATTGTCTGGGAGTCCTCCTGTTGAACCGCGCAACGCAGCGACATGGGCGGCGTTGCGCGCCGCTTGAGCGATGGCGTACTGCGATCCGACATACTGGATAAAGGTCACCCCCCCGAAAATAACCAATAGCATCAACGTAAGCACGATGGCGAACTCGACCATCGCTTGTCCAGAATGGACATGACGTTTGCCCATAATGCCTGTCCTTTCCTGCGTCGATCCAGTATACTGTCGATGCGTTCGTTGCCGTCAACGTCCTCACATTCGAACCGCATTCCTGTGTTCGTCCGAGAGTACGGCAGTCCAACTTGCCGCTCATCCAGAGTTGCAAACGACGTGATATCCAGCACCTTGCCGCTCCGGATGGATGAACAAGCGCTCCACGCCGCGCTGCGGCGGCGGAACGTCCAGCACCGTCGTCGTCGGCTGCATCGCGTTGTCTATCAGATTGACGTCCGCGTCCGCCGAAATCTGCATCAGATGCACCAGCGCCGCCGGCAATATCGGGTCCCCCAGCGGAGAATCCCAACGTACGCACACCATCCCGCTTCCCACGTTTGCTCATGTCCACTTGCTGAAGTATATCGGGCGCGTTTAATGGATATTCCAGCACGACCGATCTAATCGCGACCGATCTTGCAACATCCTTATTCTTATCCCGAACAAAAAAAGAAAAAAAAATACAAGAAATTGTTCATCATGACCCTGAATCGCACACGAACGCCGTTGTTCGGCATCACCAGCGTATCCGGGAGCGAACACCATGCCATCGGCATTATCCACTGAGCTGGCGCCTGGAATGGTGATGACGCATATGAGTACAATAATATCGAACACGACACGATCATTGCATCCGCTCCGTTCGAACCATCGCTTGAGGGATTGAGAGAGGGCAATCCCAACCAGCACCCGCATGCGACAGGAGCATGGACGACAATGGCGCTCCACACATAGATTCCATATGTTGTCCTGTCCCTGGGCTATATCCTCCAATAACGGATCCATCGCCCATTGCACCACGTTTGACGATCATGGCATCATGGCATGTGCGAGCGAGCAACCGTTATCATAGGAGTCTGTGCGCATCGCTTATCCACTGATGGAATTGTGCCGGGACTTCTCTCGTCATCAACGGTCTATCGCACAGTGTCCGGCTGATCGCTCTCGATCACCGCACGATGCTCAACGCACTGCGCTCCAACCATGGCGCCACACGCCCATGGCGCCCATGTCCAAAGAATGAACCGCCGATTCGTTCCGTTCGATACGGGTGCACCCATGGAATCGTGCCGGGACTTCTCAACGCGACCCGCGCTGAATCGTGACACGAAGACGCCCGTCAGCGTTCTCATCTTCCCATCCGCCACACCGGACGATGCAAACGGAGAACGCAGCGATGATAAAAAGCGAATGTATCTGGGAACGTCTGAATCTTGACGCATTCACGAGGCATCAAAAACGTGTCTTCTGTGAAGGGGGAACAAATTCAGAAATGTCTCCGCTCGTCATCGCTTTTGACGGGTGATCTCTTCCGTCGGCGCATCTATCACTCGCTCCGCTCTCGCTATATCTTGTTGCAAGCGGACACAGAAGATGCATCTCCAGCCAGGAAACCACTGATGTCACAACGGCGTCACCCATCACATCACATGATACCCATCATTATACCGTTCCGGCAGCCAGTAATTGTCAGGCAATCCCATAAGCCGCGCCGCTTCACGAACGGAAAGCAAGCGGGAGCGAATGGTGTCACCCTCGACGACCAGAATGATCTGTCGGCTGGACCCGCCAGCAGGCGTACGCAAACAACCGCTGACGCCATCAAACCGCACCTCAGCACGCTGGCGCTTGACCCCGTTCTGTATGCGCGTCCGCTTGTACACCGTGCCGATGTGCAGACGACCGGTCGCTTGGGCATGACGGACTTTGGCTATATTGAGTGGGGACATGAGTGACAGAAGATGGAGCGTCTCTTCCCGGCTATGCCAGGAGACGCCGATCGGCTCTGGATCAATCACGTCCTGCAGGCGTGGACGCGCGTCATCGGGAACAGGGAGATTCCACCAGATCCACGCTTCGCGCACCAGCGGCGACAAGCGACGATACGCACGAACAACCGGAACGGGATGCCAAATGGCATGCGGCGTGCATGGTGTGAGATCATCTGGAATGGGCAGATGGTCTTTGACAGCAATGATGAAAAGCCTTGGTCGCGATTGGGGAACGAAATGAACCGCATCAACAACCATCGCCCCCAAGCGATATCCTTCCGCGATCATACTTGTTACCAACTCCTGGAAATCATGCCCGTTGTTTGAGGTAAGGAGTCCAACAACATTCTCAATTGCGATGATCGGAACGCCTCGTTCTTCTCGATCGAGGGTGGTGATCAGATTCCAAAAGGTCCAGAACACGCCGCTGCGTTCGGCGCGAAGTCCTCCGCCCTTCCCGGCAAGCGACAGATCCTGACACGGGAATGATGCCCATGCCAGCGTGGCGCGTCCGGGAAGCATCGCCGTTGTGATGCGACGAACATCCTCGACAACCAGTTCCGGCGCCCAGGAAAAGTTACGCCGGTAGACCTCCGCTTTCTTCTCATCGATGTCATTAGCAAACAAGCATGTCCATCGCGGTCCCAACCCAAAGCGTGCAAGACCGCCGCCGGCAAAGAACTCGTAGAAGGTCAGAGCAGGACAATAGCCCATGGGTATCACGTGCGTCGAGCCTATTCGCATAGCCCGACGGCACACACGGCAATCACGCCACACGCGACGTGGAGAAAGCCAGGGAATGTTCGGGCTTCTGCTCCCAGCGTATCAGCAGACGGCGAAACCGATGGATCCACGGTTGTCGAGAAGAAACCGCCCAGCGTGCGCATACGCTGCTCGCTTCGTGCGCGATCACCCTGTCCGCCTCACCGCGACTGTGCATGTACACCGTAAAGCCACATGCACGCATGGCGTCCCGCACATCATCATTATCATCGTCTTTGCCCAAGAACATCCTCTCCGGTCGCTCCCCCTCCGACAGCGGTCACTCCGCAACAGCACATGTAATCGTCGCACGCACTCGTTGCAGAGCGCGGCTTGTCGTCTCACGATGTGCCGTACTGATGGGAACGCCATGCCCCTCAGTCGGCGACGACCGCTCGACACTTGCTCGCCCACGGTCGGCAGATCAGGACTGTTTTTTCAGCCGCGCCATGGGTATCGCCTTGTCCATCCTCACTCCTCACGGCTCACGCATCTCCTCTCTTCTTGCGGTGATGCAGCATGCGCGGACGACCGCGGCCGACCCACCCGAACGATTGATGCCTCGTGGCTCGCGGGCGCGGGGGGAGGGATAATGATCGTGATCGTCTCCCTCCCCGCTTGCCGTCGGTCACGTGTCCATCGATGCGGTTCGGAGGACGGAAAACGCGAGTACAATGACCACCGCACCATGTTGACAATGATCACGCCGGCGATATTTAGCGCGATCAAGCCAAGAATGAACGGGGCCCCTTCCACAATCAAGCGAAGGATGTCATCCATACGTCTGATCGTCCTTTCCACTTCGGAAGTGCGCCTGAAACAGCGCCTCCAGACTCTGATCACTGTGCGCAATCGGGAAGAACGTCCTGATCGACTCGACGGTTCACTTGCGTTCGTCGCGACGTCACATTGACGACCGCATCACGACGCCCGTGCGCCTCCGCTGTTATACGCTGCACCGCTGAGAAGAACGTCATGGAGAGACGCTCCGAGCGAATGACAATGGATTTCCTTTTTCCGAGACGCATATCACTCATGGTGATACAACGCATCAAAGTCAAGCGGATTACGGTTGATGCCAGACTCCCACACTTCGTAGTGCAGATGCGGTCCGGTTGACATACCGGTTGATCCAATATATCCGATGACGTCACCGCGCGTCACTGCCTGACCGTCAACGACCGCATACGAATCGAGATGCGCATACGCTGTCTTGTAGCGTCCATTCTCAATCGCCAGATAGTTGCCGCCCGGCCAGGTATTCGATCGCACCCGTGCAATCCCATCGTGAGTTGCGTACACAGGGACGCGCCACGTGTCATTCGGATCGGCACGACCGTCGCCATTTCCGTCAATTGCCAGGTCGATCCCTCCCCACGTCTCGGCGGGTGCATGGGTTCCGACGCCATATCCCTGCGTGATCACTGCCCGACGGTCGCGCAACGGATTGCCGAACGGTCGTTCAGAGGCAGGCATCATCACTGCGGTTGGGGCAATCATGGCAGAATCGTTGTACGGGGCGGGAAAATCACTGCTGTTCCAGCGCATGCCGATGTGCAACGATGCGCCCAATGCACCGGGAAGAAGAAATACGAGGATGAAGAAGATGATGATGATAAAGAGCAGGAGGATGCTCGCCCATGCATGGCGCAAGGGCGGGGGCGGGGGATCGTACGGACGTCGTGTTGAGCGATACATTACGGCTCCGATTGCATGCTTCCAGATCGCCGGTATGCCAGGAGTATGTGCTATCAGCCCATCCAACACAGCGTCGTCAGTGAGTCCGCCACACTCGATGTACAGCGCGATCCTCTTTATTCAGAGCGCGACATCCCGATGGATGGTCAGATGTCTCGATCCGAAAGCCTTTTTGCCCAGTCATATGCACCTCTCGAACACACATCATTTTCACTAGTATAGTGCGTTTCCGTGCAAAGCAGCATTTTTTGATACGAAACGCAAAGGCGTTGACGGGCGTCACTCCAGAGAGGGACGACGGTTCAGAAGAAGTACAGACCGTCAGAGGGATATCGTTCCATGGAAGAAGATCATTCCGACGCTATCTTCCCGATAAACATTGCCATGCGATGAGAGGGCGGAAACGAGATGGATATCCTGCCCTCATACGGTGCATGAAGCCTGTATCGCCCACTTGTCATGCAAGCAAGCGTCCACTCTCCCATATCCGCACGGCATCGCCGACCCCCTGCCCCATCGCGCTCACACGGCACGATCCATAGTTTGCACGTGCGCGTACGTTCGGATATCCTTCCGCCAGGCTTCTCACATCGCCTGCCCTCCACAACGCCATTGCATCGCCGATCCGCACAGAGGCGCGGAAGCGCTTCCTGTCGATGCGCCCTGAGATCACACCCGTCGATCGAGACGCCGCGCTGACACTGCACTGATTGCTGCAGGATGAAACGTCCGCTGCGATACCTGGGCGACAACGGGACGCACCGACAACCTGGCGCCAACGTTGGGCGATACAAGAACGATGGAGCGCAGACGCTCCTGGCGCCACGCATGCGCATCGATTCTGACGATAAATGGCGGACACAGGGACGGCGATGCTCTGCGGCGCTCCGATCCGTGTGTGACGACGCGCCTCACTCCCGGTATGCGCCTCCTCAACCACCGTCGCCGGTGTCGATCTTCCGCCATCGTGACCGTCCGCATCCGTGCAACGGCGGCAGCGCTCACGAAAAGCGCGGGGGTTCGATACCGAACAGCACGGTCCATCGACCGAGAGCGCATGTCCCTATCATGAAAGAAATGAGTCATGACCAGGAGGTTCACCATCGCGAAGAGCGAAGTGTTCGATGACGAACAGCATCATGAGAGAAATGAGTCATGACCAGGAGGTTCACCATGTCCTCCGACTCGCCCGCCCTCGCTGCGACATTGCGAGCGATGTACGGCGAAGCCGACATGCACGCCGTTTCATCCGCCTTCGGCGATCTCTGCTTCGCACAAGTTCTGGCGCTCGCACCGGCGATCGCCCCTCTCATCGGCGCGCTCGGCGCGCTCGCAGGCGAATTGCCGGGCCTCCTTTCGCCCGGCGAGCGCACCTCGCCCGTCCTCTCCGCTGCCATCGCGTCCTTGATCAGAACGAACACAGTCCAACGCATCCTGCCGACGTGGGCGACAGTCGCGCCCGCCGGGTGGGGCGCCGCGCATACCGCCGCTCTGATTGACGCCGTCCAGCATGACCGTTGTTCGTGCTGGGCGGCAGCGGCACTGATCGGCCCCTGTGACGCGAGCGCTCCACTGCTCCGCACAGCGCGAGAGATCGCCCGTGCCATCCGGCGTTGGGGACAGACGACGCCTGACGACCCGACGGCATGGATGGACGATCTACGTTCGACAGAGCAGAAGCGTCTCCTGAGCGCACTGAAGTCCGAACCGTACTTTGCCGCGGTCTGCCTGCCCTGGCTGCCGCGTCCGCTGGCTGCAAGCATGTCCGCACCCATCAGCGACGTGCGGGCGACGGGTGATGCGCTCGACGCCTACGCCGGCGCATCACCCGTCGCCCGCGAACGCCATGCTGCGACGCTCTCCACACTCATCCGATGCGCCAACCAGTATGATCTTGCCGCACTGACGCGCCTGGCGGCGGCATCCCACATGGATACGGCATGGAATGCCGTTGCACATCTTCTGTGCACGGATTCCCGGTGTGCCGATCATGTCCTTGCCGCAACTCCATGGGACGACCTGCGCGAGAACGTGCGGGAGACCATCTTGCTCGCTGCCAACAACAGCGACATGTGCGCCGCCATCGCGTTCGCACGCGGTGTGCGCAGCGACCCATCACCGATCACAGAGGAGACCGCCCGCGCCTTCTTCGCCGCCGTCATACCGGCGGTCTGGGACGCACTGACGGAGGAAGAGCGGCGCACGTGGCTCAGCCACCTTGCTGGACCGCATGCGTATCTCGCCGTACGGTCGCTGGGACTCGATCCGAGATTTCTGGCGCGTGCCCATCTCAACAACGATCTGGTCTCCACCGTGCGCCGCCATCTCCATGATGACGCCGCCGTGCAGCGAACGCTGCTCCCCATCGCCGTGCGCGACGCTCCCATCGTCGCCGTTCCCGCTATCGTCGCCGCGCTGCCGCCGCCGTCCGACCCGATCCCCTTCACGCAGATTGCGGGACACATGCCAGAGATGCCGCCCGCGCTGCGCGATTGGATCACGGAGCATCCGACCGCGCAAGCGGCGGCAACGGTCGCGACCGTGCTGCGCGCCGCGATGCGATCGGGAGGCGACGATGCCGCCGCCCGTTGCGCAGCGCTGGCGGAAGCGTTCGCCGGATGGACGACCGAGAAGGCGGCAACGTTTCTTGCCACGCTGCCAGACAGCGCCCGTGTCGCACTGCACCCCAACGCCGATGCACTGGCGAACGCGCTGGCGCATCCCAACCAGCGGAACGCCTTTCGCCAGGCGTTGGATGCGCTTACCGCGCTGCCGCCATCCGCTGCACTGTCGTCCTTCCACGCACTCGACGCGCTCACGGAGGCGTTCACATCGTTCGATCAACAGAATGCAAGCGAAGGTCTGGCGCAGGCGCTGCGCAATCACGGCAATTGCTTCCTGGCGCTCGTCGATGCCCTGTCCGACGCGCATCAGATGGAGGCGCTCCCCGCACGGAACGATGAGACGCACGCCAGTCTGCGCGCCATCGCCGCCGCCGACCCGCTCGTCGCCCATCGCCTGGCGCATGCACTGCGGGATGGCGATGCCGCCGTTGCACTTGATGCGCTCGCGGCGGCGTCGTTCGATACATTGACGCGCATCTGGAACTTCTTGCCGGAGACGATCCAACACGTCATTCCTGGCGACCGTGATGCGCTCCTCCGCGCCGTCGCCGCGCCAGAACGTGCGAACGACGTGGCGCAGGCATTGCGGAACGGGAACGTAGATGACGCACCGTCATGGCTGGCACTGCGCCTGCTGATCGATGCCGATGAGGGACGGCGAGCACGGGGCGTTATGCTGCTGGCGCGGCGTCCCGATCTGACAGCGACGCTCCTGCCGCTCCTGCGCAACAACGTGCGAGCGGCGCTGGAGTCGGTTCCCGCCATCGCCGTCGCCGGCGCCGATCTCCCCCCGCCGCATCCCGCCCCCGCGCCCGCCCAGAGACGGCGGCGGCGCTGACGAACCGCTGCAAGCATTCTCGCGGAACAATCGTCATCCCACGTCCAACTCACGCCAACGCGCCTCTCATGAATCCGACGATTCTCTGCAAGGCGTATCCGCCATGAAGCCTTCCTTCCCTACGCTACGCTCACCGCGACATTGCGGACGTTGTGTGGCGAACCCGACATACACGTCGTTGCACCCGCCCTCAGCAATGTGCGATTCGCCCGCGTGCTGGCGCTCGCGCCGAGTGTGCATCACGTTGTCGGGGCACTCGGCGCGCTGGCGAGCGGTCTCCCAGATCTCCTCACGCATGCCATGCGCGAATCGCCCGCGCTGTCCACCACCATTGCATCCTTGATCGGAACGGATGCAAGTGTCCGCGTCCTGCGGTGGGCGGAGAACCCCCCGCTGGCTGGGGCGCATCCCATGCCGTTGCGCTCATCGATGCCGTGCGGGGCGGGCGCTGCGCACGCCGGGCAGCGACGCTCATCGGTCTCACGGAGAACGCCGCTGCGCTGCCGGACGATGTACGGAATATCGCCCACGCCGAGCGACGCTGGAGGCAGGCGACGCCCGACAACCCAACGGCATGGACGAAGCATCTGCGTTCGACAGAACGGGATCGTTTCCTGGATGCGCTGAACGCCGAAACGTACTTTGCCACTCAATGCCTGCCCTGGCTGCTAGCGGCGATCACTGGGCGAAGACGAATCGGGTATGGTCAGATCGGCAACGCACTCGCTGCCTCCACCGCCGCATCCTCGATCGCCCGTGCCTGCCACGCTGACGTTCTGTCCAAACTCATCCGCCGCGCTGGGCAGGAGCAGCTCGTCGAACTGACACGCTTCGCGGTCACGTCCCGCATGGACGCAGCACGGGCGGCAGTCGTGCGGCTCCTGCGCGACGATCCCTGGAACGCCATCTCTGTCGTTGCAGCGGCGCCGTGGGACAATCTGCGTACAGATGTGCAGACGCTCATCCTGTCCGCTGCCGACCACGATGACGTGTGCGCCGCTCTTACGTTCGCTCGCGGCATGCGCGAATAACCACCGCCGACCATGTGGATGACTGCCTGCGCGTTCTTCGCCGCCGTCACACCAGCGGTCTGGACCGCGCTGCCGGCGGAGACGTAGCGGGCGTGGTGCGATGCCCTGCGCAGGATGGACGCCTCCCCCGCCGTGTGATCGCCCGGCCCGATCCTGCGTTCCTGGCGCACACCCATCTCAACGACGATCTGACCGCTGCCGTGCGCCGCCACGCGCCGAATGAGGCGTCCCTGCGCTGGGCGCTCCTGCCCATAACCGTGCGCGATCTGCTCTTCACCGCCCTTCCCGCCGTCGTCACCGCACTGCCCGCACTCCCCAACCCCGTCACCTTCATCCAGATCGCGTGCGAGGATCGGAAGATCCCGCTCGTACTGCGGGATTGGATCGTGTCGCAGGCGTACGGCGCGGCAATCCCCCTCCTGCATGTGGGAACAAAGCCCGGTCGTGGCATCTTCATCGAGCATTGCAACGCGCTCGCGCACACGCGAGCGGGGCCGTGTTGCGCCCCGAATCCGACGCGCTGGCGGACGCATTGGCGCATCCCAACCGAAGGGAGGCTTTCCGCCAGGCGCTAGAGGAGCTCGATGCGCTGCCGCCATCGATCGCGCTCCCCATGCTTCGAGTCGGTCGGTGACACTCCGCACGGGTTAAAACCCGGCGGCTTCTTGGGGCAACCCGCCCACTGGCGAGCTTATGCCCCAACGGACCTGTCCGGCCCGTTTCAGAATGTTCACTGCGGCGTTGTGGTCCCGATCC
>Ga0272446_1003131_pt1 | contig 21410 bp, 10 predicted proteins | sample YNPCB0061_FD_194587 | JGI IMG/M metagenome (GOLD analysis project Ga0272446, IMG submission 194587) | Hot spring microbial mat communities from Yellowstone National Park, WY, United States - YNP-CB-006-1 | ecosystem: Environmental > Aquatic > Thermal springs > Hot (42-90C) > Sediment | place...
CTGCAACTTCGCACGTACGGCTGGGGCCTCCGCCAAGCCCTCTATCCCGAAGTCCAGGAGGTGCTCCTGCGCCTTCACTTCTTGCGCTACGGTAAGGAGAGGGAGGTCATGCTGGAATCCCAGGACCTGGCCGAGGTGCCGGACGAACTGGAGGCCCGCATCAAGACTATCGAGGCGGATAAAAACTATGACCCCACCCCTGGGTCCTTCTGTGGCCTGTGCGGAGTCACGCCCCACTGCCCGGTGATGTCCCAGGCCTTAGCCCCTATCGAAGTCCTCGCCCCCACCACCCGAGAACAGGCCGAAAAGACCGCCTCCCTTCTCCTGACACTTCAAAAGATGGAAAAAGAGCTGGCCGCCCGCCTGAAGGAATGGGTCAAGGAAAACGGTGCCATCCAGGTAGGCGACATGGTTTTCGGACCCACCCCTGTGGTCTCTTACGACTTCGACGCGCGGCAGATTGTCCAGACATTGCTGGATGCAGGCCTGGACCGGGAGGAGATTTGGCCGTTACTTTCTATCACCAAAACCAATTTGGAGAAGGGGCTCCGCAAGCTACGGCGAGGAGACCTTCTTGAACTGGTCTTATCGTCGACTACCGGCAAGATTTCGGAAAGAATTGACTTCCGGAAATTGAGTTTTTAGGCTGCTGAAGGGGGGTATCTAAGAGGGAAATGTGGCGGGGGCCCACACACAGACCGCCGATCCAGTTAAAATCACTTGACATCGGTACCCGTTATCGTGTGATATGTCATCTGACGAGGAGCTTGATTTAACTTATGATGCGAGTAAATCCCTTCTCGCCCCTGAAAGGATAATGTGGTGAATTCCCAGGCTGACATACCGCGATTAGTCCGAGACCTGCGAGAGCGGACGGGGCTAACCCAGGAGAAATTCGCCGCCAAGCTTGGCGTGACCTTCCCTACCATCAACCGGTGGGAAAATGGCCGCGCCAAGCCGTCGCCCCTGGCGTGGAAGCAGATCGAAGACTTGCTGCGTAATCTCGGCGAACGAGGCCGCGACCTTCTTGACGAGTTTTTCGCAAGGGAAGAATAGGCATGGCCCAGTTGGAACATATCGAAGCAATCGAGAAACGCCTTTGGACTGCGGCCGATACGTTGCGGGCCAACTCTAACTATGCCAGCAACGAATACTTCCTGCCCGTGATGGGTTTGATCTTTCTGCGGCATGCCTACAGCCGCTACCTTGGAGTCAAGGACGAGATCGAGGCTAACCTGCCGACCAGGGGCGGCAAGAAACGCGCCCTGACCAAAGAAGACTTCTCGCAGAAAAGCGCCATCTTCCTGCAACCCAAGGCCCAGTTCGACACCCTTGTCGCTCTCACCGACAGCGATGACCGGGCCAGGGCCATCATCGAGGCCATGGAGGCCATTGAGGCCGATTACGAAAATCTTCGGGGGGTGTTGCCCAAGAGTGAATATCAGGAATTGGATAACAGTGTGCTGGGCCAGCTCCTGCGCACTCTCAACCCTGAAGAGCTGAAACGCGCCTCCGGCGATGTCTTCGGGCGCATTTACGAATATTTTCTGACGCAGTTCGCCGACCTCAAGGCGCATGACAACGGTGAGTTTTTTACGCCCGTCTCCTTGGTCTCCCTTATCGCCAACGTCCTGGAACCGGAGGGCGGCACGGTGTTGGACCCGGCCTGCGGCTCCGGAGGGATGTTCGTGCAGAGCGCCCGTTTTGTGGAGCGGCGTCACGAAAATCCCACCGAAAAGCTCACTTTCCGAGGGCTGGAAAAGAACGCCACCACTATCCGGCTGGCCAAGATGAACCTGGCCGTACACGGTCTGGAAGGCGATATCCAGAAGGCCATCACCTACTACGAAGACCCCCACGAACTGCTCGGCAAAGCAGATTTCGTGATGGCCAATCCACCTTTTAACGTGGATGAGATCGACGCCGATAAGGTCAAAAAAGACCCGCGCCTGCCCTTCGGCCTGCCCGGCGTCAATAAAAAAGGCAAGGTCTCCAACGGCAACTATATCTGGATCAGCTACTTTTACAGCTATCTTGGGGAAAAAGGCCGGGCCGGGTTTGTCATGTCCTCCCAGGCCTCCAGCGCCGGCCGGGACGAGGCCAAGGTGCGCCAGAAGCTCATCGAAACGGGCGATGTAGACCTCATGGTTGCTATCCGGTCCAACTTTTTCTATACCCGCACCGTTCCTTGCGAGCTCTGGTTTCTCAACCGGGCTAAGCCGGAGGAGCACCGGGACAAGGTGCTGATGATCGACGCCCGTCATATCTATCGCAAGATCACTCGCAAAATCTACGACTTCAGCCCGGAGCAGGAGCAGAATCTCCTGGCCATCGTTTGGCTCTACCGCGGCCAGACCCAACGGTTTCTGGACCTGGTACAGGGCTACCTGACCCGCATGCTGTATGAAGGCAGCGCCTGTTTCTCCTGGGAAGCTGACGGCGGCCACCTGGTTGAGCCCTTACCGTCGTTCACCGCCTCATTTATGGCGCTGCGGCAGGCCTTCCAGCCTTTTCTGGCCACGCTGGGACAAGAAGCCCCCGTATCAGAGTTGGTGCAGGAGTTGGACACTACCACTCAGGCTTTCACCAAAGATGTGGATGCCTTCGAGAAGGCCATCGAAAAGGAGCAGGCGGCCTGGAAGAACCAGCGGGCCACCAATGGGGCGCTGAGGGAAGCGGTGGTGCGGCTGGCGCCGTTGGCCGAAACCAGCCGCGACCTCATCAAGCAGACCGACCTGCTCTTTAAGCTCGCCGGCCGGGTGATGGAAGCCTGCGAAAACAACCACGAGGCCCGGGATAGTGAGGCGTGGCCTTACCGGGAGATCATGAGGCTGCGGAAGGCCGCGGACGAGGCCCGCCAAGCGGGGGTGGAACAGCTCAAGCAGGTGCGCTACTTCCACCGCCAGGCCCGCTGGCTGACGGAACGCTTCCCCGAGGCCAAACTCCAGGACGTGCCGGGGCTGGTCAGGCTGGTGGACCGGGCTGAAATCGCGGCCAACGACTGGAGCCTCACCCCAGGCCGTTACGTGGGCGTGGCCCCGGAGGAAGAGGATGAGGACTTCGACTTTGAGGATGCCCTGCGCAACATCCATGTGGAATTAGAGGACCTCAACGCTGAAGCCGTCCAACTGGCTGCGAAGATCAAGAAGAACTTTGAGGAGTTGGGAATATGAGCAAACTTATAGTAGGTCCAATAAAAGATTTCGCATTAGGCATATTCGACGGACCACACGCTACACCTAAAGAATCTGAGGAAGGACCAGTTTTTCTTGGGATTAAGAATGTAACACCAGATGGCCGATTGGATTTCTCTGATATAAGGCATGTCTCAGAGCAGGAATTTCCAAAGTGGACAAGAAGGGTCACACCACAGGCTGACGACATTGTCTTTTCATACGAAGCAACACTCCATCGCTATGCTATAATTCCTGAAGATTTTTGCGGTTGTCTTGGCCGTAGAATGGCATTAATTCGACCAAACAAAGATAAGGTTTACCCACGATTTCTTCATTATTACTTTTTAACTCCTCAGTGGAGAGCATTGATTGAAGCTAATATAGTCAGCGGAGCTACTGTCGATAGGATTCCAATAAAAAAATTTCCGGAATACGAAATAAGGTTGCCAGATCGAAAGATACAAGCCACAATCGCTTCCATTCTCTCCGCCTACGACGACCTGATCGAGAACAACCGGCGGCGGATACAGTTGTTGGAAGAGGCGGCGCGGTTGCTTTACAAAGAGTGGTTCGTTCGCCTGCGCTTCCCCGGCCACGAACACGTCAAGATCAAAGACGGCGTGCCCGAGGGATGGGGGAGAAAACCTCTCGGTGAGATAGCCCCTTTAAACTATGGAAAAGGGCTGAAACAAGATAACCGAATCCCAGGAGCTTTTCCGGTATACGGTTCCAGTGGGATTATCGGGACACATATAAAGGCGCTGGTTGAGGGGCCAGGAATAATAGTTGGTCGTAAAGGAACTGTTGGGAGTGTTTATTGGAGTGATGAAGCTTTTTATCCTATTGATACTGTCTATTTTATAGGGCCAGAAAAAAGCACATTGTATTTATACTATGCTTTGCTTAATACGGCATTTATTAGCACTGATGTAGCTGTCCCGGGGCTGAATAGAGATTTTGCACACAGCCGAAATATATTGATACCTGAATCTAACATTGCAAATTTATTTGAGGAAATTGTCTCTACAATTCATAAACAGATTCATGGATTGCGAAAATATAACAAGTCGTTGGCCAAAGCGCGTGACCTCCTCCTACCCCGCCTCATGAATGGAGAGATAGCCGTATGACGGATGAAGGGCAGAATATCGAACGCAAATCCTTAAGAATGTTAACTGGCTCGAACCCTCGCTGGCAAGAGCTGGCCAAGGACTGCGTCTGTTTTGCCAATGCTCGGGGCGGGACCATTCTTATCGGCATAGAAGACGGGGTCCAGGACCCCCCTGTGGGGCAGGTCATCCCAGGGAATCTTCCGGATAAAGTCCGCAAGCGCATAGGCGAGTTGACGGTGAATGTCATGATGGCTGCCACCTTGAAAACAACTGCCACAGGAGCCGAATATATCGAGTTGCGGGTGTCCCGCTCCCATGCCCCGGCGTCAACTACGGATGGGCGTTATTACCTGCGAATTTCGGACGAATGTAAGCCGCTGGTGGGTGATGAAATCCAGCGTCTCCTCAATGAACGGAGCGCCCAGCCCTGGGAAACACTGACTTCCTTGCACATCCCCAGAGACCAGGTCGATCTGGACAAACTGGCTCTTTTTACTCAGACTATTAGAGATTCGGAGCGCGTCAAGGCATCGGTCAAGGAAAAGAGTGACCCGGAATTGTTGGACCATTATCTGATGGCCGAAGGGGCCTGGCTGACCAACCTGGGAGTGCTCTGCGTCGGGCGGCGGGGGGACCGTGCCCGCCTTAGCACCGCCCCGGTGATCCAATTTATCAAGTATGATGAGCGCGGCCAGAAGGTGAATAAGCTGGTCTGGGACGAACACGACTTGACGCCCATGGAGTTGGTGGAGGCGGTCTGGCGGGAGGTTCCAGACTTTCGGGAGCGGTATGAGCTACCCGATGGTCTGTTCCGGCAGTACCTACCCCTTTACGACGAAGTGGTGGTCCGGGAACTGCTGGTTAATGCCCTGGTGCACCGCCCTTACACCCAGGGTGGGGACATCTTTTTGAATCTGCATCCCGATCGTCTGGAGATAGTCAATCCCGGGCTGCTTCCATTAGGTGTGACGCCACGCAACATTCTCCACACCACCGTGCGCCGCAATGAACAACTGGCGCGGGTATTCCACGACCTCAAGTTGATGGAGCGGGAAGGCAGCGGCTACGATAAGTTATACGAAGTGCTGCTTTCACAAGGGCGGCCTCTACCAGAGCTACGTGAGGGCCCGGACCGGGTGGAAGTTACGGTGCGCCGACGGGTGGTCAAACCCGAGGTAATCGATTTTTTGACCAAGGCGGATCAGACTTTCCATCTTACCCAGCGGGAGCGCATTACCCTGGGGCTGCTGGCGCAACACGATTCCCTGACCGCCCATGGCCTGGCTGCTTTTTTGGAACTTGGGCATGCGGGGGCTATAGCTCCCTGGATGGGGCATTTGCAGGAGAGGGGTTTGGTGAAGCAGATCGGACGCACCAGGGCCACCCGATATTATGTCGATCCAAATTTGCTGAAGCGTATGGATTTCTCCCAGCCCACCACCCTCAGCCGAATAGAGCCGCATCGGCTAGAGGCCCTGATTATTGAGGATCTGAGACGCTATCCAGGGTCGGCCATAGGTGATGTTCATAATCGTATCGGCTCAGAAATAAACCGCCGACGGATCAAGCGAGCCCTTGATGGGCTGGTCATGGCTGGCGGGGTCCATTACGAAGGGGAGAAACGCGGCAGGCGCTATTGGGTTTCAGAATAGATATCGACCAAAAATGGTTAAATTGGAGCAGGTTGGTCGATAGCCATGGTCAATATAGCTTTTAACTTGCTGAAATAGTTGATTAATATATCGACCTTGGTCCATGGCCGAATCGAACGGGTGATACGATAACGGGAAATGCTATCCCCGGTGAAACTGCAGGGGTGGTCAGTGCACCGCTATTGCGAAGATACCTTGGTCCAGCAAACCACGGCGGAGTACCTGGAAAGGCAGCTCGGCTGGGAGTCGGTCTATGCCCACAACACCGAGACCTTCGGCCCCACGGGCACGCTGGGCCGGGGATCGGACCGGGAGGTGGTGCTCACCCGCTACTTGCGGGAGAAGCTCGTCGAGCTAAACCCAGGCCTGCCCGAGGACGCCTACGACGACGCGGTGCGGCAGATCGTGACGATTGCCGCCACCCAGACGCCCTTTGTTACGAATCGTGAGAAGTACACCATGATTAAGGATGGCGTGCAGGTTGCCTTCCGCAATGCTCGAGGCGATCTGGTCAAACAACGTCTCCGGGTGTTCGATTTCGAGGTTCCGGAGAATAACCACTTCCTCTGTGTTCGGGAGCTGTGGGTGCGTGGGGACCTTTACCGCCGTCGGGCGGATATCGTCGGCTTCGTGAATGGCTTGCCCCTCTTGTTCATGGAATTAAAAAACATCACCAAAGATATCCGCGCGGCTTATGAGCGAAACCTGGCCGATTACAAGGACACCGTTCCGCATCTATTCCACCACAACGCCATGGTCGTATTGGCAAATGGTGTGGACGCCAAGTTGGGTTCCGTGTTCAGCCGGTTCGAGCACTTCCATGAGTGGAAACGCTTGGCTGAGGATGCACCGGGCGCGGTAAACATGGAAACGCTACTCAAGGGGATCTGTGAGAAGCGCAATTTCATGGATCTGTTGGAGAACTTTATCATATTTGATGATTCCTCCGGCGAGCCACGCAAAATTCTTGCCCGCAATCATCAGTTCCTCGGCGTTAACCGCGCCATTGAGGCGGTGAAAGACCGGAAGAATCACCAGGGCAAGCTGGGAGTCTTTTGGCACACCCAGGGTGCAGGCAAGAGCTACTCGATGGTTATGTTCACCCGGAAGGTCCATCGCAAGCTGGGCGGCAATTTCACCTTTGTGATCCTCACAGATCGTGACGACTTGGACACGCAAATCTACAAGACCTTCGCTGGCTGCGGCCTGGTGGACAACGACCGGGACCCCTGCCGCGCTGCCAGCGGCGAACATTTAGGCCGGCTTTTGGCGCAGCACAAGTCCTACGTCTTCTCACTGATCCAGAAGTTCAACCGAGAGGTGAATCCAGACGAGGGCTATACGCAACGCGATGACATCATCGTCATTACTGACGAAGCCCATCGCACACAATACGGCATGCTGGCCCTGAACATGCGCAATGCCCTGCCCAACGCCAGTTATATCGGCTTTACTGGTACGCCCCTGTTCAAAGATGATGAGATCACCCGGCGGGTTTTTGGGGATTACGTCTCCACGTATGACTTTCAGCGGGCTGTGGAGGACAAGGCCACCGTCCCCCTGTACTACGACGCCCGGGGCGACAAGCTGGGCGTGGCCGTGGGTGATCTGAACGAACGGATCGCCGCCAAGCTGGAGGAGTTGGAGAGCGAGAATGTGGATGTCGAGCAACGCCTGGAAAAAGAACTCAAGCGTGACTATCACATCATCACCGCAGGCAAGCGCCTGGATCAGATTGCTCGCGATTTTGTCAGACATTATTCAACGGCCTGGGAATCTGGCAAGGCCATGCTGGTCTGTATCGATAAGATCACCTGCGTGCGGATGTACAACCTTATCGTCAAGCACTGGGACGAACGCATCCGGGAATTAGAGGCGGAACTGGGCACGGCCGCTGATGAGCAGGAGGAGGTTTATCGCCGTCGGCAGATCGACTGGATGCGGGAGACACGCAAGGCGGTTGTGGTCAGCGAAGAGCAAGGTGAAGTCGAGAAGTTCCGTAAGTGGGATCTGGACATCACCCCACACCGGAAGCTAATCAAGGAGGGGATGGATCTTCCGGAATCCATGCGTAAAAGGCCGCAATTCCGGAACATGCAACGCATGGACCTGGATGAGGCGTTCAAGGAAGAAGAGCACCCATTCCGCATCGCCATCGTCTGCGCGATGTGGCTTACAGGTTTCGACGTGCCGAGCCTGTCCACACTCTATCTGGACAAGCCGTTGAAGGCCCATACGCTTATGCAGGCTATCGCTAGGGCCAACCGGGTGAACGAGGGCAAGAATAACGGCCTCGTTGTCGACTACTGCGGTATCCTCAAGAACCTGCGCAAGGCCTTGGCCACGTTCGCAGGTCAGGCGGACGGTGGCCATGGTGGCGAGGGCGGCGAACGAGATCCAGCAAAGCCTGAGGAAGAACTGCTGGCCGACTTGGAGGAGGCCATATCATTTGTTCGGGCATTCCTGGCCGAGCACGGGGCGTCGCTGAACGACGTCATCGAAAAAACCGGATTTGAGCGCAATGCCGCTATCTTGGCAGCGAAGGAAGCAGCCAATGAAAATGACGAGACGCGGAAGCGATTCGAGGTTATGTGCAGGGAGGTCTTCAAGAAGTTTAAGGCGTGCCTAAATATCAAGGGAATCAACACGCACCGAAAGGAATACGACGCGATAAACATAGTCTATAGGAGCCTTCAGCAGGACCGGGAGCAGGCTGACATCACCGACATAATTCGCGGGCTTCACCAGGTGGTAGACGGAGCCATCGAGACGAAGACTGGCGGTGAGGTGGAGGACGAGCAGCCCTTTGATATCAGCAAGATCGACTTCGAGCGGCTGCGAAAGGAATTTGAAAGGAGCTCGATCAAACGAACAACAGTCCAGAATCTGAAACAGGCCATCGAGCAGAGACTCCGGCGGCTTCTGGCGCAGAATCCCTTGCGTACGGACTTTCAGAGCCATTACGAGGAGATTGTGGCCGACTACAACAGGGAGAAGGACCGCGTGACCATCGAACAGACCTTTGAGGCACTGCTCAAGCTGGTACAGGAATTAGACGAGGAAGAGAGTCGAGCAATGCGGGAGGGCCTGGACGAGGAGTCCCTAGCCCTCTTCGACCTTTTGAAGAAGCCTGACTTAAGCGCATCAGCCATCAAAAGGATCAAGAAGGTTGCTACCGATCTCCTCGTAACTCTCAAGGCCGAAAAGCTCAAGATCGACCATTGGCGTGATAAGGAATCGACGCGAGATGCGGTGCGAATAGCAATAAGAGATTTCTTATGGAACGAAGATACAGGATTACCTATAAACTCTTATACTGAGGACGAAGTAACCATCAAATCAGAGGATGTTTTTAGGCACGTTTATTGGGCATATCCTTCTATTCCATCTCCGTATTATGCTGTTATATAATTACCTCAAATATTGAAGAGATTTATTATTGACTTTCTTAAAAGATAATTATTATAAATCAAGCTTAGGATAGTAAAAAGTAATAATTAAGAATATTGAGATCATGAATGCCATGCGGGAAGAATCAATATTAGGTGAATTATTAAACATTCTTAAAATCTCTCCTATTCCTCTTTCTACAAATGATGTTAGCACACGGTTAAGATTTTGTCGCTTCCGTTTGTCAGATTACGAAGTCGGGTTTCTTCTCCGCAATCTACTCAATGAGGGTAAGGTCGAGTTCAATATGGGACGCTGGACCGCATCGGTCTCTCCACAAACGACTTCGCCACCTTCCCATACAGCTTTTCCACCACTGTGCAAAGAAACATTATCAATATTAGGTAGGAAGGATCAGGGAGTTTCTTTTCTATTTCCATCTAAAGATACAGACGTAATCGAATCAGAGACCGATGATATTAGCGCTGATATCTATTCTGGCCGGTGGGGAACGTTTCGCAGACTGGTAAAGTACTACCGTCAATGTATTCAACAAGAGGAAGGCGCTGATGCATCCGCGTTTCAAAATGAGATGGGCAAAAAGTTTCTCTACCTTCGGCGGGTCGGATGGTGGCACCCACGGCCAAGCGTTCGATGGCAGACCATAATTCCTCTCGGACCACATTTATCACCATTCCTTAATGCCTTGCCCAGTCCGGACTCGGATCAATCCTTAGTGCTCGGATATCCAATACAGGCATATTTTAAAGAGAAAGAGGATGAGCCAAACGTAACTGTAATCAGACCAATTTTCTTTTTCAACGTGGAGGTAACGGTCGGGAAAAATTGTTTAGTCATTAGTTGCGAGGAGCCCCGACCAGAGGTCAACTTAGGGTGGCTTGAATATGCTTTTTCGCATAACCTTGACCGCCAGAGAGGCTTCTTATCTGCTTGCGGTTTCCTCAATCGCTTAAGGCCACTTGATGAACCCCCAGGCTTGGAGCCCTGCGAACGAGTTCCTAGATTGGAAAGCCTTGTCGCCGCTCTCGCGGCGTTCATGCCAGAGAAGGTGCAGGAACCCTTGCATATAGAAAATGTTCCTGGAGAAGCGGTGCGCGAGCCTTTTCCGACTGGCATCTACAATCGAGCTGTGATCATGTTAGCAAAAAAGACGAGATATACGGCAACCTTGCTTAAGGAACTGGCGGCCATTGAGCAGGCGCCAGACGAATTGCTCGATCGAACAGCACTTCGCCATATTTTTATCAATGACCTTAAGCAAGTCAGCTTGACGGAAATCCTCCACGAGGCAATTGTTGCTGATACTGCTCTACTTAATGGCGACCAAAGATCAGCGATTGCTTCACTACTTATCAATGATGTAACTGTTGTTACAGGTCCTCCTGGTACGGGCAAAAGTCAAGTAGTTAGCAGCGCCATAATTAACGCTCGGTTGCGCAATAAAACGGTACTCTTTGCAAGCCGGAACCATAAAGCTATCGATGCAGTGATTGGGCGACTTTACCAACATGAACGGCGGCCCCTTATAGTACGTACCAACTCTAAAGACGATCCCAGTGTCAATTACACTTTTTCCCATGCAATTCAGGACATGCTGGTAACGCCCCCATGCCCAGAGTCAACCGAACGGTTGAAACGAGCCCATGAAGAGTTGGTCGCACTATTGGATGAGCGGGGAAGAAAGGCAAGCTTTGCCCGACGGGCCGCTGAAGCCGCAACGGCTCTGGGAGAATTGGAAGAGCGCAGGAGTTATATCGCAAAAAATCTCCCTGAGGAAATGACCCTTTTTCTCGATGGCAAACCGGAACTTCTTCCAAGAAAGAACCTTCAAAAGGTTTTGAAAACCGTTCACAGGCTGTGTCTTCAATCCCCTGATAACCGTCCTATAAACGGCTTTACTGCGCTGTTTCGATTATTGCAGATTTTACCTTCCTATATAATCGCCCGTCGCAGACTTCGTAATGTGCCAATGTCTCCAGTGCTACCTTCTTTTCCTTGGCTTGCTAATCTAAAGGCATCCCTTTCTGAATTATTGCTCTTGGAGCAAGCCATGGAATATGCTCGACTGAGAATAGAGTGCGGACCATATGAGGCTACGTTAGCCGAGCTTCCGCAAATGGAAGACACAGTCAATGCTATATACGATTTATCCAAGCGCATAGAACAGGTGGCAGGACGTTCCATATCTCTCGATCTTGATAGCCGAACCAACCTTGATGAGGGGGTAAACCGTGAGGAATTAGATGGTCTGCGTGCCGCCCTAAACGCAATGCGAACAGGACTTGACGAGGATAATATCCGCCAGGAAACTGTCCGTGTTCTTGAAGAGCGAGTAGGACACATATTAAAGGCTTTTCCGTGCTGGGCAGTAACAAATCTTTCAGCTGGTTCGCGTATCCCTCTGATACCCGGATTATTTGATTTGGCAGTCATAGATGAAGCTAGCCAATCCGATATACCTTCTGCTATTCCTATACTTTATCGCGCCCGCAGAGCGGGTGTTGTGGGTGATCCTTTTCAACTTTCCCATTCCTCACGTCTTACTACTGCAAGAGATACAATTCTACGAAGGAAGGTGGGCCTTAAACGGGTCGATGATGTGCGTTTCGCTTACACGGAAAGCTCAATTTACCACTTATTCGCAGCCACAAATAATGTGTCACCAGTTTTTTTAAGTGAGACTTATCGCAGTGCTGAAGAGATAGCAAATTATTCGAGCCATGCTTTTTACAGTGGCAGATTAAGGGTGGGCACAGACGAGAGCCGTCTTCTTCGGCCAAGAGGTGTATCTTTAGGTATTCATTGGACAGAGGTAACGGGAGAAATCCAAAGCGGAGGCGGCAGTGGCTGCTATTGTCGAGAAGAGGTTGACGAAATCCTCCGGTTAATACGAGTCATGCTTTTGGAAAACAACTTTCTGGGAACAATTGGCGTGGTCACCCCTTTCCGTCAGCAGGCGAATCGATTGCGAGATGCTCTTTTTGAAAGTGACGCAAAGCTATATGAAGCACTTGTTCGTGCAAGGGTGCACATAGATACCGCCCACGGGTTTCAGGGAGATGAGCGGGACGTCATCGTTTTCAGCCTTTGTGCTGGTCCAGACATGCCAACTGGCTCCCGTTCTTTTCTGCGTGAGACTGGCAACCTATTCAACGTCGCCGTGAGCCGCGCTCGGGCCGTACTCCATGTGGTAGGTAACCGAGAATGGGCAAAAAGGTGTGGCATTCGACATGTTGAAGATTTGGCGTTGCCCCGCGAACGTGCGTCAGGTGTACCACCTCATGGACCATGGCACCCCCATGAATCTCCCTGGGAGAAGAAGCTTTATAAAGCGCTTTTGGAAGTCGGACTGGAGCCTCGCCCCCAACTTCCGGTTTCAGGGAGACGTCTGGATCTTGCTCTTGTTAGGGATGGGGATAGACCCGCAAAGATAGATATCGAGGTTGATGGAGACTGCCACCGCAACCCTGACGGCACGCGTAAGATTGATGATCTGTGGCGGGATATTCAGCTCCAGGGCATGGGTTGGAAAGTATTGCGTTTTTGGACTTACATGCTTCGAGAAGATATGGGTGCTTGCGTAGAAAGAATCTTAAAGGCATGGAGTGAACCATGAACGATATGATCTCTGGAGAGAAATACCCGGCTCAGCCTGAAGTTGAGAAGAAAGCAGGCGGGAAACAGAGGAATGGTTTAAATTTTCCCTCTGTTGCCTTCATGGGCATTGCGGTTTTCCTGGTAGTCTTGATGATAATCGTTTTAGGCTGGAAGATAGTAAACCTGGAAAATGAAAAAGCTCGCCTTGATAGTGAACGACGCCTTTTAGAGCGCGATAAATTAGCTTACGCTAAGGTCCTTGAGGAACTACCGAGTCTGGAAGACAAGCGGCAGAACTTATCGCGTGAACTTGATGAACTAAAGGGCAAAGTTCAAAGTAATCAGACCGTCTTGGCAAGCCTTATAACCCAAAAGGATGCCGCTCGCTCCGAATTGGATAAATCCAGAGCCACGAACAAACAGATTCAGGAAGAGATTACCGCTGCGCGAGAAAATTTGGCCACTCTCCATGGAGAAATTCGGACAAATAGGCCAGTATTGCAGAATCTTAAACAAAATCTTGATGAATTGCAGAAAGAAGAAAAGATATTCCGCACAAAAAGAGACAGTCTCCAAAACGAGGTAGCAAAACTCCAGGCTGATGTCTCTGGATTAGAGCAACAAAAACGTCTTTTTGAAGAATTATCTAAGGAAAATAGTGCCCTCGCGTCAATTTCCAAACGCTTCGGAACTATTGCAGATGGCCTCGAAGCTTCTCGCAAGAGCGCAGAAACCGCCATTCAGGGATGGAAAACTCAAACTCAATCCCTAAGTCAACTCGTTGGAGATTTTCAGAAAGAGGTCCAGAATTTTTCTAAGCAAGCCCAAGTCCTCTCAGGCGACATCAAAATTTTGGCAGCAACATATAAGGAATTGCAAAGCGCCTTAAAAAACTCACAGCAGGTCTTGGGAGACCTGCAATCGATCACAAAAACACTTAGTGAGGGAGCTGACCAGATACAAAAATCAGCAACCCTCTTAGATAAAGAGGTCCAGCGCCTGTCCCAAATGGTGGATGGATCCACAAGTAATCTTCAGGGTGTTCTCTCCCCACTTCGTAAGGTGATAGACGATCTCGGCAAAGCAGTAAGCGCCCTTAATGATCACCTCGGTTCTCTGCAAGGGAAAATAGCGAACGTGGATGGGGCTACCTCAAAATTCTTGGAAACCTCAAAAGAGATTGGAAATGTAACCAAAGACCTTACTACAGCCCGCTCTGGTCTGGTCAATGAGCTTGTTGCGTTGAAGGAACTCATCTCACGATTACATGTGTTGGAACAAACACTTAAGACAATCGAAAAACGGCTGCCAAAGGAATCCCCAGGAGAGAAAAGTGAATAAATTAAGAACCTGAGCATCTACCAAAATGAAAACAACCAAAAAAGGAATTTGATATGGATAGCGTGAGCATACCTTATCTTCCCGTCAGCCTGTGGATCTTGGCAGGGGCAACTACCATTCTCATTCTTCTGGCGGCCTTTGGGTTCTATATCTACTGGCGGAAGTGGATCCCCGTAATAACCGGAGAAGGTGCCGACGTGGCTTCTCTCACAGCAAGAAAACAAATTCTTGAGAAAGATGTTGAGGCGTTAAGGGAATGGATTGAAGTCCGGAAAGCCGAACTGGAGCGTTTGGTGGCGGAACGCGAGGAGCAGGAGCGCTTGCGGGCTGTCTTGGCTGATCTTGAGCATCAGTGTGCCGTTAAAAATCAAGAAAACCAGGGCCTCCGTAATGAAGTGGGGGAATTGGAAAATCGACGTCATCAACTTACCCAGATATTGGAAAAAATGCAGCATGAAATTGGTGATCTGGAAACGAAGCGAGCAGAGTCTCAAAGCCTGGATTCTCAACTAGCCGATTTAAGGTCTCGTTTAGAAGAGGCCAGACAGACAATTCGGAACTTAGCCGAACTCGAAGTTAAGCTGAATCACCTTTCTAATGAAAAAGCCTCATTGGAAAGGACCATTGAAGAACTTAGAGGTGATGCTGAATCAGCCAGGAATGAGACAACCAGGTTAAAAAGAGAAACTGGAGAAGCTCGTATTGAAGCAGAACAGATTGGCCGAGAATTAAGAGAAGCCCGCCGAGATAAAGCAGAACTTACCGTGATCATAGACACCTTGCACCAGGAACAGCGCGCGCTCGAAAATTCTGCAGAACGCTTCGAACAAAAAATTGAAGATCTCAGAGCATCCTCTAACAGCGCCCAAGAGGAAGCAGAGCGAAATAAACAACTTGCTCAAAAGGCCAAGGATGAAGCTGAACGAACGGCACGCGAACTGGCGGCATTGCAAAGGGAACGGCAGCGGCTCGTAATAGAACTGGGCGAAATGAACGCTAAAAAAGCTGCCCTAGAGCAGGAGATTTTGCGACTGGAGGGGAGACTCGGTTCACGAACAGGAGAAATCGAAGCTCCTCTCGCCGCCTATGCGGACCTCCTCGAAAAAGAGCCGCTTTGCTTGAACAAAGATATGTTTCAAGGGGGAAAGTGGAATGAACAAGATGAGTCTTACTTCCTCCAGCGTGTCAAGAAGTCGCTTCAAAATGAAGGCCTCATTTTTCCTCAACGGATTATCGATGCTTTTCATACCTCTCTGAAGTGCCATGACATCAACCCCATTACAGTGCTGGCTGGAGTTTCTGGTACAGGTAAGACTCTTCTCCCGGTCCGCTACGCTGAGATCATGGGAATGCACCGACTGGTGATGGCCGTCCAGCCTCGGTGGGACTCGCCTCAAGATATGTTCGGTTTCTATAATTATCTGGAGAAGGAATACAAAGCGACTGAACTCTCTCGCGTCCTCGTTCGCATGGACCCCTTCAATTATCCCCAGGGTCAATTCCCGATGCTCAACAGTGAGTGGGCCAGAGACAGGTTGCTCCTGGTACTTCTGGATGAGATGAATCTTGCCCGAACGGAGTACTACTTCAGCGAGTTTCTTTCACGGCTTGAACTTCGGCGAACGGTGCCTGACCCATCTAATCGGTCCAGGCGCAGTGAAGCCGAAATCGAACTTGATGCCGGACCGGGTGAGCACCGCTTCCGGCTCTGGGTTGGGCACAATGTTTTCTTTGTTGGCACCATGAACGAAGATGAGACAACACAGACTTTATCAGATAAAGTACTTGACCGTGCTAACGTCCTTCGCTTTGGAAAACCTGACGAGAATGTCAAGGCGGTTAATATCAATACTACCAATCAAACCGCTATTAGCAATAAATACCTTTCCTTCGACCAGTGGAAGAAATGGCGGCGAGAGTTCAAAGAAAATACCGATTGGTATGAACATGTGTCTGAGTGGACTACAAAACTCAATGCCGCGCTCAACCGGGTTGGCCGTCCCTTCGGCTTTAGAGTTCTTCAAGCTATCGGCCATTATGTGGCCAATTACCCTCGTGTTGAAGACAGTGAACGTTACAAATTAGCCTTTGCCGACCAAATTGAACAAAAGATCATTCCAAAGATTCGCGGCATCGACCTGAGTACCGACAGCGCCAACGAATGTCTGGGAGAAGTTGAAGCTATTATTGCGGAACTTGAAGACCGTGACTTGGGTGAGGCTTTTAAATCAGCACGAGATGAGAGCAAAAATATTGGTATGTTTCAATGGCGAGGGGTCACACTTAGAGAAGAAGAGGATATCCCGGGACATGCCCATTGATGTCCAGCTCCATTTCTGGCCTTGGTCCGAAGGAATCCGCGAGGATACCGTCAATCTGACTAAGGGTGAGGTTTCCTTCCCATTTTGGGGTAGTCCAGTCTTGTCTATTTCTGCCCGGGCTGAACTCTATCTTCCCCGACGCCATGAGCGGTTCGTACCCTTTGGCCCGCCTTTTGAGACCCTCGCAGGTAAATACCGCCTGTATGAGGCGCCGCATGGCGTGTTGGCGTCCAGATACGCGCAACTTATAAGTTCTGAAGGAGAAATACGCGTGATCGCCGAGAAACGGCGAGAAACAGTGCGTCTCAAAGCTCAAGGAGCAAGAGGACGCTTCTCCTGGCATAAAGGGGGGGAGAAAGACGAGGAGACACCTCTTGCTCGGACGGTAGTCGCTTGGTCGCAATTTTTTGATGACTTGCTGGATAGTGCCAAAAAAGCCGGCCGCGAAAATAGGTTACCGTGGGCTGAGGCAGTGAAGAGCATCCTTGCTGTTGCCGAAGACCCTCAGCAGCCCCGGAAGGCGCTGATTGTAGATATTGCTGAACACATGCGGGGAAAGCTCCAGCAGATTGTCGCCGCAGCTCGGAGAATTCTCAACCGGGAGCGGCTTATGCTGCCGGCGGATCGTGTTTCTGAAACAGATACTGCCTGCCTGCGATGGATGGTCCGCCAACCTGGAGAAACGCTGATTCAAAAAGCAGCAACCAATCGCCAACGCTTTCTCGGCATTGCCAGGCGTGAATCCTTTGATACCCTTGAAAACAGAGTGATGAAAGACTTCCTCCGCCGGTGCTCGCATGAAGGGCGTCGGTACGGCAAGACCGAAGTGGGGGACAACCCCGGATTGAGACAGTCTGAGAGAGCAGTATTGGTTCGCCAATACCTTAACCTTTGCACTGAGCTAGCCCGAACGTCTTTCCTAGAAAATGTGGCAGCCCCTCCTCCTGCTCTCAGGCCTAATTACGTACTCCAGAATGACATCCGTTACAGAGAGATTTGGCGCCACTATGTCCGCCTCTTGAGGCGGGAAGATGAAGAGGACTGCCTTTGGGATTGGCAATCTCGAACCTGGGCTGATGTCTGTCGATTTTTGGTCTGCGCTGCCATTTTCGACCTATCAACCAACCCCTCGGGAGAGGTGCTCTTTGAGGAATTGCTGGCCTCAGCGGTACGCCTGGCAGGGGAACAACGCTTGGGTAGCCGCATTCTGGCAGGCTCAGAACCAGGCCCTTTTTTAGTCACTCGCCGAGGCCAAGAAAGAAGCCGGGCTTCCATCCTTGAGATCGTTCACCCGGATCAGGCTGGAGAACATCCCGCCACCCGCCTCCTTGGACGGACAGGAGGCCACCTCTATCTGGTTCTGACGCCGCTAACTAGTGAGAAGCCATTGGTTCTTATCGTCTGGGCGATACACACCGCAGGGGCAGAAAGACATCCCGATTGGGAAACAATCGGATACTCGGCCGGACGTGCCTTGGATAATCATAGACGGATTTTTGATCAACTCAAAGATCCTGGCTTCCCACATCTCCGAGGTTTTATCGTCGCAAGTGATATGGAAGCTGAGCGTGTAGAACTACATCCTGGTGCCAGCGCAGACTTACACCTTGTCCAAGTTACCACTGACCAGCGGCGCTGGAAAGATGCCATAGACGGTATCAGTCTCGTGATCCTGGACATTCTGGAGGCTGCCCTTTGAAACCCCCAATCGGCGTTTCGGCTTTTGGCCTGAAGGACTGCGTGGCTCAAGCGGGCACTGGATGTCATGAACTGGACTTCTATCCGACGAGCGCTGTGCTGCCTACGAATCCATTTGGTCGCATTCTCACTGGCAATGAAGCCTACAAAGATAGAACCCACACCGGGCTTCCCTGGCCGCCTGAAGCACGGATTCATGTGGGGGAGCCTATAAGAAGGTGTCCTATATCCATCGTGTGGCGAGCTCTGGTGGAAGCTGGAGACCGCACGGTCCGTTGGGACGCTGGGAAGGGTGTCTCTTTTTCTTTGGCCCACATTCTTAGGGAGCATGTCAAGAGATTGGTAAAGGAAAGTCCCTTCGCAGAACCATTCCGGACTGGAACCGCAGAAAGCGAATCTTCTGCTGTGGTGGTGGCCATCCCCAATCATTTGGATGAGTTTGGACAGGATATTTTTCTGAGAGAGCTTGCCAGAACAGGATTTCGCAATGCTCTTCTCGTCTGGCGTCCAGTGGCCGCTGCACTTTCCTGGTTAGATAAAGTTGAAGGCGATTTCCCTGTACGCATGAACGAAAATGATCATATTCATGTGATTTACCTCGGTCTCGATGCGATAGAAGTTACTACCTTTAAGCTGCGGGTGAAATTGCACAACAATCAGTATTATGTTTTCCCCCTCCGAGATCGGCCCAAAAATCTTTTATCCATAACTGGCGTGGATTGGTCAGGGAGACTCATCGAAGAACTCTTCGCAGAAATCGACTCAGGGGCTTTTTGGCAAGCATTCATTCGGTTTCCTGAAATTTGGCAAGCCTTGGCTGGAAGATCGTGGAATTCAAGTGATCTTCCCCGGCCCTGGTACCGAAATGGCGAGTGGTCGCTTTGGAGCCCTTTACCAGACCTTAGGAAGGATATTTATGACACCAAGGTGACTGATTGCATTACTTTACGGGAAATTCTAAAGAGATCATGCCAGATAGACTCCCATACAGAGCCCCAATCTCTTTCCAGTAGAGATTCCTTACAAAGAGAAGTCCACCGAATTGCCCAACTTCATCCCGGAGGTCGGCTCAGAGGGATGATCATTTGCGGGCCACTCGCCCAAAACATCATCCCTCCTTGGCTCTCTTCCGATCTGGAATTGCTTTCCTCACGTGGGCTTGATATCGAGGGAAATCTTAATGAGCCAGAGGCTGGCCGTCTGTGGCTAAGCGCAGAATGTGAAGACCCAATCGCAGAAGGGGCATCTATTTATGGCCAGAGAATAGCAGCTGGGATCCCATCCTATTTAGATACTATGCCACAGCTATCAATTCTTGCTCAGGCAAGCGGCCGTTATACCTGGGTCCCTTTACTGAACGCTCAGGAGGTTTGGGGAGGAGAGGAGCACAGAGACACAATAGAAAGAAGATTCCAGCTCGATGCGGGCAAACGGAAACTTTTTGTCTACCTTTTCAGAGGGCCTGTTGATGACGCACCGATTGATCCACCAAGTCTCCCTGACCCTACGAAAATTCCATCAGAAGACCTCTCCCCTTGCAAGGCACGCCTCATACGGGAAGTTATCCGGAGGCTTGGGAGCATGGAGGCTGTTAATAATCATAATTTTTTCCAAAGAGACGATAAAGAAGCCAAATATGGTCGAGCCTTTGCTGCCGCTCTATTCATGCCAACTGGCAATGAGGGTTCTGAACCTTTGAAATCAAATATGCCCCGAACTCAGCTTCGCCGCGCTTGGTTCGATTTTCCTTCCACTCCGGTGCAAGACACGGTCTTGGACATTGAAGTGAGAATCCGACCTGCAAGTGGTTTGGCAAGGATAGAAATTTTACCTGAAGATGCTTCCTTTCTTCAGGGCGAAAAGGTTCGGCTGAATTATTCCACTATGGAACCTGCCTCTGGTCTTCCGCCGCGGGGACGTGGCTGGCCTAGGATTGAGGAGATTGTTGTTGAACCTGACGATGGCCGTCTTATTGCAGGAAAAAATATAGTTGAAATGTTTGAAAGAACGTCAACGACCGCTCTGAATTACGTTCAAGTTATAGATATGGTTCGTAATCTGATCACAGCTAACATCTCCCATTGGGAACCTATTACAAATCGATATATTTATTTCAAGGCCATAGACAAAGATGGAAAATCTTGTACCCAGTTGGGGAATGAGATTCTCCAACGTATAGCCTCGAAGTTTAAAACAGATTTTCAACAACTTCAATTGCAGCGACATGTACCTCTTCTAAACAATGTGTTAGCGAGGGCCGCTTGGCTTTACGCCCTTACACCTAATAATGTTGTGGCTCATATAAGGAATATTTTACAGGCTGGCCATACTGCTCAGGGATGGAGATCAGCAGTGGAAGCAGCAGGCCGAGCATTTATTAAAGTGGAGGACTTTCGAATACTCTTCCAAGCTATCGCACGTCGTGCCAAAAGCGACCCTTTTGATGTAGGTACATTTCCTATAAATGCAGCTCGGGCAATTTGCAACGTATTAATGCTTAGACGGGATGGGGAAAGAGGACTTGATCGAGACAAAGCGAAGCTTTTCGCCAATCGTGCTCTTCAAAGACTCTTGAAGCAGCAAGAAAGCCGTAATTTCAAAATGCTTTACTTTCAAATGATCAGGCTTCTGCTCTACCTCCTTCGTTTTCGTAAAATAGACCCAGAGTGCTTTGCCCCTTATGATCCTCAAAGCATTTCCGTGTTCGAAAAGGCAAAAGAGAGCATGGAGGTCGCGAAAAATTTGTTACCGCGGCATACCCCTAGGGTTGGACAGATTCAAAAAATTATTGAAGGATTTGATAGGTACCTGCACTACGAAGGAACTGAGGACGTAATCCCTGTTCTTATAGATTTAGCGGAAAGTGATACGTAGCAGTAGTTATTCAAGGAAAAAAATTCAGCTATGGGTGGTTTGCTGACCAGACCATGAGCGATTTGAATCAGTTTGGTAATCCTCCTTCGTCAACTCCCGGGGCGCCAGACGGTGCGTGCTTGCCCTGCCAGAATATTTGGGTGCCAACTTGCTGAACATGCTTTGCCCAGACCTGCGATATCAAGACGGGGGTGGATATAATGGCCATTAAAGAACTGTTCCAAAGAG
>Ga0272446_1003132_pt1 | contig 21403 bp, 19 predicted proteins | sample YNPCB0061_FD_194587 | JGI IMG/M metagenome (GOLD analysis project Ga0272446, IMG submission 194587) | Hot spring microbial mat communities from Yellowstone National Park, WY, United States - YNP-CB-006-1 | ecosystem: Environmental > Aquatic > Thermal springs > Hot (42-90C) > Sediment | place...
TTCTTCTACATTTCGATCATCTTCAATCCGCACGAAACGGCGGACAACATGCGGAAGTACGGCGGCTTTATCCCGGGAATCCGGCCGGGCAAGAACACGGCCGACTACATCAACACCATTCTGACCAAGATCACCGTGGTAGGCGGCTTGTACCTGGCGGTGCTGTGCCTGATTCCGGACATCATGCTGGGAGGGATCAAATTACAACACCTGCCGCTGGTGGGCAACTTCGTGGACGCCACGTTTCCGCGCTGGCTGCTGGACGGGTTGGGGGTGAACTTTTACTTTGGCGGGACCTCGCTGCTGATCGTCGTCGGCGTGGCGATGGACACGGTCAACCAGATTGAAGCGCAGTTGATCATGCGGCATTACGAAGGCTTTACGCCGAAGGCGGGCCGCATTCGCGGGCGCCGCAGCTCGATTTGACGGGGGACGTGGAACCGCCGTCCGCGGTGAGCGGGCGGCCAACAAGGCATGGAGCCGGTTGCACAGCGCCGAGAGAGTTGCCGGGGAGTGATTCTGTTCGGTCCGCCGGGCTCCGGCAAGGGAACGCAGGCCAAGCTACTGGTGGAGAGATGGCCGGTGCCGCACATCTCGACCGGGGATATGCTGCGGGCCGTGATCGAGTCCGGCGATTCGATCGGCAGCGAAGTGAGCGCGATTGTCCGGGGCGGAGGGCTGGTGCCCGACGCGCTGGTGAATTTGCTGGTGGAACGGCGGCTGGCGCAGCCGGACTGCGCGGCCGGATTTGTGCTGGATGGCTATCCGCGGACCTTGGAACAGGCCAAGGCGACGATGGACCTGTTCGGACGGCGGGGAATTCGCGAGGTGGTGATCTGCCTGGCGGTGGACTACAATGTAATTATTGCCCGCTTGGCGGGCCGGCGCCAGTGTGCCTCCTGTGGGGCTCTCTACCACGTCGCCTTCCACCCTCCCCGGCGGGAGGGCGTGTGCGACTTCGACGGCGAGGCCCTGTACCAGCGGGATGACGATAGTGAGGCGGTAATCCGGCGGCGGCTAATGGCTTACGAGGAAAAGACGCTGCCGATTCTCCGCTATTTCCAGGAGATTGGGCGGCGCGTGGTGGAGATCACCTCATCGACCGAATCGCCGCAATGGGTGAACGAGCGGATCCGGCGAGCGGTAGAAGCGGCATGATCATACGGAAGACCCCCGCGGAACTGGAGAAGATGCGCAAGGCGGGGATGCTGGTCTGGCGGATCCTGGATGAGTTGCGGAAGAAATGTCAGGAGGGGGTCACGACCTGGGATCTGGAGGTGGCCGCGGAGGCGATGATTCGGGACGCCGGGGCCAAGCCGGCCTTCAAAGGGTATTTTGTGCCGGCGGCGGGGGAGCGTTACCCGTACGTGCTGTGCACCTCGGTGAACGACGAGATTGTGCACGGGATGCCGTCGCCGAAGCGGGTGCTGAAGTCCGGGGATATCGTCTCGATCGACACCGGGGTCGAGTTGGATGGTTACTTTGGCGACTCGGCCACGACCGTGGCGGTGGGCCGGGTGAGCGAGGCGGCGGCGCGCCTGATGGCGGTGACCCAGGAGTCGCTGGAACTGGCGATCCAGCAGGTGCGCGCGGGAAACCGGCTGTTTGATGTGTGCGGCGCCGTCGAGCGGCATGTGCTGGGAAACGGGTTTTCAATTGTCCGGGAGTTCGTCGGACATGGCATCGGCACTAAGTTGCATGAAGAGCCGCAGGTGCCCAACTATGTGGACCGGAAGAACGAGAATCCGCGGTTGCGGCCGGGGATGGTGCTGGCGATCGAGCCGATGGTCAACGCGGGCGGAGCGGAACTGCGGGTGCTGAGCGACAAATGGACCGCGGTGACGAAGGATGGCTCTTACTCGGCTCATTTCGAGCACTGCGTCGCGGTAACGGAGAATGGTCCGTGGGTGCTGACCCGTCCCTAAGGCGAGGCCGGCGCGTCGAGGGCACGATACTGGAAGAATTGCCGCAAGGCAAGTTCCGGGTGGAGTTGGCGGGCGGACAGCGCCTGCTGGCCCATCCGGCGGGCGGCACAGTGAAGAATTTCGTCCGGCTCTTGCCGGGCGACCGGGTGGAAGTGGATGTGGCCCCGCATGACGGTACGCGGGGAAGGATCGTGAGAAAGGTTTTTCCTGGCCGGCCGCATGGCGGCGGCTAGGGAGGTGGAGACGTGGCCCGGGCGCCGGGCCTCCAGGGATGGAACCATGAAGGTCCGAGCATCGGTAAAGAAGATTTGTGACAAGTGCAAGTTGATCCACCGCCACGGCGTGGTGCGGGTCATTTGCGAGAACCCCAAGCATAAACAGCGGCAGGGTTGAGGGGAGGAAGAACGTGGCGCGTATCGCAGGTGTGGATCTCCCGCCGAGGAAGCGGGTCGAAGTCGGGCTCACGTATATCTACGGAATCGGGAGAACCCGGGCCAAGTCGGTTCTCTACCGGGCGGGTATTGATTTCAACAAGAAGGTTTCGGATCTCAGCGAGGAAGAGGTCAGCAAGATCCGCAACCTGCTGGAAGAGGAGGCGGCGGTCGAAGGAGATCTCCGCAAGGAAATCTCGATGAACATCAAACGTCACATCGAGATCGGCTCCTACCGCGGGCTCCGCCACCGCCGCGGTCTCCCGGTGCGCGGGCAGCGGACCCACACGAACGCCCGGACCCGCAAGGGACCCCGGCGCGGCACCGTGGCGAACAAGAAGAAGTCCACCGCCAAGACGTAGACTCGGTTGAAATATGGCAAAGCAGAAGAGTTCGGCCAAGAGCGGGAAGAAGAAGAGTTTCAAGCGGAAGGAAAAGAAGGTCATCCCGGTAGGGCTGGTGCATATCCAGGCGACCTTCAACAACACGATCGTCACGGTGACGGATCAGGAAGGCAATACCGTGTCGTGGTCCAGCGCAGGATCGCTGGGTTTCCGCGGTTCGCGGAAGGGCACGCCCTTCGCCGCGCAGCAAGCTTCCCTGACCGCGGCCACCAAGGCGAAAGAAGTTGGGCTGCGTACCGTGGATGTCCGCGTCAGCGGGCCGGGTTCGGGGCGCGAATCCGCGATCCGGGCGCTGTCGACCGCGGGCCTGGAAGTGAAGATGATTCGCGACACGACGCCCATCCCGCACAACGGGTGCCGGCCGCCGAAAAAGCGTCGCGTTTAAGGGTGGCGTGCGGGATCGCGGTTCCGCACAGGGAAGGGAAGCAGGAGGAAGGCCCTCGTTCCAGGGTCGTAAACTGCACCCAAGTACAAGGGTAGGAAGCGGGCGCCCGCCAGCCGGGCGTCAAGGAGAACGATGGCAAGATACAAAGGTCCCGTTTGCCGGCTATGCCGGCGCGAGGGGGTGAAGCTGTTCCTCAAGGGGGAGCGCTGCCACTCGGAGAAGTGCGCGATTGAAAAGCGCAATTTTGTTCCCGGCCAGCACGGGAAGACGAAAAAGCTGAAGAAGGTGCTGGGCTACGGCCTGCAATTGCGGGAGAAGCAAAAGGCTCGCCGCATCTACGGTTTGCTCGAGACCCAGTTCCGCAACAATTTTGAGAAGGCGGCCGCGCAGAAGGGGATCACGGGCGAAACCATGCTGGCCTTGCTCGAGCGGCGGCTGGATAACGTGGTCTACCGGATGGGGTTCGGCACCAGCCGCGCCCAGGCCCGGCAGGTGGTGCGGCATGGCCACATCCTGGTGAACGGCAAGAAGGTGAACATTCCCTCTTACGTGGTGAAGCCGAATGACACCGTGGAAGTGCGCGAGTCCAGCCGGAAGAATCCCACGATCCTGGCGGCGCGCGACGCCACGGCGCACTACCCGGCGCCGAGCTGGCTGGAGGTGGACCGCGACGGATTGAAAGCGCGGGTGACGGGCCAGCCCCGGCGCGACGAGCTGGTGCAGATTCAGTTGAATGAGCAGTTGATCGTGGAATTGTATTCCAAGTAAGGCGGCGGGACCGGCCCGCGGGCCGGTCCAGGGTCTGGAGCGAAAGCAGAAAGGCAATATGTTCAAAGGCTTCCAAAAACCGAAGCGGCTTGTCGCCAACACCGAGACGCTGACGGACCGGTATGGCATGTTTACGGCCCAGCCCTTCCAGCGTGGATTCGGCACCACGATCGGAAACGGGTTGCGCCGGGTGTTGTTGAGTTCCATTGAGGGTGCGGCGATTACGGCGGTCCGCATCGAGGGCGTCGAGCACGAATTCAGCCCGATCCCCGGCGTGGTCGAGGACGCCACCGACATCATCCTCAACTTGAAGCAGGTTCCCTTCAAGCTGATGAGCGAAGGGATGAAGACCGTGCGCATCGAGGTGGACGAGCCCGGCGAAGTGCTCAGCTCGCAGATTCTCTGCGACCAGGACGTCGAAGTGCTTGACCGGTTTATGCATATCGCCACCGTGAGCGAAGGCGGCCGGTTAAGCATCGAAATGCGGCTGAAGACGGGCCGCGGTTACGTCTCGGCGGACAAGAACTTCGACGAAGACCTGCCGCTCGGCTACATCCCCATCGACTCCGTGCATTCCCCGGTCCGGAAGGTGAACTTCTCGGTCGAGGCCGCGCGTCTCGGGCAGATGACCGACTACGACAAGCTCACGCTGGAGGTGTGGACCAACGGCGCCATCTCCCCGCAGGACGCCATCGGCCAGGCGGCCAAGCTCCTAAAAGACCATATGGCCATCTTCATCAACTTCGAGGAGCTCAGCGAGGCGGTGGAGGAGCCGGTCGAGCGCGGCCTCGAAAAGACCAATGAAGTGCTCAACCGTTCGGTCGAGGAACTGGAGCTCAGCGTCCGCTCGTACAATTGCCTGAAGAACGCGAACATCCAGACCATTGGCGAGCTGGTGCAGCGCACCGAGGCGGAAATGCTCCGGACCAAGAATTTCGGCCGCAAGTCGCTGAACGAAATCAAAGAGATCCTGGCTTCGATGGGCCTGATGCTGGGCATGAAGGTCGATGCGCAGGGAAGGCTGATTCCGCCGGCCGGCGCCAGCCTGGCCGAAGCCGAAGAAGCCGATCGGCTCTCGGAATAGGCAGGAGGCGACCATGAGACACAAAAGAGGCGGATACAAGCTCAAGCGGGACGTGGGCGCCCGCAAGGCGCTGTTGCGCGGGCTGGTCACCAGCATCATCGAGCAGGAGCGCGTCGTGACCACCGTGCCTAAGGCGAAAGCCGTGCGGCCGCTGGTCGAGAAAATGATCACGCTCGGCAAGCGCGACACGTTGCACGCCCGGCGCATGGCGGCGGCGTTCCTCGAGACGCCGGCGTCGGTCAAGAAGCTGTTCGACGTGCTGGCGGCTCGCTTTGGCCAGCGCAACGGCGGTTATGTCCGGATTACCCGCGTCGGTTTCCGCAAGGGCGACGGCGCCGAGCAGGCGATGATCGAACTGGTGGGCAGCCAACTGGTGAAGCGGGCCGCCGAGCGGGCGCGCCGGCGGGAAGAGCGCTTGAAGGCCCAGCGCGAAGGCCGCGAGGTCGAAGAGGACGGGCGGCAGCAGTAGCCGGCCGGCCCGAACTTCCGCAGCGTTTCCGCGCGCACCAAAGGTTTCGCTTTCGGGTCACAGACCGGACTGCGGCGGCGCGCTGCCCCGCATTTACACTGGTATTTCATGGCGTTCTCCACGCCCGGCGCCGCCATCGAGAAAGAACAGCGGGAGACGCACGAGCCGCTGTGGCACGTCGTACTCCTTAACGATGATGACCATACCTACGATTACGTCATCGAGATGCTCTGCAAGCTGTTCTTCAAGACGGTGGACGAAGCCCTCCGTCACGCGATCGAGGTAGACACGACGGGGCGGACGATTGTGCTGACCTGCGAGCGGAACGCGGCCGAGTTCGCGCGCGACCAGATCCACGCTTATGGCGCGGATATCCGCCTTCCGCGCTCGCGGGGTTCGATGTCGGCGGTCCTGGAGCCGGCGGCGTAACGGACCGCCCGGTTCTGCATTGCGCATTCCCGAACGCGCCGCTGGCAGCGGCGAGCGGGCCTCTCCCTCAACGCCCGCCTTGCATTACCCAGGCTTCGTCGAAGGTGACCCGGTGGATGACGGTCCGCTTGTCCGAGGTGTAAACCACGTGGATTTTGCCGTCGCGCGTCTGCACCGCGACGGGGTAAGCGAAGCTGTTCCGTCCCTCGGCGAGGTTGCGGCGATAGCGATAGGTGCGGTCGCCGTCCTCTGAGATCGCCGCGGTCAGGGGGGTGCGCTCGGTGGGGCTGTCGTTGTAGACGAGCAGCAGACGTCCGCTCCGGAGTTTTAGGAAGTCGATGGCCGAGTTGGGATTGGGAAACGCCGAATCCCGTCCTTCGCTCCAGGTGCGTCCGCCGTCGCGCGATTCGGCGCGGATCAGGAAGCCTTCCGTCCCGGGGCCATACCCGCCGCCCCGCCGGCAGTACGCCACCACATGCCCGGGCGCGATCTCCGCCGGCGCGGGCTGTATATTCCCCTTCGGCGACCGGATAGGCGCGGACCGGGTCCACGCTTTCTTGCGGGGATCGTAAATCAGGAACAGCGAGGTGCTCTCCGGACCCACCATCTCGGTGTCATGCCCGGTTTCGTGGTAAACCGGCAGCAGGTATTCTCCACTTGTCAGCAAGATCGGCCGGTTGCGCACCATCATCCCCGCTTCCAGCGCCAACACCGAGGAGTCCGACCAGGTTTCGCCTTGGTCCCGGGAGATCTTGACGTGGATGCGCGAATCGGACCAGGTCTCGCCGTAGCGCACGACGTAGAACAACCACACCACGCCGTCGGGCGCTTGCCAGATCACGCCGTTGCCGGCGGACCGGAAGGGATCCTTGGCGATGGGCACGGGCGGCGACCACTTTGCCGCGCCGCTTTTCCGCCGCGAGCCGAACACCGCGGTGTCGGTCTCGTACTCGCCGCCGCCGCCGTAATAAACCAGGTAGAGGTCTCCGTTGGCCAGCTCGGTCACGCACGCCGGATGCTTATAGGGGCCGGTGGGTACTTCCGGACCGAAGATGCGCTCGTGGCGGAACCCGGCGCTCCCGGCCGCCGCGGCGCAACAGAACAGAACGGCCGCAACCTGTTTCATTTCTTCCTCAGCAACCACACTTCCGCCACCTGCGCGCCGCGAATCCGGCCGCTGGGCGCAACCTCCCGGTCGAAGGAGAGCACCATCTCGCCGTCGCGCGTGGCCTCCCAAGGGACGTCGAACTCGACCGGGCGCACCGGCAGCGGCTTCTTTATGTAAGGATGCACGGTCCACTCGTCGGCCATCAGGCGGATGCCCTGGTCCTGGCTGACGTTTTCCCCCGCGTACACCACGCGGACGCGGTAACGCGCCTCGGGGTCGAGGCCGGCGTAGCGCAAGCGGAGCGGGCGGCCGATGCCAGACGTGCCGTACCACGACCAGGTGATAGGACCATCCGGGAAGGCGCTGGAACTGGTGGGGAACTCCTCGCCGGAGCGGAGCAGGCGCGGTTGCCGCAGCGGGTTGCCCAGGTCGTCGTAGAAGCCGCCGGGTCCGGGGTCGTCCCAGCCGAGCAGTTCCTCGATCTGGCCGAGGCGCTGCGCTTCTTCGGCCAATTCCCCGATCTCGCGCAGCCGGCGGAGCCACCAGGGCCGCATGGTGATGGGGTCATCCATGGTGTCGAGCGAGGTGGCGCGGTCACGGCGGAAACCGCCGTAGCGCTGGCTGAGTTGCAGGCCGATGCTCTGGTACAACGCCGCGCCCAACTCCTCGAGGCGGGCCCGCCAGTCCGCCGCCGGCGGACGGATCGCCACTTCGTCCAGCGCGGCGGCGGCCTCGCCGACGGCTACGCGCGAACCCACCGCCGGCGCCCGCGCTAGCCAGGCGCGCGCCCGCTCCACCGCCGCCGTTTCCCGCAGGTAGCGGCGCTGAATATAGGCGTCCAGATAAGCGCGGAACAGCCCCATCTGGAAGCGCCAGTTCGCCCGCACCGGCGGGCTGGCCGTTCTCTCCAAGGCTTGCCACTGCCCCAGCGTGGCGGTAATCCCGCCGTTGAGCGCCAGCGGGCCGTCCCAGTTGCGCTCCAGCGCGAGTGTAGCCTGGCGAAAGTCGTCGCCGTAGCGTTCCCCAAGGAAATACCGGCCGTAGTCTCGCAGGATGGCGTCGACCGGCGTGTCCGGGTCCCACCCCAGCGCGCTCCACACCGCTTTGTTGACGTCGTCGTTCACGCCGTCCGAATAGGTGATGAAGCCCGCGGAGGGAGCGATGGTTTCGCGAAGAATCCGGGCTTGGGCGAGGGGGCGCGGGTTGATCGGTTCCCGGCCTTCGGTCATCGAGAAGATCGGATCCCAACCCGGCACCGGATACTGCGCCCGCACGGTGTGGGTGATATCCGGGTACAGCCGGATGGGATACCGCGCGGGCGTCTGGCGGCGGAGCGCCTCGACGCTCACGCGCACGCCCGGACCGTAAACGAGTCCCGCCAGCCACGCCGGTTCCGCGCGCAAGGTCGCGTACAGGTCGCCCATCCACGAATCATCGAAGCCCTGCGGGGAGAGCCAGAGCCCGGCCCGCGGATGAAACTGGCGCAAGATCTCGGCCTGTCCCGCCAGGAAGGGCAGCAGAATTTTCGGATGCGTATGTCCGGGATCGCCGCCGGGCACGAAGACGGCGTCCAGCCGCGGCAGTCTGCGGAACACCGCGCCCCACCCGGCGCGGGCGCGCTGGAGCGTGGCCGGGTCCGTGTAGTCTTTCTCGTTGGCGGGATGCCAGAGCCACACGTCCAGCCCGTAGTCGTCGAGCAGTTGCGACACCCGCGCCATCATTTCGAGCGGCGGCAGGCGGTCGTGCGGGCTGGTGGCCTCCTCGGTCGCGCCGGGCGGGATGAATTCGATCGCGTTCGCGCCGAAGACGGCCAGGTCGCGAATGCCTTGCTCCCACTGCTCGGCGGTCCAGGCGTCGACTGCGTTGTTGAGCGGGCGGTTGCCCATCTGGTGGCCGCGAATGGGGTACTTGGGCGCGGTGGCCAGATCCAGGGCTTCGGGTAGTTCCACCGTGCCGCGTTCCATGCGCAATTCGCGCAACAGGCGGCCAATGCCGAAAAGGACGCCGCGCCGGTCGTGGCCCGCGACCAGGATGGTGCGTTCCGCCTCCCATGCCCGCAGGCGGAAACCCTCCGGCCCGCCGCCCGCGCCCATCTCTCGCGCGAGAGGAGTGCCGAGCGAGGCGATGGCTGCGGCGGTAGCGACGCCGATGGCAGGCTTGCCCGCCGGCCAGGTGGTCAGCACCGGCCAGCGGACGTGCGACCGCTTCTCGACCTCCTCCACCAGCATCTGGACGGCTTTCCGCTCCTGGCGGGAAAGCGAGGCGGGCGTCACAACGGCGGCTTCGCGCAGATCGATCGCCGCCCATGCCGCGCTGGCGGCCAGCAGCAAAGCGGCCAGCGCTCTCTTCACGCCGCGCCTCCGGCCACCTGCGCCCGGATCCGCGCCGAGTCGCGGTCCACAAAGAACAACACGCCGGTCAGCAACAGCAGTCCCGCCAGGATGTACACGGAGGAAGCCAGCGCGATGGCGAGCCCGAGGCTCTCCCGCTGCGCGATCCAGCCGATCACCACCGGGGCCGAACCGCCGCCCGCCAGCCAGCCGACGGTGTTCATCAGGCCGGCCGCGGCGCCGCGCGCCTCCGGCCGGATCACGTCGTACACCGACGCAAAAATGTTGGCGTCGTAAAGCCCTTTGAATAATCCCCACGCGGTTAGCGCCACCATCACCCAGGCGACCGATTGCGTCAGGCCGCACAGCAACACAAACGGCGCGCCGGCGAAGACGCCCAGGGCCTGCACGATCATGCGGCCGCGCGGCGTGCGCCGCCGCAAGCCGTCGGCCAGCCAGCCGCCCAGCGGCGCGCCCGCCATGCTGGCCAACTGCACAAACAAAGTCGCCGTCAGGCCCGACATGGCGAGGCTCAGGTGGAATTTGTCGTACAGGAACTTCGGCATCCACGACAGCAGCACCACCGCCACGAAGTTCGCGCAAAGAAAAGCGCCCAGCAACATCAGCAGGGTGGGCGTCCGCAAGACCGCGCGGGCGAACTCGCGCACCGGCATCTTGCGGGGGGGACGCGGCGCGGCGCCCCCTTCGTCCGCCACGTCGGCCGCGCCTCGCGGCGGTTCCACTAGGTACTTGTTGAGCACCACGCCCAGCAGCATGCCCAACAGCCCGAACACGATGAACGACCACCGCCACCCGTAAACCTGCCCGATCAGCCCGGCGAAAAACCCGCCGCCGATGGTCCCCATATAGACGCTGGTCTGATGAAAGCCCATGGCCCGGGAGCGGGTCGCCTTGCCGTGATAATCGCTGACCAGCGACATCGAGGCGGGGTAGTAGAACGTCTCGCCTAGACCTTCGGCCGCGCGCCAAAAAAACAGGTGCCGGAAATCCTTCGCCGACGCGGTGGCAACGCAGATGATGCTCCACACCTGAAGGCCGCCGAGAATGGCGGCTTTGCGGCGGATGCGGTCGACGATCCAGCCGGCGAAAATCGCCCCCAGGCCGTACACCCACGCGAAGGAAGAACCGAGCAAGCCCAGTTCCAGGGTGGTCAGGTTCATCTCCTTCTCGAGCAGCGGGAACACGGAAAAGATCGCCTGGCGGTCAGCGTAATTGAAAAAAGAGATCCACCACAGCATCGCCACCAGGTACCACTTGTAACGGGGCCCCAGGCGGGCGTAGGCGGGGTCGGGCTCCATTGAGCGGATCTTCTGCATCCAGCGCATCGTCATCTCTTCTTGATCAGCCACACTTCGGCCACCTGGCAACCGCGGCCGCTGCCGCCCAGGCCGGGCGTGCGATTCCACTCCAGAGTAAGCGCGCCGTCGGCGGTGGCCTCCTGCGGAATGTCGAATTCGACGGGCCGGGGCGGCATCTCCCGCGGGCGGTAGGAGTGGAGTTCAAACTTCCCGTCCGCCACCAGCCGCATGGGCATGGGCGGCGCTTCCCCGGCGTAGACGACGCGGAGTTGGTATGCGGCCTGGCGGTCGAGCGACGAGTACCGCAGCGTCAACTTCGAGTCGATCAGCGCCTCGGCGTGATCCCACCACGAGGAACGCCAGGGCGCTTCGGGCTCCAGCGTGGCGAAGCTGAGCAGCGCCGTCCGGCGGAAAGCGGGATCTTCCTCGGCGCCGACGCCACGCACCAGGTGCGGCTGCGACCCCGGCCGTCCCAGGTCGTCATAGAATCCTCCCGGGCCGGGGTTGGTCCAGTCGACAATCTCCTGGATGCCCGCCAGGCGCGCTTTCTCGTCGTCCTGCCGCAGGATTTCGGCAAAGCGCGCTTCCAGCCAGAAGCGGCTGTTGAGCGGCGTGTCGATGGCGTCCAGATTGGCGCCGCGCCGCACCGCGATGGCCTGGTAGCGGGGGACGCTGAGTTGCATGCGGATGCTTTGAAAGAGCGCTTCGGCCAGTTCGAACACCCGCGCGCGCAGGGAGGGAGCGGCCGGTTCGGTCACGGCGCGGTCGAGCGCCGCCTGGGCCTGGGCGATGGCGGCGCGCGAGCCCAGGCGCGGCGCCTGCCGCAGCGCTTCCATCGCCTGTTCCTCCAGCGCGGACTCGGCGATGAGCCGGCTCCGTACGAACGCATCGTAGTAGGCGCGGTAAAGCGCTTGCTGAAACCGCCAGTTCGCTTTGACAGGCGGCGGCGCGCTTTGTTCCATCGCCTGGAACTGCCGCAGCGTGGTGGGAATGCCCGCGTTGGTCAGCGCCGGTCCGCGCCAGTTGCGCTCTAGCGCCAGCAGCCCCTGGGCGAAGCCTTCGGCCAGCCGGGGATGGATGAAGTAACGGCTGTACTCGCGGAGGACGCTGGTGACATCCGCGTCCGGATCCCAGCCCAGGGCGCTCCAGATGAACTTGTTGACGTCGTCGTTGCACCCCTCCGAATACGTCAGGAATCCGTACTCGGCCAGGTGCTGCCGCTTGCGGAAGATGTTCGCCTGGTCGAGCGGGCGCGGGTTGATCGGCTCGCGTCCCAGCGTGCGCGCAAACGCCGTGTCCCACTCCGGCACCGGGTATTGCGCGTGCAGCGAGTGGGTGATGTCGGGGTAGGTGCGGATGGGATAGCGTTTCGGGATCGCGGCGCGCAGCTCGGCGAGGGAGATGCGGATTTGCGGGCCGAACACCACGCCCGTCAGCCATGCCGGCTCCCGGCGCATGATCTCCAGGTACTCGTCCATCCACTCGGTGTGGAAGCCCTGCGGCGACATCCACATCTGCGCGCGCGGATGATGGCGTTGCAGGTTCGCGGTCTGCTTTTCGAGCAGCGCCATCAGGTGGCGCGGCGGCGTGTGGCCCGGGTCGCCGCCCGGCACGAAGACCGCGTCGATACGCGGAAGCTGGCGGAACACCTCCCCCCACTCCTTCAGGGCGAACTCCACCGTGGCGGGATCGGCGTAGTCCTTGTCCATCGCCGGATACCAGATCCACAGCTCGAGGCCGTACTCCTGCGCCAAGCGCGACATCTCGATCATCATCCGCATCGGCGGGACCGGGAAGTGCGGGCTGTCGTCGTCATCGTCCGAACGCGGCGGGATCAGCTCGACCGCGTTGGTTCCAAACACCGCGAGGTCGCGGTAATACTGCTCCCACATGGCCACGGTCCAGCCATCATACGAGTTGGTTTTGGGGCGGTAACCCAATTGGTGCCCGCGCAGCCGGTACTTGGGAGCGGTGAGCACGTTCAACGCAGCCGGCAGGCGGATTAGGCCGCGCTCCATTTGTAATTGGCGGAGCAGGTAGCCCGCGCCGAAGAGCACGCCGCGGTCGTCGTGGCCGCGGATGGCGATGACCGGCGAGGCGCCCGCTGCCGCGGTCTGAATCTGAAAACCTTCCGCCCGGGTGGGTGCGCCGGCCGGCAGCCGCGCGCCGCCCAGTTTTGCTACCTCCGCCGCCTGGCCGATGACGATCACCGGCGTTCCGGCGGCGGGCCACTCGTGCACCACCGGCCAGCGGATCTGTGCGCGCTTTTCCACCTCCTCGACGAGCATCTGGACGGCTTTCTGTTGCGGTTGCGGCAACTGGCGTCCGCAGACCACCACCGCCTGTTCCAAGGAGAGATCCGCCGCGGCGCAAACGGCGGCAGATAGGAAGAAGAGCAGGTGCAGGCATCGCTTCATGGCGTGGTTCCGGGGCAGGTCCGAGGTTGTGTTGAAGACCCCTCATCGTATCGGATTTCCCCGTGCGGCGCGACCCATCGGTACCCGGGTGGCATCCCGACGCGGATCGTCATACACTTGCAAAACCCACTGCCAGGAGACGAGCGCATGCGAGAGACCACCTATTGGGAGCGGACGGACCGGTTCGAGGAGAAGATGCGGCTGCTCGAAGCGGCCTACCGGAAGCAGGACTACCGGCTGGCGCGCGCGATCGCCGATTCGCTGCGGCAGTCGCTGACGCTGGAACAGCAACAACGCGCGCCGCTGGGCGCGGCGGTGGCGCCGGCCGGGGATTTTGTGCCGGTGCGGGAGTTGCCCGTGCCGTGGCGCGATTGGGCGCGGCCCTGGGCCTATGCCAAGATCCTGGCGCTCGACGAAACGGTAAGCCTGCCGCGGTCCGGCGAACCCGTCGAGCTGGTGCTGGCCGTGCCGCAGGACCAGTGCGCGTCCCTGGCCCGCGAGGTGCGCGTCGCGCGCATCGACGGCGGCGCGCCGCGCGAGGTGCGCAGCCAGGTGACCGAGGAGGTCCGCCGCGGCGCGGAACGCCAGTGCCGTCTGACCTTCTTCGCCGATTCCCCCGCCCATCAGCGGTCCTACTGGCTGATCCTGTACGGGAATCCCGAAGCCGAACTGCCGGATTATCCCTCCGATCTCACGGTGACCGGCGAGGGCACGGCGCTCGATTTCGAAAACGAATACTACCGCGGGTCGCTTTCCAAGCAGATGGGGCAACTCGAACGGCTGGTCTACAAACGCGAGCATGGCCAGGAACTGTTCGCCGGCGGCGAAGGGCACGGGGAGCCCCCGGGAATCGACTGGGCGCACGACTACGTCACGTCCGGCAACTTCCAGAAACTGCGCGTCACCAACTGGCCGCGGTGTCCCGATGCCGAAGTCATCCGCGGTCCGCTCTCGCTGACGGTGCGGCGCTGGGGTTTTCCCTATTCGACCGTCGCGCCGCTGTTTTCGCCCGCGCGCATGAACATCTTCGTCGAGTACCGTTTTTATGCCGGCACGCCCTGGTTTGTCAAAGCGGGCTACATGCAGGTGATCAAGGATATCGAGATCGGCTACCTGCGCGACGACGAATGGGTGTTCTCCGGCATGTCCTTTACGGATATCGTCTGGATGGGCGCGGACGGGAAGCTGAAGACCGGACCCGTCGCCAAAGAGCAACAGGAAGACCTGTGGGCGGTGGGGTTCTTTCACCGGGACACCCGCGACGCGTTCATCGGCCTGTTTCTGGAACACACAGCGGAGAACGTGGGCGGACTCAAACACACGGGCGCGCCGATGTTTTATTACCAGTGGCACGGGCATGTGTGGAGCCGGGCCCTGTATCACGGCGCGACGCTGCCCGCCGGGGCGGTCCTCCGCCAGAAGAACGCGTATCTGACGATGCCGTTTCCCGAGCAGGGAGGCGCGGAGATGGTCGAACGCCAGCGCCACGCCATGCTTCATCCGCTTACTCCCTCAGTCACCACGCTGCCGGCGGGCCTGCAAGCCAAGCCCGCGCCGGGACGGCTGGCGCGCCCCGGCGAAGCCGGCGACAGCCCGATTTCGAAGCGCCTGCTCTGGGAGGCGCTGGGCGGCTGCCAGGACGAGCAACTCTACACCACGCGGCCGAGCATTGTCGACCTGGGTTTGGTGTACGACTTGCGAGTGCGCGGCGATGTGGTCCACGTGGTGATGGCCATGCCGCACCGCGGACGGCCGCGCATCGGCTATTTTTCTTACGGCTCGGGCGGCAACTCCACCCCGGTGCGCGACCGCCTGCTGCGAGTGCCCGGAGTCCGCAAGGTGGTGGTGGAACAAACCTGGGAGCCCCACTGGAACGCCAACCTGCTGACCGACGAAGGCCGGCGGAAGCTGGGCATCCCCGATTTCTGACCGGGCTTACAGCGGCCGCCCGCCGCTGTGGACCGGACTGGCCGCGGCGCGCGCCTGCAACTCCTTCCATTCGCGCGAGCCGTTGTCGGGAATCGTTTCCAGGTAGACGCCGGCGGGGAACACGGGCAGACGGCCGTTCTCGAAATCCTGCCAGTACTGGCGGGTGTGCGCGTAGTAACTGGTGGCGCCTGTCGGCCAGCGGATAGCGATCAACAGGTTCGGCGTAGGATAGGGTTCGGCCGGGAGCGGCTCCACACGGTAGCGCTCCATCGCCTGTTCATCGAGTTCGACGCCCAGGCCCGGCGCTTCCGGGATGGCGGACAGGCCATTCTCCACCTTGATCGCGGGCCGCACCATCGGCTCGGTGAAGAGTTGGTGGCAATTCACCGCCGGCCAGCGGGCGTGCGTGAGGACCGCGGCGAAATGCAGAGCGAACGCCGCGGTGATCTCCGTACCCACCAATTGGAGCCAGAAGGGTTTATCGGCCATGGCGGCCACGGTGCCATCGCGCATCACGCGGGCCGCGCCGCCGCCGATGACGAAGCCGTCGCACACCTCTTCGCGCAGGGCGGTCATGATGGGCGGGGAGCCGAAGTGCATCGCGATCGGAACCCGGGTCTGGGTGCGGAGAAACTTATTGCCGGCCACGTCGGACTGCGGGATGGGCGACTCCCAGATCGCGATGTGTTTGTACTGCTGGTCCAGCCGGCTCAGGTAGCGGCCCGCGTTGGTGGTGTCCAGCAGCAGGGCGTTGAAGTCGAAATCGATCACGAAGTGGTCGGGCAGGGTGCGCGTCAGCACCTGGCACTGGCGGTCGAGGTCGAACCAGGGCCGCGCCTTGGTCTTGAAAGCGGTGTAGCCCTTGGCGACGGCTTCGCGGCATTCGAGCACCCAATCTTCGCCGGGCATGTCGATGGCCCACCAGCTCAGGAACGCGCGGTCGCGCACTTTGGGCCCGAGCAAACGGTGCACCGGGACGCCTGTGGCTTTGCCTACGGCGTCGAACAGCGCCATCTGGAGCCCGCAGCCGGTACTGTCGTCCCACATCGATTCGGCGGCGCTGCGGCCGATGACGCGCTTCACGGCGTTATCGGTCACCCGGCCCCAGGTGTAGTACACCATCGTCTCGCCGAAGCCCACGACGCCGTTGGCCAGCGTGACCCGGCAGATTTCGAAGTAAACCCAGTGGGGCAGTTCGCGGATCATGTTCCGCGCCGGCACCGGCCGGAACGGGATCTTGATCCAGCGCCGGTCCACGTTGCGGACGGTCAGATTCGGAGAGCCCACCACAGCCGGCGCGCTTTGCGCCGCGGCGGACGCGGCGGGCGCCAGTCCCCCGGCGGCGGCCCCGAGTACGTTTCGGCGGGTTAGGTTCATCAGAAAGAAGCCTCCTGGCAGGCAGTCCCAAGGAAACGCCGCGGCCGCACTGACCGCCGCGGCATCTCCGACCGCTCATCATATCCGCTTTCCCAGGGATGCGGCGAGGCCCGGGAGCGCGGCAGCCGGAAACAGATCGCGTCTCAGCCGTCTCGCGTTCCGGGAAACTTGCCTGGTCACCGTTGACTGCCTGCGCGCGCTTCTTTAGACTGCGGTGGGGTTTTCCTTATGGACAAGTGTGAGATCAAACATCCCGACAAACAGGCCGACACCGGGGCGTACTCGGCCGGCGTGCTGATGGACGGCTGGCTTTATATCAGTGGGCAAGGCCCGCTGGATATGAAGACCGGTGAGGTGGTGCCGGGCACCGTGGAGGAGCAGACCCGCCTGACCCTCTCGCACATCGACAAGATTCTCAAAGCGGCGGGCTGCACGGCCGCCGACGTGGTGAAGTGCACGTGCCACCTGCGCGACATCCGCGATTTCGACGCGTTCAACCGCGCCTATGCGGAATATTTCACCGGCGTCCGGCCGGCGCGGACCACGGTGCAGTCGGTGTTGTGGGGCGGCATCAAGGTGGAGATCGACGCGATCGCGCGCGTGCGGAGCGCCGTATGAACCGGCGCGCGTTCCTGCAAAGCTCGTCGGCCGCGCTGGCCGCAACGCAAACCGCCCCGGCGAAACCGGTACGCGTGGGGGTGCTTGGCACGGGCAACCGGGGGACTTCGCTGATCCGGAGAATGCTGGAACTCGGCGAGGCGGCCATCCGGGCGGTCTACGATCCGAACCCGGAAGCCCAGGCGAGAGCGCAGGACCTGGTCTCGTCGCAGGGGCAGCCGAAACCCGAAGGCTACCGCGGCGACGCGGCCAGCGAAGTGTGGAAACGCCTGGTGGAACGCGACGATCTGGACGCGGTGATCATCGCCTCGCCGTGGGAGTACCACGCGCCGCAGGCGGTCTACACGATGCGCGCCGGCAAATACCCTGGCGTCGAGGTGCCCGTGGCGCAAACCGTCGCACAATGCTGGGAGCTGGTGCGTACCTCCGAGGAAACCGGCGTGCCCTGCATGATGTTGGAAAACTGGTCGTTCCGCCGCGACAATCTCGCGGTGCTCAAGATGATCCGCGCGGGACTGCTGGGCGAGATCGTGCATTGCCACTGCGCGCACGGCAACGATTGTGTGGGACGGACGCCGTGGTACTTCGACCGGCAGGGGAATCCGCGCTGGAGCGGCTATTACCTGATCGGCCGCAACTGCGACCAGTATCCGACCCACAGCCTGGGTCCGGTGCTGAGCTGGATGAACATCGGCTGCGGCGACGCGTTCGACTACGTGGTGTCGATGGCGAGCCGGTCGCTGGGCATCAACAGTTTCTTCACGAAGACGCTGGGACCCGACCACCCCGCCGCGCGCCGCCATTACTCCCAGGGGGATATCGTCACCTCGCTCATCAAGACGAAAAAAGGCAACACCATCGTCGTCAACAACGACATGCAGTTGCCCGCCCCGTATGACAACCGCTGGCGAATTCAGGGCACCGAGGGCCTGTACAGCGAGGAACGCAACGCGATCTACCTGTGGCGGCGCAGCCCGAAAGAACACGAATGGGAACCCTTCCCGCCCTACCAGGAGAAGTATGAGCACGAGTGGTGGAAGCCGGTAAGCCGTCCGGGAGGGCCTGCGGCGGATCAACTGGCGCAGGGACACGGCGGCACGGACCACCAGGTGCTGCGGCATTTCCTCCGGGCGGTGCGCGGCCGGCGGCAAACCCCCATTGACGTGTATGATTCGGTAAACATGAGCGTGCTGATTCCCTTATCGCAACAGTCCATCGCGCAGGGCGGCCAGCCGGTGAAGTTCCCGGATTTCACGGGCGGCCGCTGGGCCACGCGGAAACCTGAGTTCGCCTTGGAGGCCCAGGGCTGACCATGAGCCATCCTTTGTTGCTCCATTCGGTGAGCTACGCCGGGCTGTGGGGACAGGCCTATCTGCCGCTCGAACAGGTGATCGCGAAGGCGGCTGAACTTGGCTATGACGGTGTCATGCTGATGGCCAAGCGGCCGCACCTGTCGCCGCTCGATTACGGGAAGGCCGAACGGGCGCGGTTGCGCCAGTTGCTGGAGAAGCACAAGGTCGGCGCCGTGGTGCTGGCCGCCTACTGCAACTTCACGGCGGACCTGGAACACGGCGAGGTGCCGCACCGCGAGATTCAGACGGCGTACCTGGCCGAGCTGGCGCTGCTGGCGCGCGAGGTGGGGGCCGGCGCCATCCGGGTCTTCACCGGCTACGAAAGCGCCGCCTGCGACTACACCCGGCAGTGGCGGATGATCGCCGATGCGCTGCGTGAGTGCGCCGGGCGCGCCGCCGAGCACGGCGTGGTCCTGGCGGTTCAGAATCACCACGACATCGGCGCGGGCACGGAAGCATTTGCCGACCTGCTGCGGGCGGTCGACCATCCCAACTGCCGCGCGGCGTTCGATGCCTGGGCGCCAGCGCTCCAGGGTTCCGATTACCTCGCCGGGGCGCGCCAGCTTGGCGGGATCACGGTGCACACCACCATCGCCGACTACCGGCGGCTGCCGCGCTACGTCTACCAGCCCACGCTGGTGAATTACGAGGCGCGGACGCCGGTGGTGCAAGCCGTGCCCATGGGCGAAGGCTTTATTGATTACCGCGGCTTTCTGGCGGCGCTAGCCGAGGGCGGCTTCTCCGGCAGCATCGCGTATGAGATGTGCTCGCCGCTGCGCGACGGGGCGTCGCTGGACATCCTGGATGCCTACGCGCGGCGGTTCCTGGACTACGCCCGCGCTGCGGGTTGGTCTAGCCGCTCCTGTTCCCGATAATCGGGGCAGACAATTATCCTATTTCCTATCAAGTTTACAGTGTTATACTAAAAAGCGGTCGACTCGATGGAGACGAACACCCGAAGTCTCGCCAAGGCACTGAGCTACCGGCTCTTCGGCTCGCTCAGCACGGCCCTCATTGTTTACGTAATTCGCGGCGACGCCAGCATTGCGATTGGCGCGGGCGCGGCGGACTCCGTAATCAAGCTCGGGCTGTACTACCTGCACGAGCGCCTTTGGCAATACGTTCCGTTTGGACGGGCGAAGCCTCCGGAGTACGAAATTTAGGCGGCCAAGGCGCTTGGTTCGGCGCTGAATCCCGGTTACACTAAAGCGCAGAGCCTTGCGTCAGTGATGCAGCCTTCCGATGCTGCGCCGGAACATTGGGACCGAGTCCGCGCCTTGCTGGACGGCCCGGTCAGTCCCTCGCTCGCGCGTCCGATCGAGAGCCCGAGCGGAAGTATCCGGGACTTCGAATTCCTGATTCTTAGCGCCACTGCGGTGCGCCTGCTGGACTGCAAGGCGCCGGAGGGCGCCTACTCGAGATTGAGCGATTCCCTTCGCCAGCAGGAGCTGTTCCCTCTCTTGACGCGGGTCGCAGAAACTCGCCAAGCGGAAACGTCGGAGCAGACATGGGCCGTCGCGGGGAGCATGCGGTGGGTGGAGGTAACCGCGTTTCCCGCGCGGGACGACACGGTGGGCCTCTGGCTGCGCGACATCACGGACCGGAAGGAAACCGAGGAGCGGGTGCGCGTCAGCGAGGAGCGCTTGCGGCTGGCGTTGCTGGCGACGGGCGACGCGCTCTGGGACTGGAACACTCTGACCGGCTACGTCTGGCGAAATCAGGCCCTGGCGGAGATGGCGGGAGAGACCGGACCGCCGGCCGAGGACTTCGCCTGGTGGGCGGAACGGCTCCATCCGGAGGATCGTCCCCGGGTGATGGCGGCGCTGGAAGCGGCGCTGAATGAGGGGACCTCGTTTTCCTACGAGTACCGGTTTCGCCATGCGCAAGGTCACTACCGGCACATCCTGGACCGTGGTTACCCGACCCGCGACGCGGCCGGGCGCGTGATTCGCGTGGTAGGGGTGATGACCGACATCACCGCCCGGAAACAGATGGAGGCGGAGCTGCGCAAACTCGCGTTGATCGCGCAGCGTGCCAGCAACTCCGTGGTGCTGACTGACGCGCAAAGGCGCATCGAGTGGGTCAACGACAGCTTCCGCCAAGCGACCGGCTACACCTTGGAAGAAGTGCGCGGGAGAACGCCCGGCTCGTTCCTGCAAGGGCCCGGCACCGACCCGGCGGTAGTGCGCGATATGCGCGAGCGGCTGAACCGGGGCGAAGGTTTTTCGGTCGAGATCCTGAATTACCGGAAGAACGGCGAGCCGTTCTGGCAGCGTGTGGATGTGCAACCGATGTATACGGACGGAGCTCTTTCTGGCTTTTTGGGGTTGCAGCTTGACATCACGCCGCACAAGCAAACCGAACTGAAGTTAGTCGAGAGCGAGACGCTCTTGCGCCAAGCGGGCAGGGTCGCCCGCCTGGGCGCCTGGAGCCTGGATCCAGCGACGAACCGGCCGGTTTGGTCCGAGGAGGTCTACCGCCTCTATGGGGCGCCGGTGGGTGCACAATTCACCGTGGAGGAAGCGCTCGCATTCTACCCACCCGAGGCGCGGGTGCTGCTGATGGAGGCGCTCGAGCGCGCTGTGCGGGAAGGAACGCCCTGGGAAATCGAGACGCCCTTCATCAACGCCCAGGGAAAGCGTTTATGGGTGCGGGTCAGCGGAGAACCGGTGATGGAGAACGGCCGCTGTGTGCGGCTGGTCGGCACCATTCAGGACATCTCCCCGCAGAAGGAGATGGAGAGCCGCTTGCTGCAAGCGCAAAAGATGGACGCGATCGGCCGGCTCGCCGGGGGGGTTGCGCACGATTTCAATAACCTGTTGACGGTGATCCGGGGCTACGGGGAAATGTTGCTGGCGATGTGCGGCGGAGACAATCCGGCGACGCCCCTGTTGCACGAGATTCTGACCGCGGCCAGCCGCGCCGGCGCGTTGACCCAGCAACTGCTCGCGTTCAGCCGCCGGCAGCCGCAGCATTTGGTCCCGGTGGATCTGAATGCCCAGGTGCGGGAGATGGTCTCGATGCTCCGCCGGGTGATTGGCGAGCACATCCGCCTGGA
>Ga0272446_1003133_pt1 | contig 21398 bp, 18 predicted proteins | sample YNPCB0061_FD_194587 | JGI IMG/M metagenome (GOLD analysis project Ga0272446, IMG submission 194587) | Hot spring microbial mat communities from Yellowstone National Park, WY, United States - YNP-CB-006-1 | ecosystem: Environmental > Aquatic > Thermal springs > Hot (42-90C) > Sediment | place...
GAATCTACCAATACCCAAGAATTGTATTCTTTTGCCACTTTTGATTTGAAAAAAGGAGAGGTTATTTATCTTTCAGATATTCTAAAACCGGGAATTAATGCAGACAAATGGCTCGCTCCTCATAAAGAAAAGTGGGCAAAAGAAACAGGTATTGACCATGAGGGAAGTTGGAGTCTGGTACTGACAGACAATAACTTGCAAATGATGTTTACTGATGCGGGCAATTCTATCAACTATGATGTACTGACCTATCAGCCTATTATTTTGCTTTACAATCAAATCAAAGACGACATTAATCCCGAAAGTGCTTTGGGAAGGTGGTTAGCAAAGAAGTAATAAGATTATGTGTGATACTTTTGTGGCAATGCCTTCTTTTACCAAAAACAAATCCTTAATTTTTGGTAAAAATTCAGACCGTGAACCCAATGAGGCGCAGGCAATTGTGCGTATTCCCGCTAAAGAGCCAAAAGAAAAAACTGTGCAGTGTACCTATATCGCTATCCCACAAGTTAGGCAAACGGCAGAAGTCATTTTATCTAAGCCTTTTCACATGTGGGGAGCAGAAATGGGCGTAAACGAATATGGCTTAGTGATTGGCAATGAAGCACTTTTCACCAAAGTAAAATTCAATAAAACCAAACAAGGGCTTACAGGCATGGACATGTTGCGTTTGGCATTAGAGCGATGTCAAACAGCTATCTCTGCCCTCCAACTCATTACAGACCTGCTTCAAGACTACGGACAAGATGCCTGCGGAGGCTATCAAAACAAGAATTTTTTTTACCATAATAGCTTTATCCTTGCCGATATAAAGGAAGCTTGGGTATTAGAAACTGCTGGTAATCAGTGGGTAGCACAGAAAGTCAAAGATTTTCGCTCTATTTCCAATGGGATTACTATTGAGCACGAGTTTGACCTGCATAGCCCTCAAGTCATGGATTTTGCCTTACAAAATGGTTGGACAAAAAAAGGGGAAGACTTTAACTTTCGCAAAGCGTATTCGGATTGGTTTTTCACCAAAATGAGCGGATGCAAGATTCGCCAACAAACAAGTAACGACTTGGGAAAAGCTAAGTCTAATCAGTTTGACGTAAAGGAAGCCATACGCATACTCAGTCATCATCATATTGCAAATGAAGTATTCGCTCCTTATAAAGCTACTACTCAAGATATATGTATGCACGCTACGGGCTTGACCAACCCGAGCCATACGGTCGGCTCTATGGTAGCAGAGGTACGCAAAGACCAAGCACCTACTATCTGGCTTACAGGTACTTCCAATCCCTGTCTAAGTATTTTCAAACCTTTTTTCTTTCAAACGCTTACTATCAGCGAAGAAACCTTTGTCCAACCTACTGCCCAACCAGACAAGTCGCTTTGGTGGAAAGCAGAACGACTGCATCGACTTATTGCCCAAAACTATCAAGGAAATAGAACCATCATAAATACTGAAAGAGTAAAGTTCCAAGAAACATTATTAGAAAAAGAGAAAGAAATCTTTACACACTACTTTCCCAAAACAGTTGATTTACAAGAGTTTTCTAATGATGCTTTGCAAAAACATTTGGCTTTTATTGATACTTGGCATGATGCACTTAAAACTTTCTCAAAAAAGGCAAGCTATTTTGCTCCGCTTTACAAATGGCATTGGAGGAGGTGGAATGAAAATGTAACTAATTAGTAAACAAATGGTAAAAAATATTTTTCTCCCTCAAATGGTTAAAGTGGACTATTTATTAGGTTTATATATATTATTTTTGTTAATTTTACAAAAAATCAATAAGCAGTAATGTTTTGCGATTTTGAGTGAAAAATTTTTAATATAAATTACAATTCTTAATGAAAACAGGTAAAGTCAAATTTTTTAATGAGTCCAAAGGTTATGGGTTTATTATTGAAGATGGTTCAAGCAAAGAAATTTTCGTACATATCAGCGAGATAGCCAACGGTTCAAAACTCAACGAGAATGATGCTGTTTCCTTTGAAATAAAATCAGGGAAAAAAGGGCTAAATGCAGTAAACGTATCAAAGATGTAGTTCTGCCTATGAAAGTGAGTCTGGATTTAAGTACGTTCTTTTAAACTAAATCAGTTATTTTATTATCCTTAAGTCGTTCACTTTTCAATAGTGCAGATGTTTTAAAATACCTATTTGTAAAAGTTTACTAAGTCCAGACTTTATCTCATTGTTACTCACAATCTACTCTTTATCAACTCTAATACATATTTTCTATCTTCTAAACTATGTTTTACATCTAACTCATTTACGTCTATTACAAGTAATTCAGAAAGGTTATAATTCCTAAAATATGCTTTGTAATGTTGATTAAGCGATTCCCAATAACTCCTATCTACTACTTTCTCGAACTCCCTCCCTCGTTCGTTAATGCGTGCAATGGCATTTTCCACATCAATATCCAAATATACCATCAGTTTAGGTCGCTCAACATGCTCTAACATATTGAATAGTAGTTCTTCGTACAAATGATATTCTTCCTTAGACATCAATTCGCCCTCCATAAGCAAGCGGGCAAAAATTACATCTCCGTAGATACTTCTGTCCATAATACAGCCTTTGAGTTGGGAGGCTTCTTTGAGCATTTTAAAACGCTTGTTCAGAAAATAAATTTGAATAGGAAAACTATACCTTTTCTGGTCATAGTAAAACCTATCTAAAAGCGGATTGTTGTCGACGGGTTCTTTAAAAAAAAGTAGGGCTAAGTCTTTTGCCAAAATTTCTCCCAAAGTGGTTTTCCCCGCCCCTACTACGCCATCTATGCAGATTACTGATTCCATAATTTTATTTTTTACAACAGTTTGCTCAAAAAATATTTCATAATAATCAAGATAATTTATCGTCATTTTCTTTTTTTCGCTCAAAAGTAAAAGAAAGAACAGCAAATAATTAATCTGTCAAAATAAAATTTTGCACGTATATTTATGTGAAAAAGTATTTCAGGCTTGTACTAAAACGACTTGATAGAAGATTTGAAAAAGTTTTGTTAGAATAACTCAAATTATCCTATAACCCCTACTTTTATAATATCTGTTCATCAAATACTTAGGCAAATTATCTGTATTTTTGCTATAAATACATCTAATTTGTTCTAAATAGCTTGATTCTATGCAAAAATACTTTCTTGCTGTATTTACATATCTATTAATTATTCAGTATGTTATCTGCTTTTCCCAAGACAGTAATATTCCCGTAGGAACTTGGCGAATGCACCTGACCTATTATAACGCACAAAGCATAGCCGAGAGCGAAACCAATGTATATGTAGCCTCCGCTAATGGACTTTTTTATTATAATAAAAATGAAAAGAGTTTAGGCAAGCTCTCCAAAATAGACGGTCTGAGTGATATTAGTTTTAGCAAAATAGCTTATCACAAGACGTTAAAAACTTTGCTCATTACTTATCAAAATGGGAACATAGATTTAGTCAGAGAAAATGAAATCGTCAATATCCGCTCTGTACTAAACTCGCGTTTTGAGAATAAACAAACGCAACACATCTTACTCCATGGAAATTTTGCGTATCTGTCCATGCCTTTTGGCGTGGTGGTACTTGATTTGCAAAGAGATGAAGTAAGAGAAACTTATAACAACATAGGGATAAATGGTACTCCTAATCCTATATTTGCGAGTGCAGTTGCCAAAGATAGTCTTTTTTTAGCCTCTGCGCAGGGGCTAATGGTTGCCTCCATGGCTGCTACTACCAATCGCTTGGATTTCAGAAATTGGCGCTTTTTGCCCGCTCCACCGGGAAATCTGCGAAGCCTCTCGGCAAGGGATAACAGTCTTTTTTTAGGAATCAACGCTAACGATGTGTTTGAGTATCAAAATGGTATTTTTCAAGCGTTAAATATTCGCAAAGGAAGCATTTACACCAATATTAGCACAAGCGGGAGTTCAGTAATCGTTTGTTTAGACAATCAGATTAGCATTATTCAGTCTAATAATGCTATTCAAAATTTGACTAACGCTAAAATTATTCGTCCTCAGCAAGCCTTTTTAGATACTAACGGAAAGATGTGGGTAGCGGATAATGCACTCGGACTGGTAACTAACGCAAATGGAAGTTTTGAAAATATTTATCCGTCTGGTACTTACAGTTCTGAGAGTTTTAAGCTACTCTATTTCAATGGCAAAATAGTTAGCATTAGCGGAGGTTATACGAATACTTATCAGCCTATAAACTCTTTATCAGGATTTTATGTATTTGAAAATGGGCAATGGACTAACTATAATAGTGTGGATAGAGTACTCGGCTCGGTCAGTATTCCGGCAGTCAGAGATTTGACAGGAGTAGCATATAATCCTTTGGAAAACAAACTTTTATTTACTTCTTTTCAAGATGGTCTGTTAGAGTGGAATTTAGTCAATAATCAGTTTACTATCACTAACAGAAACAATAGCATCGTGATTAGCAATAGATTAGCAGGCTGTACAGTAGATAAAGAAGGAAACCTATGGGTAACAGCACACGGGGTTCGGTTGGGAGAGCCTTCTATATACAGAAGGACACGTAGCGGAGCGTGGCAAGCCTATACTTTTAATACCTTTGGTGCTACTAACCCTTTGGACATCATTACAGACGACTCTGACAATCTTTGGGTGCGTCAAAGCCCTAATTTAGGCGGAGGGATTTTGGTTTTTGATAAACAAAACAGAAATAGAACGCTGACCACCGAACCAAGAAGAGGCGGTTTAAATGACATTCATGTTATATGCTTTGCCAATGATAAGCAAGGCAATATGTGGATAGGGACAGAATCAGGGCTAAGAGTAATTTTTGATGCAAGTTCCGTCTTAGATAGAACTAATGTGGACGCAAGCGTAGTAGTTTTTGAATCAAGGGAACTCCTTAGAGGCGAAAAAGTTACTGCTATTCAAGTAGATGGGGGCAACCGCAAATGGATAGGTACGGAGAAGGGCGTTTGGCTTTTCTCGGCAGATGGCTCGCAGTTGATTAGCAGATTCACTGCTGAAAACAGCCCTTTGCTGTCCAATAATATCATAGACATAGCTATCCACGAGCAGACAGGGGAGGTGTTTTTTGCTACTGACCGAGGGCTTATTTCTTATAGAGGAACAGCCACAGAGGCAAGTAATTCATTTTCAACGGTAAAAATTTTCCCTAATCCTGTCCCCCCTAACTTTAATGGAGTAGTCAGTATTTCAGGGCTGGCAAATAATGCCAACGTGAAAATTACTGATGTTTCAGGGAAATTGGTGTATGAAACTACAGCCAATGGAGGTACTGCGGTTTGGGACGGGAGGGACTATAAGAGTAATAAAGCTAAAACAGGTGTTTACTATGTTTTCTGCACTAATACGGAAGGTTCTGAAAGCCTTGCAGGAAAGTTTGTATGGATAGAGTAAAAAGAAAAACAGGTTTAAGTTATTGACAAACAAGTGCTTAAACCTGCTATTGCATTTTGTTAAAGCCTTTACAAGGTATTTTTTTCAAAACTCATTCCGCTACTTAATACTTTATTTAACCTTCTATCAGTAAATTCTTTGGAATCCTCATAGCTAATAATTTTTTGGATAACACTTCGTTCATCAATATTTTTGACATCTTCTAAAGAGGACAAGCCAAATTCCATAGCGACTTCTTCTATGGCTCTTTTGAATAAAGCGCTCATTTTTCTTACCCACATCACCATAGTAAGGTCTATCATTGCTACTACCCCCATTTCTGAATTGATAATAGAATGTAAAGGTACATCTCTATACGTTTCTCCTGCTATTTCTAAGTCTATCAGCGAATTGATAGCTGGGTTCATGTAAGCATACATAATATACTCTATTTGCGTAGAAATAACATTCATATCATGCCCTGCGGCGATGAATATGGTAGTCAGTTGTTTATTTTGCATAATATGCATCCATGCCGCATCACCCGAAACAACCCTATATTCTTCTGCATCTAATACAGAAACTATGGCTCTGGGTGTACCTTCTTCTACGTCTATGCCATACCTCTGAAAACGCTCATAGAAAGTATCTGGGTATTTAAGTTTTAAAAGTAGCATAAAATCGTTCAAACTTCCTCCCATACCCCCAGAAAACTGAACAAATCCAAAAGAAAAAATGCCTTTGTCATAGCTATTGACGGCATCAAAACAACCTTCCTCTGCATAGACGTATTGGAGAGCCTTAGCTAAGGTGGGAGAAATAGCAACATTGGGCAATGAGCCTTCTTGTATATCTTTGGGCATAAGCGTACCTGTATATACTATTCCGTCGATATAGGTCGTATGTGGACTTGGCACATTGTCCCTGAACATAATAGTAGTAATTTCTCCATTAGGTTTAGGAAAGGTTGCGGTATATTCATTGTAGCCTAACTTTTCTTCTTTTCCTATTTGAAATACTTTTCTTGCTTGATTTATATTTTCAACTGTATGATTTTCAATGACCATAAATGATTAGTTACAAGTTTTAAGTAAAATGAAATAATTATCAATGCTATTTTGCAAAACTGTATCCTCCATTGAGAATGCTGTTGATTCTATCTACGATGCGCTTATCGTTACGCGCCTGCCCGATAGCTACTACCTGCTGAAGAATTCGCTGGTCGCTCAGGTTTTGTATCTGTGCCAAAGAACCATTAGGCGCAAGGGCGTCTATGGCTTCTTTGAAAAGCCTACCTGCTCCTCCTGCCCCCATGTTGATAGTGCGGTCTATCAACGCAATATTCCCCGCTTCTGACCGCAAAATAGAACTTGCTGGTATTCTGCCTAATGCCCCCAAATCCAAAGGCATTTTCAAAGCAGGAAAAACATAACCTACTGCCGCTTGCTCTATCTGCATTGCCATACAAATAGGGCTATTGCCTGCGGCAATAAAAGCCGTAGTAAGTTGCTTATTTCTCATGACGTACAGCCAGGCGTCATCTCCGCTTACTTGTGTGCCATTTTCTGTCCAAATTCTTACATCTGGGCGAGGTGAACCAGCTACTACGTCTATGCCGTATTGTCCAAAAAGTTGATGAAACATTTGCGGTTGCTTAGTTTTGAAAAGCATCATCATATTGGGTAATTGCCCTGCTGAAACCGAACCTCCTGCAAACTGAATAAATCCAAAAGAGAAAATAGCCCTATCATAGCTATTAATCCCATCAAATTTGGCTTCGTGAGAAGAAACTAAGCGTAGTGCTTTGGTCAAAGTGGCATTTAGACCTGCGGCGGCAAAGGCTTGGGGAGGTAAATTCTCGATGCTCGCTGTTGGTGAACCTGCATAAGAAATGCCTTCTTTGTAAACGGCAAAGGAACTTGGTACATTGTCCCTGAAGGTAGCTGTCCCAACCCCCCCAGTAGGGCGCGGAAAGGAAACATCATATCTGTTACGAGAGCCTTCGTTTACTACACCTACCCTAAATACTTGGCGAGCATTCAAAAAAGCCTGCACATTACTCATATTTTATCAAAGAGTTTAAGTTATCTTGTATGTAATTGCATCTGCAAAAATTTGGCTTACTGCAAATTACAGCATAAATTTTCTTGAAATTTAGCGATTCGTTCAATATAAGCAAAATATTTATTCATTAATTTTTTAGGCATTATAAACACACTTTGGCTGCACTAAAATCAAAGTTATATAAATTTGACTTCGCTTTTGGATAAATTTGCATTATGGTATAATTTTTAATAGGTAATTAGGATAGCATAAAATTCTTTTATTTTCTTATCAGTATGAATATAAAATGCAGTAAATCAATATTTTTATTTATATTAATTCTTTTGATTGTCTGGTCTTGTGATACTGACAGGGTAGCACCCAGAGATATGACCTTTGGCAGAGATTATTTTATTTTAGATATTGGACATTTTGTATCTTATAACGTCAAAGAAACTCAATATGCACTTAACGAATCTCCAAGAGTTTTTACTTACCAACTTCGCGAAGTCGTAGAAAATGCTTTTACAGACGAAACAGGGGGGCAGAGCTACCGCATAGTTCGCTACACCAGAGCCAACGGCAGGCAGAATTGGCAAATCAGGAATGTATATACAGCACGCTTAGACGCAAGCGGGGCAGTACGCACCGAAGAGAATAAGCCTTTTCTCAAATTGGTATTCCCTTTGGCAGAAGGAAAGACCTGGGACGGCAACACTTTTAATGACTTAGGCAGAGAAATGTATATGATGCGCGACTTAGGAAAAAGCTACCGCTTTGATTTCAAGAATTATGATGAAACGATTACCGTAATACAAAGTAGAGATTCTAATCTGGTCAATAAGGACTTTCGCACTGAAGTATATGCCAAAAACATAGGACTAATTTACAGGAAATCAGACCGCGTGGTTTATTGCCAAGACCGCTCAAGGAACTGCTTAGGACAGGCTATCATAGAAAGCGGCTTAGTCGTAGAGCAAAGCATTTTTGATACAGGTAAACTCAGATAACTGACTACCACTCAAAGCCTATTTCACAACGCTCTTTTTTAAGTTTTTTTATATCCTCAAATACATTGATTTTCTTGATTTTCTCGCTCATTTGTACCTTGCTTAGTAATTTGGCTTCCTTGCGAATCATTGCTGCTAAGAAACGTCTAACATCGTCTTCGTTTTCTAAAACTATGCCTGGGGCTTGTGTAGGACTTCCGTACTCATCTTTGGCGACCATAGTAAAATAACCAGAACCTGTATGCTTAATTACGCCTGTTTTTAGACTTTCCGCCTCTATCCTTACACCAATAATCATTGAAGAGTTGCCTACGTAATTTACAGAGGCTTTAAAGCTGACAAAATCACCAACTTCTATGGGTTGGGTAAATTCTACATCATCTACCGAAACAGTTACACAAAAATTGTTAGCATGGCGGGTAGCACAAGTAAAAGCTGCTTTGTTCATCAGGTTAAGTAATACATCTCCAAGCATTTTACCATCTATATTGGGGTATGTAGGAAGCATGAGTTCAGTAATTACAGTGCGTGAATAGCTTATTGGTTTATTCTGATTATCAGCCATATAAATTTAATGAATAACAGTAATAGCAATTTTTATTTTGCAACAATAGTCTTTATCTATACAAAGTTAATTTTTTAAAACAGAAAAAATACATCATAGGAAAGGATTTTTAGTATTTGAGTTTTTTATAAAGCAGAAAAGCTAAGCCCAATATAGAGCAGAGCAACCCTATGCCCACTAATAAAAACTTAAATACGGCACACCAAAAGGCAAGAGGAGGCAGAAAAACTTGGGTAGGAGATTGCAAGAAAAAATACAGGGCGGTGTTTTCTATGGCATCTAACAAAGCAGCAAACCACTGTAGCCAAGCCACCAGATAAGCAATTTTAGCAAATCTAATATTTTCTAATAAATTAGCTAACCATATACAAGCAAATGCAATCGTAGTAGAGTATAAAATTAAAAACAGATAGTCCAAGCCAATATTGAAAGAAGCTGAAATAGAGGCATTTTTGTCCCAAGAGTTTACGATAAATTGTGCTTTCTCTATATCTAAAGCAAATTCATAGGAGATAATTCCCAAAGGGGCAGCAGTAGTCCTAAGATTGGCACCTGATAGTACTAATACTATCTCGATAAGCATAGTAAAGCATATAAATAACAAAAAATATACTTTGGGTTTATTTTCTAACAGTCCTTCTAAGGGATGATACGTTAGTAGGCTCATTGTAGTACAAGTTTAAATTCTTCTTTTTCTGAGGCTTGGTAACGTATGAGAGGCAGTTCTATGAAAAAAGAAGTTCCCACGCCCTCCTCTGTTTCAAACCAAATTTTGCCGTCAGCATGTTCTATTCCTCTCTTAGCTAATGCCAAGCCAATCCCTGAACCCGTGAATTTAGTGCTAAAATTTGGCAAAAATACTTTGTGTCTAATACTTTCAGCAATACCGATACCATTATCCGCTATTTCTATCAGTACATTGTGCGTACCTGAAAGCCTAAAAAAGATAACAATTTCTGGGGTGCGAGTATTAGGCACCGCTTGTATCCCATTAATTATCAAATTAGTAAGTATTCTGCCCATGAGTTGTTTATCTCCATTGACGTAATATTTGCCCTCGGGCATATTGAGCAGTATTTTAGCATTCCCTCCATCATTTTCATACAAATCCACAGTTTGCTTCAGCACTTCGGTAATTTCAAATTCTTCATTTTTAGGAATAGGCATATTAGCAAAAGAAGAGAATGAAGTAGCAATATCGCTAAGAATATCTATCTGTGTCAATAAAGATTCTAAGGACATATTCAATCTTGGATTTTCCTCACCAATTACGCGTTTGATGTGTTGTAAAGTCAGTTTCATAGGTGTAAGAGGGTTCTTAATTTCATGAGCGACTTGTTTTGCCATTTCTCGCCACGCAGACTCCTTCTCACTCTTAGACAGCACCTCTTTACTTTCCTCTAATTGTACCAACATTTTGTTATAAGCACCAACCAACAAACCAATCTCATCGTCAGACTTGTAGTCAATCGGTTCATTGTGAATATTTAAGTTTGTCCCCTTCAATCGTTGTGTAATCATACGCAAAGGTTCAGTAAGCACTTGGGAGGCAAAATAAGACAGCACTAATAGACCTAAAAAGGTAAAAGTAAATACATTCAAAATAGTAGATAAGATATTAATGATTTGTTCCTCTGACTTTCGTTGTGATTCAAAGAAAGGCAAGCCAATGATGCCAAGCAGTTCTCCCTCAGCACTCTTAATACTTGCATAAACAGAGTTGTACTCCAAAGAGCCTACTGATTCAGTAAGCATTACCCTGCTTTGATATTCTTGTGTAATCTGCTTTAATGCCACAGGATTAATCAGTTCACTTAATAAGTTATTTTCGTAGATAGTGGGATTGCTTGCCCCAATTAACTTTCCTTTTTTCCCAAATAAATTAATCTCTGTCTGGGTAAAGCGAGCTAATTCACTTAACTTATTGAGCAACTGCTCTCTTGAAATATTATTTTTTTGATAATCTTCTACTTCTTGGGAGAGATTGACTGCTACGTTCTCAGCTATTTTGATGTACTCTTCTTGAATAGCACTTTTATTATCTGAGTTTAAAATACTGATAACCAAAACACTAATAATCAGTAAGGGTAAGAAAAAAGCAATATTTAAGTAGAGTTGGATACGAGAAGAAAAGCTCAAATGTAAGTCAGACTGGCGATAATACCATTCATAAAGTAAAGCTAAAGGTACTTTAAACAGTAAGAGTAACAGGAATAAAAATGAAAAATTAGAAATGATATTTTTCAAGGGATAAATAGTAGAAGTTACTATTACCTGTCTTTCATCGCTCCCCTTTACTAAAAAATGCCTATGGTTATTAATAATTAATTCACTTTCGGGGTCTTGGTCTTTAAATTTGCTCAAAAAACTATTGTCGTAGTTAAAATTCCCAAAACTGTCCCACAATTTCCCATTTTTATAAATAGCATAGCTCAGGTTCTCTTCTTCATAATAATTGGCAAATCTCCTGTCCAAAAATAATCTTGGATATACACTATTAGGCACTACTTTTTTTGATTTCAAATCCAAAATGATTTTCCCTATCTCCATGTCTTTTCGCTTAATACTTACAAAGGATAAGTATCTCTTAGCATTTGAAGGTAAATCATTGATAAAAAAGGTATTAGTAGCTTCCGTTCGGTATTTTTCTACATTGTATTTAGTCCAAAGTGAGTCATAAGGTAAATCGTAGTTGTAAGGTTGCCCGTTGCTATTAAAGAGCAAAACGTTAATGTCGTATTTATCAAAGTAGCTGTCTGCCAGATGCTGTCGCTTTATTTTTTGGACTACCAAATCTATAGGAGCAAGCGAAGACAACATTCGAGTAGAAATAATTTGGTCTTCTTGGATTTTTTTAATTGCCTCGCTAAGTAAAAATTCTCCCAGTTTGTCATTGCCTATAAGAATGCGATTCGCAAACTTTTCTTTTTTAGCAATATCCATTCTTCCCTCAAAAATGTAATTAGAGTAAGCACCTAAAAAGGCAGAAGTTAGAGCGATAAAAAATAAGTAAACATAGGTAAAATAGCTCGATAAGCGAATATTTCTAAAAAATTTCAAAAAAGTAATCGCTGATAAATAAAAGATATTGAGCAACAAGACTACATAGCTAAAATTTTTCAAAAATATACCGACTATCAAGTAAATCGCTGAGGCTAAGGCAATACTTGCTATTATTTGTTTTTGTGAAAAATTGATGGCTAAAAGTAGATGCGAACTTACATGAGAAATAAAGAAATAAATAAATGAACTCATGACAAAGATAAACAGGCAGGTAAGTTTTAGAATGTCATAGGTTAAGTTAGCGGTAATGTCTAAGCGAATTTGAGAGTTGAAATAAATAGTTTCCAAAATGGCATATTGTATATGCAAAATCCCCACCGTTCCCAAGATGAAAATAATAGCAATTGTTATTTTTTTGGCTAAAGTATAATGAGAGTAAATGCGATAATTGAATAACTGATGATGATAGAAGTAGATGTAACCTGAGATGACAAACAAAAATAAAATATTTAGAAACAAATCTCCTAAAGAAGGTGATATAATAGAGGAAGCGTATATTTTGGCGTTAAAAAGGTCATATTTGGTCAGCCCTGAGGGAAAGTTAAAAAATAGCATAAGAAGGCGAATACTTGTCAGAGAAACCAATAACCATACTAACCCTTCCCAAACTTTTTGGTGCTTTATATAATCTAAAAGATTTGCTCTTATTTGCAAAAAAGTAAAAAGGATAGTGAGTGTAAGGCAGATAAGTAATAAATCTTTTTGTGATAAAAATACAGCATAATTGTAATTGTCAGGAAATATAATGGAGAACAAATACCTGCCATCTCCCGATTTGATAGATTTTCCTTCTATGTAGCTGATGCTTATCGCAACTTTGTCGTCAGGGAAAATATCAGGGTTAAGGTTTATCTTTTTTAAATACTGATTGTCAATTTTGTATCGCTGGTAAATAGGTATCACTACTACCAAGGAAAGTCTTTCTCCTGCTATTCGTTCATGCTCCTTGATGACAGCGTATATTCCATTGCCTGATTCTATAACAAACTCTGCAAACTTGCCCGTCAGATTTTCTGAGTCAATCGCATACTTGTAATCAGTCCAGTAAATAATTTCATCATTTTTGTAAATGAAAATAGGATATTTCCCATTATAAGAAAGTTGGTCAAACGAAGAGATAGCTTGGCTGGTGAGTTGCGATTTGAAATCGGTAAGGGAACGGTGTGCTATATCAAACTCACGACGTAAGTTTTTTGAAACTTCTTGTACATAGTTGTCTGGAGAATAAGCAAAAAAATCAAAATCTACTGCACTTAAAAATACAGTCAGCAACAAAAAGAGTAGGGCTACTATCAAATGAAAATATGGAGGTAGCTTTCTCAAATTTTCACGAACATATTTGTTTAGGTGAAAAAGCATGCTGTGTTCTATCTTGGGGTAAAGTTGGTACAAAGACCAAATCAAATTGTATTGTTGAAATTCACAGCAATATAATTAAAAATAAAAAAAGTGCCAAGTTTTCATATAACTTAGCATTTTCTATTAAAAAAGTACTTTTTTTTAGTAGTATTAAAGATATAATGCTATGCAATAGGTCAGATTAGCTTGGTTTGCGAACGCTTATAAGGTTTGAAACCTTACAAACATTAATTTTCAGAATAATTGCTTTCCACAAAATTAGATTTGCTCTTTAATTTTTTTAATTAATGACTAATTTGTATCTTACCAGAGAATTTACTACTAAATTTACCGCTCTGATTGTCCTAAACTTTGGTATGCAAAACTCACAAGACAAGCCAGAGTGTTTTGTTATCTATGTCATTAAAATGTAATAAGATATGAAAAAAATTTTCGGTGTAATTATCTTGTTTCTAATTTTTACCTCTGTTACGTTTGCTCAAAGACGAGGGAAACAACAGCAATTTTTTAACCTTGGGGTAAAGGCAGTGGTCAACGGTTCTTGGATAGGAAATCTGCCCACAAGTTCCAGTCAAATACAAGCAAGTAGTGAAAGTATTAAAATTGGCTATGTAGCTGGACCGTGGGGGAGAATTAATCTTATACAAGGATTGTTTATACAACCCGAACTGACTATCTCACAAACAGGTGGTAAATATTCTTATCAGTTCAATCCCGGAATAGGAAATCCAATAAATTATACTAAAAACATTACCCTTACTAATTTGGAATTTCCGCTTTCTATAGGATATACTTTACCCTTAGGCGATGATTTAGGTTTGCGTATCAACGGCGGCGGTTTGATTGGTACTATTCTCAACGCTAAGCAACAATACGAAACAGGTATCATTTCTTCGGAGCAGGATATTAGAAATCAGGTAAACACTCTGCAAGCAGCTCTGCAAGGAGGCATAGGATTAGATTTTTTAGAAAGATGGAGTGTAGATGTGCGTATTCAACAAAACTTAACTTCTTTGTACGAAGGTTACACTCCCGGTCAGTCCATTGATGCGCTTAAAATAGACCAAAAAGAGCAAAGAGTTATTTCTCTGCAATTAATTGTTGGCTTTAAAATTTTGTAAAAATAGAATTAGATAATTTTTATGAAGATAAAAATATTGCATATTACCTCGTTGATAGTCAGTTCGGCGGTATTGTTAGGAGTGTATGCCTGTAAGCAAAACTTAGCAGAACAAAAAATGGATTCATTCCAAATCATTCAAAGCCAAATTTTTGATAAAAACTGTGCGACCAGCGGCTGTCATGCCTCCAAAAACGACGGCAGTTTCAGGCAGCATGGATTAGTCTTAGAGAAATCTGTTGCATTTACTAACTTAGTGAATGCCTTACCTACTAATACTGATGCCAAAGCCGATGGACTTCTTCGTGTAAAACCTTTTAAATCAGACCAAAGTTTTCTTTTTCACAAACTCCAACAAAATCCTTCCGAACATCACCACAACAAGAACTACGGAAGCCCGATGCCCTTAGGTAGCAGACCTTTGAGCAATGGACAAATAGAATTTATACGCCGTTGGATAGAGGCAGGAGCCCCTGAGAAAGGCAGTGTTGTAGATGAAAAAGTATTAGAAGATAGCTCTGTTACTTATGCTAAATTTGAAGCACTTGCTCCGCCGCCTGCGGGTAAAGGTTTACAAATGAGTTTACCGCTTTTTGAGATTGCTCCTAATTTTGAAAGAGAACTTTTTATGTATAGAAAAGTAGGCAACACAGAACCCCTCTTAGTCAATAGAGTAGAGGTAAAAATGCGAAGTGGTAGCCATCATTTTATTTTGTACGGTTTTGCAGAAAATACACCAGCCGCTGTCATTCCCAAATTTGACGTAATAAGAGATTTGCGATATCCCAATGGAAATTTGAATTTCTCAACAGTGGTTGCGATGGGTTATCATGTTTTTTGGGCAGGAACGCAAACTCCCTATCACAACTATACCTTCCCAGAGGGAACAGCCTTAGAAATTCCCGCTAACTTTGCTTTCGATATGAACTCGCATTACGTCAATAAAACCAGTGCTCCTATTCCCGGCGAGGTCAGCATCAATCTATATACCGTACCCGCCTCATCGGTCAGACATAAAGTAAAAGTCATCAACTGGGGCAATACTAATATCAACCTTCCCCCTAATCAAAGAACAACCGTAAGTCGTACTTTTAGGGTAAACAAGCGTACACGGATTGTAGCACTTACCTCGCACATGCACAAATTAGGAGAAAAATTTGTTATCAAAATTGCAGGCGGAGCGCGTAACGGAGAGATTATTTACACCTCTACTGACTGGGAACACCCCGATATTATCAACTATCCAACTCCTATACTTCTCAATGCAGGAGAGGGCTTAACTTCCGAAATCACTTACAATAATACTACTAACAAGACAGTTACTTTCGGCTTGACCAGCGAAGATGAAATGGGAATTATCTTTGGTTACTATTATGAGGATTAGTAACTGTTTATACTCAATTTTATCAATCCTATAAGGCTTTAAAGACCTTATAGGATTGAGTATAAATGCCTATTAATCAGTAATTGAATTGTCCTAATCTCTAATCCACTGAATCATATCATCAAAAGGATTGTACTCCACTTGGGTTGTTTTCAGGTACGTGCCTTTTTCCAATACGATTCTATCATGTTCTTCATGCGTAAGTACTGCCCTGTCTAATACTTTGAAAGTAATTTCTTTTTTAGCTTCGTTCTCTGCTACTATCTCTACCTCTCCAGCTAAGCGATGAGCATGCCCTGTAACCTCCCCATGTTCTAATATCAACTCTTTGGTAAGTACACCTTTGGAATTAGTTGATTTGTTATCTTGTACCTTAAACAAGACCACATCTCCATGTCGGTAAACTTTCTCTATTTTCATAGTTTTGTATTTTAAAGTTTTACTAAGTTTCGCTATACATTAAGTTTAAATATTGTTGCTTAGTGAGGGGCTGGTTGCCAAACCTCATCGTCCAGGCAATGGCTTCTATTGCATCATTTTGCATACCAATATACTGCGGTACATACAAGTAATATTGTCGATGAGTCGAGGTACAATTACACTTTACAAAGTACACTTCAAAATCAGACTGCCATGCCCATCGGGACTCTATGCCCAAAGTTGCAGCTGCAATTTTATATAGCTCGTAAGTATCCTCAAATTTATATTTGTAAGGTTTTAGGTTCTCATCCCATCTTATATGCGATTTTTTCACTACTTGCCTATCCACTAAAACTGCTTGCAAACTCTCTACGATTTCCTCAATCGAAAAACTTTTAAGAGCCACTGCTCTCTGCTCGGAATTGGGCAGAGAAATCGCCTCTTTCACCGTCAAGGGAACAGTCTGCTCGTAAATGGTGCTTACTAAGTGTCTATTTTCCTCCTGAGTAAAAAACGACAAGACTTCCGCTAAGGTTCGCTGTTGCTTCTTATAAATTTTTAAGACTGAATTAATATCTTCAAATTCAATTCCTTGTGTAAAAAAGCCCATTTTTTAACTGATTAAAACTGCTACTTCGTCTTCATGTATTCTTTGCCATTGATAGTATTTATCTATTTTCAAAAAACCTTTCCCCAGTTCTTCTTTTTCGTTGTAGGAAATCACAACTTCGCAGAGTACTTTGTCATCTAAGTAACTGCCCATTTCTGCTTCGTATCGCTTACCTATTTGCTCAAACTGTGCTTTGTAATAGGCGTGCATCTCCTCGGTAATAATTATGTTATCGCCTTCTAAAATACGCACTTGGATAGAAAAATTATCTTGATGTTCACTATCTCTATCAGCCCAGAGGTCGTAAATACTTTCCTCACTTTCTCCATATCTTAAAGAGAAAATTATATTTGCTTTATGTTGATAATCAAGCAATCCAAATCTATCTTCTATGTTAAACTCTAAAATATCTTCCTCATATTCGTTAGTGAACTCTTTGGCAGAGTAGTGAATTTCTACCTCGCCGTCGTTGTAAGCAATAATTCCTTTGCCCTTGTTGTAGTATTCTCCTGCATTAGGCAAGTCTAAAGTATCAATAATACAATCCCTTAGCAAGTCTATGTACTCCTCGTACTGTTTGATTTCTTCTTGCTTTTGCCCTTTTTCATCAGTAATACTAAACCAACAAGGCGTATCATCGCCTCCAGCGTCCCATTCTGCGGTGATGACTTTGTTTTGTTCTTGTATAGATTTGACAAATTCTTTCACTTGTTCTGTATTCATTGGGAAATATAAGATTTGCTTGCTACGCTATTTTTTCTTGCATGGCTAACCACTTCAACTCTTCTTTTTGTGGAGAATATTGCCACTTTTCTTTGAGTTGGAGCATAGGTAAAAGATTTTTGACTTGTAGATTTCCTTTAAGTAAACTTGCCCACAAAATTGCTTTTTCTGTTCCCAGAAAAACTTTTGCTAAATGTACTCCAAAGTCGCTACAAGTAATAAGCAAACTTGATTTTAAGCCACTCCTCATATACGGAAGAAATACAAACTCTTTCAATGTTTCATCTTGTATATCAGGAACTTGTATATTTTCTAATACATGTTCACTATCTTTGAACCAATCAAATAAGGTCGGGATTCTGCCGTCTAAATCCTCTCGACAATGCTCTACAGCAATATCTCTGACCAAGACTGTTTTACCTTCTACATTTACTACAAAATTGCCTAAGAGCTGTATCGCTAACTCTACTCCAAATAAGTGATGTAGTAAAGCACGGTGTTTAAAATGGTAAAAAAACAACTTCGAGGAATCCATGAAAGCATGAACTTGCTCATAATCTTGTGCTTGTCCTCCAAATTTGCGTTGAGAAATTAAGCAATGTTGCCAAATATTCATCAGCTATATGTTGATTTTAGCAGATAAATTTACAAAGATTATTGAGGAAATGAAAATATTTTTGAGGAAAATAAAAAGATAGGATATGATAGGAAAAAAACTCAGACCTACTCCTTTCTCAGGGAGGTCTGAGTTTTTGTCTAAGCGTTAGGCACTACTTTTTCGTAAGCAACCAGCATGATTTCTACTGCTTTTCTGATAGCTTCTTTGTTAGAAAACTCCTTAGTAGTATCTCGCTCCAATAACTTAGTTTTTTGCACATTAGGTAAAAGACAGGTCTCCATTTTTCCTACTGCCTTCTCCGCAACAGTATTGCTACTTTTGCTGTAAACCACTTCTAAGTAATCTTTGGGAGAAAATCTCCATTCCATACCATCTCCCGTAGCATGGTGCAAGTGTACCACTATGTCTTCTTTGCTTGCTCCCTCTGTTATAAAAATGTATGAAGTATAAACTACACTTATCATTTCGTTTTTGTCCAACTTTTTCACTACCAAGTCATACCTGTTGCCTTTAGTATCTTTGACTACTTCGTAGTAATAAGTATAAGAAGGCTTTTTGATTTCTCCTCTAAAAGCATTGGGGTTCTCTGAAATATAATAGAAATACTTTTCCATGCCCTCGGGCAGTAACCACCTTTCTCTCTGCAAAATATCTCTAAGTTCTTCTAATTGGTCGGCATTAGGGGCATCGCCATACACATCAGTAATGACTTTGGTTCTTAGCGAGGTACAAGCATCCTCGAAGCGTATGTGGTTTAGCCCCATGTGTTCTAATTTGTCATAGTAAGCAGAACCTTCCGCCATACTGCTAAACTTGTGTGTAGCGATATACTTCTGAATTTCATCATTGGGGTCTATGGTGGACTTACCGTCGCGCTTAGCAATGGCTCTTTCCAACAGGTGCTTAGTTTCATCATCGCTGGGGTTAAGAGCGATTGCCTTGTTGAAATCTTCTATGGCTTGCGGGTACATAGAAAGTTTGTAGCGGGAGTAGCCTCTGTGCATATACAGAAAGTAGTTTGCTTTTGCTCCGCTAAGTTGAATAGCCTTGTCGTAGTCAGAAAGTGCCTCCTTGTACATTCCGTCGTTTTCTTTGGCTAAGGCTCTAAAATAAAACGCCTCGGGCTTATTAGCGCCAAGTTGGATAGCCTTGTCAAAGTCTTTGACAGCACTGGTATAATCACCGATGTAGAAGTACCCCATAGCTCTCTGGTAGTGCAATTCAGCATTAGGAGCTTGGCGAAGCAGGTTATCAAAATACATGACGGCTTTTATATTGGTTTCGTAGCCTTGATTTTGGGCAAAAGTTGCAAATGAGTACAATAGCATACTCAATAACAGGATTGATTTTTTTTTCATGAGTTTTAGAAAGTGTTAAAAGTTTATTACATAAGTCTATAACCAGTAAATTTTAGCATAAAAGCAAAATTTTTAGAAAAAGTTAAAATTGAATACGAGTTTTGTCATAAAAGCACTTTGTAACTGAGTGTGAGTATATAATATGCTTATTGATATGGTCGGTTTTTCCAAGAAAGTTGCAAAATGGTAAGATGAAGCGACTTTCTTGGAATACAAACCTATCTAAGCAGGAACGAAATCTATTTGATACTCAGAATTAGCCTTATCATCAGCTCTGAATCTGACGGAGAACGAAGTTTCTGTTAGATTCAGTAAAGGTGTTCTTGCTTCTCTGCTTGGATTACCTCTATCAAACAGCACAGCTGTATTATTATCTACAAGTTCCCATGTTCCGCTATCTCCCAAATGTGCAACAATAGTAATAGGTGAATCACTTAAAACGATGCTATAAGTGCCATTTGCGAAGAATGTAATACGATAGTTGCTATAATTTCTTGCATTATCCACCGTACCATTGATAGTTACGCGAGAAATTCGCCAAGTCTTGGACAGCATCTCTCTCGGTGTTTTGGGCTTAGGTGGCTCTTCTGTTGCTTTTTTCTTGCAAGCATCAAAAACAAATAGAATCGTAAATAATAAAATTATATGTAAGATTTTCATGGTGCTTCGATTTTTAAAGAGTTAAAGTTTTATTTTTTATTTAGTTAGATTGATTCTTTTTACAGCTACTCTTTTCTGCTCAATGACATGAAGGTAATAGACCCCAGAAGCATAAGAAGATAGGTCAAACTGCAATTGCTCTTGTATTTCTTGCTTGCTTAGGCTTGCTACTTCCTGACCAAGTGGGTTCAACAGTTTGATGCTTTCTATTTTAGCATTTCTCGGGAGTTGTACCGTTATTTTATTGGAAGTAGGATTGGGATAAGCAAGAATACTATTGCTAAATTCCTCATCTACTGCGGACATGACATTGTTAAGTGTAAAAGGAATCACCATTGATTCGCAACCTGTGGTGCTATTATGCACTATCAAGTTAAAATTATAATTTCCTACTACTGTATTCTGAGGGATAGGAATAGTGATAGGGGAAGCAGGCAGGGTTTGCTTATTGATAGGTACAAATCCAGGGAGCGCATTTGTACCTGCCGTCAAAGAAAACTGATTGGGTGAGCCTGTAGTTGCTGTATAAGGAATAGTAAAAGAAGTCGAGCGTGTATTAATAGATTCTATCGTCCCCAAAGTAATCGTTGGAATAGGGTTCACCGTCCCTGATACTGCCAAATTTTGCGTAACTGTGCCGCTCGTATGCGTGATATTGCCCGAAGGTGAACCAGAAGCATTTGCCGCCAAGCGTACTGAAATAGTAGCAGAACCAGTACCAGAAGTAGGAGGCGAGAATATTAGTCCTACAAAATAGTCAGTAGCATTACCAGAAATTTGGAAGCCAGCAGGAGGAGTAACTACCAAATCTTCTGTCACGTTAGTAACAGAAAGCGTATAGGTCTGGACGTTGGAGGCAGAACCTACACAAGAGTTAAAAGGTCTTAATGTACCTGTAAGTGTAATCGTTGGGGTAGAAGTTGCCGTACCTACCACTACCGAGAAAGGTACTACTGCTGATACGCAACCTGTGGTACTATTTCGCACTGTCAAATTGAAGTTATAAGTCCCTGCGGCTTTGGTAGCGGGCAAGGTTAGCGTAATAGGCGAAGCGGGCAAAGGCTGATTGCTGACTGCCACAAAGCCCGCTAAGGCGTTTG
>Ga0272446_1003134_pt1 | contig 21395 bp, 21 predicted proteins | sample YNPCB0061_FD_194587 | JGI IMG/M metagenome (GOLD analysis project Ga0272446, IMG submission 194587) | Hot spring microbial mat communities from Yellowstone National Park, WY, United States - YNP-CB-006-1 | ecosystem: Environmental > Aquatic > Thermal springs > Hot (42-90C) > Sediment | place...
GGCTGGATTGATCCGCCCTTAGCCAAGCTGGCCCGCAACCGCCGCGGTTGGACGTTAGCCGATGTGGAGGCGCTCACTCAACAACTCCATCAAAGGAGGCCGCCCGATGCGTTTGGTGATTTCGAACCAACGCGGCGGGGTGGGAAAGACCACCACCGCCATTACCTTGGCGCGTTGCTTCGCCGACAGGGGCCGCAAGGTGCTGCTGATTGACACCGACTCGCAAGGGTCGATTTCCGCCGTGCTGGGCCTGCGGCCGCAATACGTTTTGTACGACTTCCTCATTCCGAAACTGGCCTTCAAAGAGTGTGTGACGCCTGCGTTTCCGGGTCTGGACGTCATCTGTAGTAGCCGCCATACGGTCGAAGCAGAAGCCGCGCTGCACGGCCAGACGTTCCGCGAGTTCGTTTTTGAGCACCTGCTGGAGGAACCAACCCGCGCCTACGACATTGTCTTGCTCGATGTGGCGCCGTCGATTACGCTGCTGCAAACCTGCGCCATGGTGTTCGCGCAGCGCGTGCTGATCCCGGTCGACATGGATGTGCTGAGCGTGCAGGGCGCTACGGCGAGCATCAACGCGGCGGAAACCGCGAATCGGATGCTCGGCCGGGGATTGAACATCCAGACGATCGGCATCCTGCCGATCAAGGTCGACCGCCGCCTGGCGATGACCGACACGGTATTGAATACGCTGGAGGATATTTCCGCCAAGCGCGCCATCCCGCTCATGCCCGCCATCCGGACGGACCAAACCGTGACCAAAGCATCTCGCGCCCGCAAGTTCCTCGCCGACTTCGAGCCGAGAAGCCGTGCCCTGGAAGATTACAATTTAGTAGCCGACAAGTTGCTTGCCCTGATGGAGAATGCCACCGATGCCCGAACCGTCCAAGCCGGCCAGGCGTAAAACCCGCGACGACCGCATCGACTGGGAGGAACTGGAGCGCGCTCCCAACATGAAGGGCATGCTCTCGTACTTGGTCCCGGCGCCGTCGGGGGAAGCACTGGCAAGTGAATCAGCAACGAGTGAACCACTACCGAGTGATTCCGTGGCGGGTGATTCGCATCCGTTCTTTGAGCTCACCTCTTCCAGCGGGGCTGCCACCGCCCTCGTGCGGGAGCCCAGTGCGCCACCCGTGCCTGAAACAGACACTGGCGCAACACTCCCCGGCGAAAGAGCACCAAGTGAAACACTCCCTGATGTTTCGCGCGGCTTCTTTGAATCCACTCGTGCCCATGGCGACCTCCATGGGGACCCGCCCCGCTCAACCGTCCCTGGCGCAACACTCCCTGGCGAAAGAGCGCCGAGTGAAACACTCCCTGGTGTTTCGAGGGGCCTCTCCGAATCCACTCATCCCCGTAGCAACACCGATGGAGAGGAAGCACCGCGTGAAACACTCCCTGGCGCTTCACTCCCGTCGTCTGAGCCCGGCGCCGCCTCTGTCGACCATCTCCTCGCTGACCCTTTCTTTCGCGAGACTCCTACCACGCTCGTTCCCGGCTTCGGCAAGCGGCGTTTTCATCGCTGCCTGCGCGTCGAAGATGCACACACCGCAGGCGAGCAACTGCTGCTCGAAACCCTGTACCGTCTTGCGCGCGATCCCCGCTGGGGCCAGGCTGAACCCGGCGGCGCCTGGCTGGTCACGATCTCCATGGATGAACTGGCGCGTCATGTCCGCCTTCACCGGACCAACGTCCGCACCAACCTGACCAAGCTGCGCGCCAAGCTCGCCATCGACTTGGTCGCCCTGGAAGACGTGCGTGAGCAATCCTCCCGGACCTACCGGCTCTATCCGCCCGCCCAGATCCTGGCCCGCCGCCAGCAGGCCGGCCTGGAATGGGTGGTCAAGAACCGCTCGGTGTCGTTCGTCCCGGCCGAGATGGTCGCCGAGGCGATTCGCCGGGAGATGCCGCCGTCTTGTTGAGACTGCTCGCCTGTTGTTCCGCTGCATGGTGGTTCACTACTGGGTATTTCACACGCGACGCCGTTTGCCGGTGTCCTCTGAGCCAGGATGTTCAGGGCAGGGAATTGTGTGGAAGCGGCTGAAAGGGCGTGCCTTCGGTTTCACCGTGAGGCCTCGGACTTCTTCGTATTGTTGTTGCTCAGTTGGGCAACAAGGATCTCGCATCGATATGGGATAAAGGACGTTATCATATACACTCCTGGCCGCGTCGAGTCCGGGAAGCCGGATAACCAAACGGCGGTGCCAGTGCCACCCGCCCTTGGTGCCTCCTGGCCGCGCAACCTCCTCGCGATCCCCGTCCAAAGAAATAGATAATGATGGAAAGCGACCATGAGCCCCGCGCCCCTCCCGCAACCCGCGCCGCTGCCTGAGACCTTCCGCGGTTCTCCGGTCGGCCGGGTGTTCCTCTCAACGCCTGCCGCCGCCCGGCACTTTCTCGAGTTCTTCGCCGCCCGGGTCCGCAATCCGAATACCCGGCGGGCATACTTGCGCGCCGCAGCCCGTTTCGCCGCTTGGTGCGAAGGCGCCTGCCTCGGCCTGGCTACGTTGCAACCCCTGCATGTGGCCGCCTACCTCGAACAGCTTTCCCATGAGCGTTCCCGTCCCACCGTCAAGCAGCACCTGGCCGCCCTGCGGATGCTGTTCGACTGGTTGGTGGTCACGCGCGTCCTGGACGCAAACCCGGCGGCCGCCGTCCGCGGCCCTAAGCACCAGGTGCGGCGGGGAAAGACGCCGGTCCTCACGGCCGACGAAATGCACCTGTTGCTCGAATCGATCGACGCGTCGTCGTTGTCCGGTTTGCGCGACCGGGCGCTCATCGGCCTGATGGCGTTCAGCTTCGCCCGCATCGGCGCGGCCTTGGCGATGCGCGTCGAGGACTATTACATCCAGGGGCGGCGCGGCTGGATCCGGCTCCAGGAAAAAGGCGGGAAGGTGAACGAGATGCCCTGCCATCACCGGCTCGAGCAGTTTCTCGACGAATACCTGCGCGCCTCCGGTCTCGATCGCGAGCCGTCGGCGCCTCTGTTCCCGAGCTTTCGCCTCGGCCGGCTGACCCGAAACCCGCTGGTGCAAGCCAACGCCTTAGCCATGGTCCGGCGCCGGGCCGCCGCGGCCGGCATCCGCACTCGCATTACCAACCACACCTTTCGCGCCACCGGCATCACCACGTATCTACAGAACGGAGGCCGCCTGGAGATCGCGCAGCAGATGGCCGGCCACGAATCCCCCCGCACCACCTCTCTCTACGACCGCCGCCACGACACCCTCGCCCTGGATGAAATCGAGCGGATCGCCTACTGACCAGGGCCGAAAGCAGGTAGACTGCTTTCCAGGGAGCGCCGCGTGCCCGCCAAGCCATCCTGGTTTCACCGCCTGCCCGGCATCCTCGAAACGCTGCGCGCCACCGAGAATCTGCCCTATCTCGAACGGGAGGCGATCGAGCGGCTTTTCGGGGTTCGCCGCCGGCGCGCCCATCAGTTGATGGCCGCCTTTGGCGGAGTGCAGGTGGGCAAGACCTACCTTGTGGACCGGCGGCAGTTGATCCAGGGTCTCGAGCGCATCGCCGCCGGCGACCCGTTTGTTTGGGAATCCCGGCGCAAGGCAAAACTGGCCCAGCTTCTCGAGGAAGCGCACCAGCAGGTGGAGGGGCGCAAGGTAAAGATCGCCGTCGCGCCTGCTCCCAGCGGCCAGTGGCCGCCCGGGGTCACACTGCATCCGGGTGAACTGCGCATCGAGTTCGACTCGACGGCGCAATTGCTCGAGCGGTTGTTCGCGCTGTCGCAGGCCATCCTGCGCGACTACGAGGAATTTCAGCGAAAAACCGCCGAGCGTTCCGCATCAGCGTGATGCGCTTCAGTGTGAAACGCATAGTAGTGTTTCACTCGCCTAAGCCGGACGGAGCATGCGCTATTCGCCCAAAGTCCTGGCGGCGACCCCAAACTCCTCATTGCCGTAATAGGCCTCCGTGGTCGCCATCGCCAACGACAACACCCGGCGCCGCCCCACCTCCCACTCCACCCACCCTGCCAAGCGCGCCCGGATCTGGTGATGATTCGCCACCGGACGGGCTGGGTAAAACGATCGGTTCATCGCCACACTGCCATCGATCCGGCCCCAGGCCTCGCCGCCTTTCACCTCCAGCACTTTGATCCGAAGTTCGAGCAAGAGGTACTGGTTGCGGTCCTGCTCGTCCGGATCCTCCGTCTGCGGATGGACGTGGCGCAGGATGCGGCGGGCCAGGGCCGAATCCACCGTCCAACTGATCCCGCGCCGGAATTCGCCGGGAGGCAACAGTTTGGCCTGGTCCCCCGGCGTGAGCACGATCCAATTCTCAGCCGGGAATTCCCGCCACGAACCTTCACGGAAGCCGCGCGCCACCAGGTGGAGCGCCAGATCTTCCCGGCCGCGGCCCGGGGGGCGCGACTGATTTCGCGGGGCGGCCAAAGGCGGGCCGGGCTGCACTTGAAACCGCTCGGCGACGCCGCGTAGAACCGTCTCGATCGCCGCGGTCCGCGACAAGCCCACGAGGGGCAGCTCATACGGCTGTCCTGCCGGATCCAGGATGTAGATCCGCACCATCCCGACAGGCTTTCCCAGCCGGACGAAACCAGCCCACATCTCCTCGAACGCCTGCCGCTCTTCGGCCGGCGTCTGCTGGGCATACGGTCCCCGGTAGTCCAGGTTCGACAGATACACCGGGACAAACGAGGAGTTCAGGAGCCGGATGATCCGGGAATCGGAGAGCGGACCCGCCCTCAGCGCGAACGCACCCCCTCAACACCGCCCGGTGTTGATCCGCCCGTCGTGGAGAAAGACGAAAACCGGCCGCCGGTGCTTGGCCGCCAGCGTTTTGGCCTCGCGCAGGCTTTGGACCCAGCCAATTTCATCGAAACGGCGCTCTTCTTTGCGGGGTTGCCATTCGGCCCAGCGTGCGGCGGTAAAAGCGCGCAGCCGGGCATCCGGCACCGGTCCGGAAGCCGGCGCGCACCCGCAGGCCAGGGCGGCGAGCAGAAACGCGCGCCAGAAACCCATGCGACATCCTCCTCCGGATACGGGCACCGCTTGCGGAGCCCGGATCCTGGCTTACTGTAGCAGGCCAAGCGCCCGCGGCCGGGTCTCCGCGTGCGCGGCCACGCAGCGTACCTCACCGGCCGCCCGCAACCACGCTAGGCTGTGGACACGCTATCCTAAGAAGTCGGGCTAGGCGCCGCGAAAACATTTCCAGGTGCGCCTGTTCTCGTAAAGACCCATGCCGCCGTTACCGCCGCCTCCCGTACGGGAGGCCTTCTTTGCAAACCGGGACAAACGCCGTATCCTAGCCAGCGTTAACGGCGCCGCCGCGCCGCTGCGCGTGCATTCGCTGAAAGTGATCCGGTAAACTCATGCCCTGTTTCCGTCTGTTCGCCTTGCTGCTGACGGGCGCCCTCTCGCTGGCCGCCAGCGATGATCCGCTGGCGCGCAACTCGCTCAAAGGCATCAAGGCCATTTATGTGGGCGTCGAGCCACTCAGTCCTGACGCGCGCAAACTCGGCCTCACCGATGAAGCCTTGAAGAAAACCGTTGAGGAGCGCCTGCGGGCCCGCGCCATCCAGGTGCTGGAACAGCAGGACCCCAAGGTTCCCATCTACCTCTATCTCGACGTGACGCTCAACCAGCCGCAAGGCGCGCCGTTCTGGGTCTACACCATGACCCTCTCCCTCAAACAAATGGTTTCCTTGCGGCGCGACAGCGCCATTCAGATTCCCGCGCCTACCTGGGCGCTGAGCCGCAACGGCGTGGCCGGCGAGCGCGTGTTCGCCGGCGCGCTCACCAAAGCCGCGTCGGACCTGACGGACCGCTTCACCGCCGCGTTCAAGGCCGTGAACCCGAAATAAGACGCGTGACCTCCAAGTTTTTTGTATAAGGATTTTGAATCAACCATGAAGCTGCTGACCATACTGAACCGGCCCCCGGTAGGCCTGACGCTGGCGTTGGCCCTGCTGCTGGCTGCCTGCGCGAACTCCGGCACCCAGAAGACCGGCGCGCCCTCGGCCGCCGCCCAGAACGGCGAAGCGGCCGTCACGGAAACCCCCGTGCCCACCGAGGATCCTCAACCCGCTTTTCCCGTCCGCGTGAACAACAAGTTCGGCTATATCGATCTCGCCGGCAAGCTGGTGATCGAACCGCAATTCAAGACCGCCCTGCGCTTTTCTGAAGACCTGGCCCCCGTGCAGGATGAGAAGACCAACCTTTGGGGTTATATCGACAAGAAGGGAGCTTTCGCCATCAAACCGCAATTCCAGGCCGCCGAACCGTTTTACGAAGGCTTGGCTGTGGCGGTGACTCCCGAAGGCAAGGCCGGCTTTATCGACAAGAGCGGCAAATTCGCCATTGAACCGAAATTCGCGGGCGCGTCGCGTTTTCAGGACGGGCGGGCGCTGGCCATTGACGGCAAACACGTGCTGGACCAATTCGTCACGGCGTATGGCTACATCGACAAGACCGGAAAGTTTTTCATCCAGCCAACCTTGGCCGACGCCGGGCCCTTTTCCGAGGGCTTGGCCCCGGCGCGCTACATGGGCGAGTGGTTCGGCTATATCGATGAAAAGGGCAAAAAGGTGATTCCGGCGAAATTTCAGCGCGCCGGCGAGTTCTCCGATGGTCTGGCCCCGGTCCGCGTCGACAACGCCCGCTGGGGCTACATCGACAAGACGGGCAAGTTCGTCATCGAACCGAAGTTTATCGGCGCCCGCGCGTTCAAGGAAGGGCTGGCGCCCGCGCTCGACCTGAGCAACAAGTGGGGCTATATCGATAAAAGCGGCAAATTCGTCATCGCTCCCAAGTTCACCGAAGCCGCCCAGTTCCTCAACGGCTTGGCGCAGGTGCTGGTGGACGACAAGATCGGCTACATCAATCGCAAGGGCGAGTACCTCTGGATTCCGCGCTAACCGGCATTTACCGGCGCTACGATGCGGCCGCGGGCGGCCGGGCGGCGGTGTTTCTCGACCGCGACGGCGTGGTGGTGGAAGAGACCGGGTACTTGCACCGGGTGGAGGACATACTTTATCTGCCCGGAGCGCTGGAGGCGGTCGCCCGTCTCAACGGCGCGGGCTACGCGGTGGTGCTGGTCACCAACCAGGCCGGCATCGCCCGCGGCTATTACGGCTGGGAGGAGTTCGCCGCCGTGGAAGCGGCGCTGGAGGCGGCCTTGGCCGGTGTGGGCGGCCATCTGGACGGCGTGTGGGCCTGCCCGTTTCATCCCGACGGCAAAGCCCCCTATGCGCATCCCGATCATCCCTTCCGCAAGCCAAACCCCGGCATGATCGAAGACGCCGCGCGCGTGCTGAACCTGGCGCGCGAGGCTTCGTGGCTGATCGGCGATAAGGTGTGCGATTTGGAGGCGGGTCTCCGCGGCGGCTTGGGCGGGGTGGTGCATGTCCGCACCGGGCATGGCGGCGCGCACCGTCCGGCGGTGGCCGCGCTGCGCGCCCTCTGGCCGCACCGGCGGATTGAGGAAGCCGACACGCTCGCGGCGGCGGTCGCGCGCCTGCTCGCCGCAGAGCGTGGGTAGAAGCAGGCCGGAGCACATTCAGTCCGCTATCGGCACTAACTAACCGGCCTCCAGGCTCATCCCGCATTGGAATCAACACCCCTCTCCAGGCTCATCTTGTGTGACAATCCAGGCCCCCCTTCAGGCTCATCTTGCATGAGACAAGACTTTGGTTGACGCGGAACGTAGGGGGGGTATACTCTGCACCGGGGACAAGCCGATGGCGCTACGGTCGACCCTGTTTCGGTGGACGTCACGCAACTCGCTTATCCTGAGCGGCTTGCTATTCGCTGCTTCCTATCTGACCGCCCTTGCGGCCCTGAGTTCATCCGTGTGGGCAGAACCAGACTGTTATCGTGTCGGGCGAGGGGTGGGCTCTGCTATTTATACTCCTTGCCAAACCAACAACTCCGCAACTTGCCAGCAGTGGGGTGCGCAATACTGCTTGACGCTGAGTTGTCCCATGTTTTCGCTCTGGTGCGTCAATCCCGGCCTCGTTGACCACTGTAGCGAAAGCCCGTGTCCCATCCTAGCGTGCGAGAATGGCCAATGCGGATGTACAATTTAAAGGCTCTCGCAACCAGTAGTGGCTCGTGAGGTGTTGACATGAGGTACGGATTCGTCAGGATTGCCTTCATCGTGGCTGCTCTATGCGGAGGCCTGATGACCGCCCGCTACTTTCCGCCTGAATCGGCTAAAGCGGTTTCGGCCGGAAATACCCTGGGTTTTTCGCTTACCTTTCTTGTAGAGTCGACGGACCGCTCCGGAAATGTGAGCCGGCACTCCGCCATCTTCCGCCGCTCGCCGGATGGGCGGACATTGGAGCAACAGGATGGGGCCAAGTCTATTCTGGTCAATCCTGCCGGTGGAACGATTCAGTACTTCGACACAACTTCCCGCAAGGTCTCCACTCTGACGTTGGAGCCACAGTTGTTGGACGGTTTCAAGCAAATGATGAGCAGGCGGGAGAGCTGTTCGGTCTTGGAGGGTTTTGTGTACGAAGGGACCGAGGCTGTCCATGGCCTCCGCACCGAGAGAATGGCTCGCCTTGGGGGCCCAGATGGCATGGAGTCTCGCGTCTGGCTGAGTCCGGAACTCGGATGCCAGTGGGTGAAAGACGAGACGGTGATGCGCCACGCCGGCGCCACGGTATCTCGCAATCAGAGAGAGGTGGTGTCTGTCGAGTTGCGCGATCCCGATCCCAGGCTCTTCGACGTGGTGCGGGGATTCGAAGAAGTGCCCCTGGACCAGCTTACGCGCAGTCGTTTGAGGGGGGCGGACCCGGGTGGCGGCGGCGCGGCGCCTGAGTGCGTCCGGCGAACCCTGGAAGCGCAGGCCGAGCGCTACCGCACCCGTGGCTTACAATGAGGCGGCAGCCGGTGTCGGCCTTCGATCAACGGCCGTTGCCGTTTTGAAGGCGCGAGATCTGCTGGCGGCCCGCAACGCCCACCTGACCGGCGATCGCGCCGCGCCCCTTGGCGTCTGATGTTGGTTGCCGGGAAAGCATGCACGTACTTGCCGCTGCCGCGCGGCGGGAGTGGCAGTTTCGGTCCCTGATGGGGCCTCCCGGGTGCGTCTTCCAGCGAGTTGGTGGATGACTTACCGGCAGGGAAATCCCGCGTGCGCATCGGGGGAAGCGCCTCTCCGCTACAATCACCAGCAGGATCACGCCGTTGACACTCCCTCGCCGTTCGTTCTTCAGCGCCCTCGCCGGAGATCGAGGCTGCTTGGCGAGCTCGCCCGCTGGGAAGCGGACGTGGACCGCCGCGCCTGAAACGCGCGGGCCGCGCGGGTTCCCGGGCGGGCCAGATAGAATGAAAGGCAATGCCGCCGCGCGGGGGCCTGGCATTTCTGCTGAGCTGGAAACCTATCTCCTGGAGCACCCGGGAAGAGTACTTCGCTCGTCTTTGCCGCCTGCTGCGCCAACAGGGCGTGCAGCCCGTGCTGGTTTGTCCGGAGCCGTTTCTGCCGCAGTTCCGCGCGCGGATGGAAGCATCCGGGGCGGCGATTGAGATCTGCCCGTCCCGCACGCTGGCGCAGCAGGGGCGGTATTTCCTCGAGTTAGAGCGGATCGTGCGCCGTTACCAGGTGGTCACCGCCCATGTGCGCTTCTACGATTACTTCAGCCCGATGGCGTGGATGGCGCACCTGCGGGGGGTGCGGCAGGTGATCTTCACCGAAGCCAATTCCGGCGACTGGTCCGGGCGGGGCTGGAAGGCCGCGGCGGTGCGGGCGCGCACGCGTCTGATGTGCTACCCCCTGACGAGGTGCATCGCCGTATCCCGGTTTATCAAAGAGCGGATGGTGCGGGTGGGCATTCCCGCCGGCCGGATCGATGTGGTGTATAACGGCGTCGACACGGAACAGTGCGCGCCGTCTCCCTGCTCCCGCGCGGCGCTCGGGGAGCGTCTGCGCATCCGCCCGGACGAGATCATCATCGCCGTGGCGGCGTCGTTATTGCCCTGGAAGAATAACCAGACGCTGATCGAAGCGCTGGCCGTGCTGACGCGGCGGGGCGTGCCGGCGCATCTGGTCATCGCCGGAGACGGGCCCGAGCGTGGGCGCCTGGAGGTCCTGGCGGAAGCGCGCGGCGTCAGCCGCCGCTGTCACTGGCTGGGACATTGCCTGGATCCGGTCCCCGTGCTGCAAGGCTGCGACATTTTCGCCCTCGCCTCGGCGGGCGAAGCGTTTGGCAATGTCCTGGCGGAGGCGATGGCGTGCGGCGTGCCTGTTGTCGGCAGCCGGAGCGGCGCCATCCCGGAAGTCGTCGAGGATCGGGTTACCGGTCTGCTGGCTCCCCTAGGAGATGCCTCTGCTTTCGCAGATGCGTTCGCGCGCCTCGCGGCGGATCCATCCCTGCGAGCCGCGATGGGCGCCCGCGGACGGGAACGGGCGTGCGCGCTGTTCTCAGTCGACCGCGCCGTGCGCGAGACGTTCCAGGTCTACGAACGCGCGTGGGCCGCGGCCGGCTTGGTACGCTCCTGACGGCAGCGCGGCCGTGCGATCACATTGACATGTGATGCACATGTTTTTATGTTTTAGACATGTCCAAGATGATCCAGGTGCGGAATGTCCCGGAACGCCTCCATGGCACGCTGAAATCGCGCGCTGCACGCGAAGGCATGAGTCTGTCCGATTTCATCAAACGGGAATTGCAGCGCGTGGCGGAGCGGCCGACGATGCAGGAATGGCTGGAGCGCACGCGGCAGGCCAAGCCCATCTCCACCAGGAAGACCGCGGCACAAGTGATCCGCGAATTGCGGGACGAAAGATGATTGTTCTGGACGCCTCGGTGGTGGTCGAACTTCTGCGGAACGGCCCCCTGGCCGATTCGATCCGAAACGAACTTGCCGGCTGCGACGAGTCTTTTCTTGTTCCGCACTTGCTCGACGTCGAAGTGATCACTGCGATTCGCAGGCTCGTGGCGGGCCAGCGCATGGATCCTCAACACACCGAACAGGTGCTCGCAGGGCTCGTGGCCTTGCCCGCGGAGCGCTGTGCGCACACTCCCTTGCTTGGACGTATCTGGGAGCTTCGTCAGAACTTCACCGCGTACGACGCGGCCTACATCGCTCTGGCGGAAGCAACCAGCGCCACCCTGTACACGTGCGATGAGAAGCTACGCGGCGGCCACCGCGCCCGAGTCGTGCTGTTCACGGGCTAATCGAGAGATTCCTCCGCGCCGCGCAACAGCCTGGGCGGACATCCCGTCTCGCTCATGCCGAGGTCGGTCCCCCGGCCGGACGCCGGAACACAAACTGGTTGCAGCCCAGCGTCCCGCCGCAGGTTGACAGTTTTTCGAGCGTAAAGCCGCGCTGGCGGTAGAAGGAGAAGATTTCCTCGGGCTTGGCGACTTCGAACGGGTAGCCGCCCACCCAGTCGACAATATCGTGCCAGGCGGACATGCCGCGCCGCTCCTGGTACTGTCTCCATTGGGCGAAGGGGCGGAGGAGCAGAAAATCCTTCACGACGGGCCGCCACCAGAGAACCACCGCGGCGGGGATCAACACCAGAAAGCGCGCCGCGGGCGGCAGACGGTTATACAGCCGCTTGACCGCCCGCCAGCGGCGGCTGGTTTTGCCCTGGTCGTTATAAATCGACACAAACAGGCGGCCGCCTGGCGCGACCAGCGGGTGGATGCACTCGAGCGCCTGCCACATCGCGCCGGTGTGGTGCAGCACGCCCCAGGAGTAGACAATATCGAACTGCCCCAGGGACTCGAGGAACTCCCGGTCGAGCACCGAACCCTCGGTGACCATCCAATCCGGATCGCTGGGAAAATACCGCCGGCGCAACTCGCGCGCGCAGGCCACCGATTGCGGATCGAAATCGAACGAGACGACCCGGGCCCCCAGCCGGCGGGCCGCCAGCGAGAAAATGCCACTGCCACATCCGGCGTCGAGGAAGGACAGGCCCTCCAGATTGCGCGTTTCCAGGTACTCGGCCAGGGAGTCCTCGGCGACGGCAATCCGCCGTTCGTTGAGCGTGGACAAAAAAGCCGCCCAGTTGCGGCCGAACGCGAAGCGCTCGCCAGCCGCCACCTCCTCGGCGTGAACGGAACGGGTCACGCATTCCAGTTTGCCAGACTGGGGTGGAGGACGCTGGGCAGCTCCCTGCCTCTGCCTGTCTCAGATCCGCACCAAATCCACCACGGGTTTGCCCGCGGCTTCTAGACGCGCCTGTAGCTCGGCTGAGGGCTTCTGCGCCAGGATCAGCACGGTCGCCCAACCGGTCATCTCCTCCAGGGCGCCGCACATCAGCCGTTCGATGTGAGGGATGGAGGAGAGCAGAAAGCTCCGGTTGCTGCCGTAGATGGACTCCAGCCGGATGTGCGGATCGTAAACGCGCACCTGGCGGCCCTTGCCGAGCAGCGTTTCCAGCAGCGTCACCACCGGGCTTTCGCGCAGGTCGTCGGTATTCTCCTTGAACGCCAGGCCGAAGACGCCCAGCCGGGCATCCGGACCCAGGTCCAGCACCGCCTGAATGGCGCGGCGCAGGTGCGCCTCGTTGCTCGGCAGGATGGAGGCGACCAGCGGCAAATCCAGGTCCAGACGCCGGGCGCGGTAGTTGAGGGCGCGCAAGTCTTTCGGCAGGCAGGAGCCGCCGAAGGCGAAGCCAGGTTTGAGGTAGGCCGGCGAGATGTTCAGCTTTCCGTCGCGGCACAGGGTGTCCATCACCTCCGCGGCGGAGACGCCCAGCGAGGCGGCCAGCGCGCCCATTTCGTTGGCGAAGCTGATTTTCAGCGCGTGGAACGCATTGCAGGCGTACTTGATCATCTCCGCCGTCCGCAGCGACACCAGGCAGGGCTCGACGGGCAGGCCCGCGTACAACGCCGCCACCTGCGCGGTGGCCTCCCGGTCGTCGCCGCCAATGACCAGCAGCGAGGGTTCCAGGAAATCCTGCACGGCGCTGCCCTCGCGGAGGAACTCGGGGTTGGACACCACACGCACTTGCGGGTGTCCCGCGAAGGCGGCCAGCACCACCTCTTCACAGGTGCCGGGAAACACTGTGCTGCGCACCGCCACGGTGAGCGGGCGGGGCGGCGTTGGCAAAGCGGCCGCGATTTCCGCTGAAACGCGGCGCAATTGGTCGAGGCCGAGATTGCCGTTGCGTTCCGAAGGCGTGCCGACGCAAAGAAAAGCCACGCTGGTTTCGGCCAGGGCGGCGGCGGTGTCCGTCGTGGCCGCCAGCCGGCCGGCCGCGACGTTGGTCCGGACCAGTTCTTCCAAGCCAGGCTCGAAAAACGGCGCGCGGCCTTGCTGCACACACGCTACTTTGTGGGCGTCGCGATCCACGCCCACCACGCGGTGGCCCCGGTCGGCCAGACAGGCCGCCGACACGCACCCGACATACCCCAACCCGAACACCGCAACGCGAGAACTCATCATGCTTGTTGTCGAAGACAGCAAGGATCAGCATAACAGCGGCGGCGCACGCGGACGGGAGTTCCGCTGCGCGGCTTATCGTGGCTGGCTGCGCTTTCCGGCCGCCCGCCGCAGTTCGGCGGCGAACTCTTCGTACTGGTCGGTCGCCACGAAATCCACGCCAGTTTCGATGGCGGCCCGCCAACGCAGCCGGACCGCGTCCGGGGATCCAAAATCGTAGCCGCGGCCAGCGCCGGCGCGCGCGGCCTCCTCTGGCGTCGCGTAACCGTTCAGCGTGTAAAAGCGAATCCAATAGCCGAGGCGGTGGGCATGCCGGACTAACCGGCGCAACCGGCCGCGGTCAGCGGCGGTCCAGGCGCCCGCTTGCGGGGGCCCGCCGGTTTCCACCACACTCCAGGGATTGTTCCACCAGCGCACGTAGTTGTCGGCGGGGCGCGCGGCCAGGGCGGCCAGCGGCGTGCTTGCGTCCGCCTTGGGCGGCGCCGCGACAGCGCCAAAGAGCCGCAGCCTTCCGCCCAGCGGCACGCGGTCATAGAAAACGGTTTTCTGTCGGGGGTCGGCGCCGGTCAACACCAGCACGGGCTTCCAGTCGAGCGGTTGCCGCCGGGTAATGTCCGCCGTGCGCTCCGCGGTCGTCAGCCAGGCTTCGTATTCGCCCAGCAGCCGCCAGATGGCCTCGTGGTGCTCGGGTTCGTTGGTTTTGAAGTCCAGGTTGAGGACGAGGAGAGGCCAGCGGTCGCGGCGGCCTTCGGCCAAAGCGCGTTCGACCAGCGGGCGGATCTTCTCAAAGAAATGCTCACGCAGCGTGGGCTCCGCGCCGGTGACCGGCTTGCCGTGCGCCACCACCGGCCAGGCGCGCCCGCTGGCCGGGTCCTGAAACCAGTACAGATCCTGCTCGATGGCGAGGGGCAGGCCGGTGGCTAGCGCGCGGTCGATACGGTCCGTCCAGCGCCCCTCGTAGGGGTAGGCGTTGTGCGCGTCCAATAGAACGCGCGCGCCCGGCCCGGCGGCCAGCGCTCCGTGGAGCGCCAACAGTCCCAGAAAGAGTTCACGCATGCGAACTTTCACCATAACCGATCGGAGGACCGCGCTCAGCGCACCAGCCGGACAAAGCCGCCGTAGTGGGTAAATCGTTCGTCCGCCGTCAGCGATACCAACTGCTCCGATTGCGCCTGGGCAATCCGCATCCGGTCGAAGGGGTCGCGATGAAACCAGGGCAACCGGGCGACGTGGCGAGCGTGCGCTCCGCTAATAGCGCCGGACCAGATCTGGTTTGGTCTATGTTTCGCCGGTGGAGGGCGCGCTGTTGCGGGGTCACCTTTCTCCCACAGCAACCCGCCACCCGTCCACCTCCACCACCCCACCTTGGCAGCAGACCTTCGCGGGGGGGTCAGCAAAGGCCAGCACGGTGGCGAACAGGTGAGGCAGGCGGGTATGCGCGCGCACGGTCACCACGGGCGCCGCCTCTTTCACGCCGAAGGCGCGGGAGCGCCAGCCCGGTTCCACGGCCGCGTCGTGGGAAAGAATCAGGCGGGCGCGCGCGCCCAGCAGGAAGCGGCGCGGCGTTTCGGCGGCGACGGCGACCCCCGCGTGCCAGCGCAGGGTGAGGGGAACCGGTTCGCCCGGTCCGTCCATCCAGTCGGCGATGAGCAGCCAAGCGGGCTTGCGGAAGACGCAAAGGCGGCGGTGGGTAAAACCGGCGTACTGACAGCTTGCTTCCAACCGGTCCTCGCGGCCGCCGCTGGACCAGCCGTGCACCTGCACCCGGGGAGGATGGCGCCAGCGGAAGGGACCGGCCAAATTGGCCTGTTCGACCGTGCCAAATTGGACGGTATTGTGCGCGGCCACGCCGCGGAAGCGGTCGCGCCAAGCCGCGTCGGCCACGTAAGTGAAGGCGCCGGGGTCGATGAGCAATTCCTCCTCGTCCAGACTCGCGACGAGGCTGAGCGTATCGGCGTGGCTGTGGCCGGCCGAACCGTCGCCGAACGGACCGGCGTCCACGATGACATGAGCTTCATCGGAAACCAGCACCGCCAGTCCCGAGGCGGGGAACCAGCGCGAAGAGCGCGGCCGGTGGCCGGAGGAGAGCGCCTGTGCGCACGCCTGCGGACCCAGCCACCAGAGCGCCTGTTCCGAGAGCGCGGCGGCGCTGCGCAACCACTCGGGGCGGTTCAGATAGACCGCCGCCGTCGCCAGGGTGGCCTCGGCGAACCGCGCGCGCTCGCCGTAAGGGTGAAACACGCGCCCGCCGTCGTCGTCGCCGAGCAACGGCAAGCGCCCCGAAGGGGGCAGCACCGCGTCCAGCCACTCCGCCATACAGGCCAACCGGCCGCAGTAGGCGGACGAGACCCCGGGATTCAGAACGGCGTGCAGCAGGAAGAAGTCGAGCGCGTAGACGTGGTAGTAGGTCGACTGCTCAAAGTGTCCGCCATCCTCCCGCACCTGGCGGCGGATGGCGTCGGTAGTCCAGTGCGCGCCCACCTCGCGCCAGCGGGCCGCGTCTGGCAGAGCGGGCAGCAAGGTTCCGATGGCGTGCAGCGCCACGGCTTCTCCCAACAGATGCGTATTCGGCGAAAAGTACACGGAGAGGTTCGCCGCCAGGTAGTAGCCGTGCCGCGCGATCTGTCCGATCATCCAGCGCCGGAATTCCGCGTCAAAGGCTTCGCCCGCCAGGTGATAAATCCAGATCCAGGAAAGCGCGCGGAACGCCACTTCCAGAGCGCTGGCCCAGTTGATGCCGCGCAGGAACGGGTTTTCGCTCTCCCAGTGCCGGAGTTGGCGGATGATTTCGGCCGGATAGCGGGCGTCGCGATCGAGCCGCCACGCCTGGGCGAGCGCCACTAGATGCTGATGGCGGTTGAGTTCCCAAATCAACTTGTGATCGCCCACGCGCCCGGCATCAAGGTAAGGAATGCGGCGGAAGTACCCAAGAGACGATTCGCGGCCGCTCACGGCGTCGCGGCGCCAGCGGATAGGATCGCCGCAGGGGTAGGCTCCATATCCGAGCAGGGGAATCCGGTGCTCCAGGATGGATTCCGCCAAGACGCGCAGCGCGGCGGCGAGGGGCTGCGAGCGGACGGAACGGGCAACGGTTTCGGGATCAGGCAATCCGGGCAGGGGGGTGGGCGCATCGAGCGTGAGGCGCGGCGGCCGCACGTACAACGACAGATTGTTCCATTCCTGCCTCAGGCGGAACCGGATCTCGGCGGCGGAACGCACGGCGGAGGCGCTTTCAGCAGGCGGCGAGAATGTCGCCGAGCGCGGCGGCGACAGCGTCCACCTGTTCGTCGCGCAATTCCGGGTACATGGGCAACGAAAGCACCTCGCGCGCCGCTTGCTCGGCGTGGGGGAAATCGCCTTCCCGGTAACGCGGGTCGGCATAGGCCGGTTGCAGGTGGAGCGGTTTGGGATAGTGGATGGCGGAGGCAATGCCACGCGCGGCGAGTTGCTGCTGCACCAAGTCGCGCCGGGGTACCCGCACGGTGTAAAGGCAGTAGGCGTGATGCGCCCATGGCTGCTCGGTGGGCGCCGCCACGCCGGAAAGGTGCTGCCGGTAGCGGGCAGCGCGCGAGCGCCGGGCATCGATCCAGGCCGCCAGCCGGCGCAATTTCACCCGCAAAATCGCGCCCTGCAAACCTTCCAGCCGGTAATTGTAGCCGCGCAGGGCGTGATGATACTTACGTTCCTCGCCCCAGCTCCGAAGCAGGCGGATGGTCCGGGCATATTCGGCGTGGCGGGTGACCACGGCGCCTCCTTCTCCGGCGGCGCCAAGATTCTTGCCGGGATAAAAGCTAAAACAGGCCAGGTCTCCCAAACTTCCGGCGGGCCGCCCGCGGTAGGCCGCGCCGTGGGCTTGGGCGGCATCTTCGATCACGACCAGATTGCGCCGGCGGGCGAGTTCCAGCAGCGGGTCCATGTCCGCCGGATGCCCGTAGAGGTGAACAGGCAGCAGCGCTTTCGTGCGGGGGGTCAAGGCGCGCTCGACGCCCGCCGGATCGAGCGTGTAAGTCACCGGATCGATATCCACGAGCACGGGCGTCGCGCCGGCATAGTGAATCGCCGCCACGGTAGCCGCAAAGGTAAACGGGACGGTGATCACTTCATCGCCGGGCCCCACGCCGGCCGCAAGCAAGGCCAAGTGCAGCGCGCTGGTGCCTGAATTGACGGCCACGGCATAGGGCGCCTGGCAGAACGCCGCGAATTCTTCCTCGAACGCGGCCACCTCCGGGCCAAGAATGAACTGGCCGCTGCGGAGCACGCGCGCGATGGCGTCCTCAAGTTCGGGCTGGAGGCTCTGGTACTGGGCGGAAAGATCGAGGAGAGGAACGGTCACAGCGCAGGGCCCGGCGGCGGCCGGCTTGTCTGTGATTGTAGCGAACGGGCAAGACCGGCGCGGTCAGGGAGCGGGGAAGGGTTTTCCATCATCGCCGGGCTTCGCGTGGGCGCGCTGCGCCGCCAGTTTTTCGATGAGAGCGCACAGCGCTCCCGCGGTCGCTGATTGGGAAGCCGCGCGATTGGCCTCGCGGGTGAGCAGCACCTCTTTGCGCAGGACGGGAACAAGTTTGGGAGCCCGGATGCCGAGTTTCACTTGACTGGGGCTGATATCGAGAACCTCGATTTCCACATCGGTTCCGATGTAGAGCGATTCTCCGCAACCGCGCCGGATTACGAGCATGGGGCGCCCTCGGCCAGCAGTGGCTGGCGCGCCGAGTAGTTCATGTCGTCCCGGATTGCCTGCACCGCTTTGCGGGTGTAGCGGTTGATGACCACCGGGCCCAACAGGTTCACCGAGGCGGCTTGTTTGCCTTCCATGCATACAATCGCGAGCGTAAGCACTTCCCAAGGTTCCGGTTGGCGGGAGGGGTCCAACCCAAGCCGCTCCAGATCTTCCGGAAGAACCCGCAGCCGGTAATCGGGAGCGATCTCCGCAATGGGCAGAGTCATAAAGCATAGCTGGCGCTGCTCGAGGCTCTGCAAAAACACCAGCGGCCGGCTCTCGGGCTGGTCTACCAGCACGAACCAGCGAGCCTCCTCAAACCCAGGGAGGCCCCAGGGGAACTCAATCCGCGCCTCCTCCTGGTAGTCCAACGTTCCGAAACAGGTCTCGATCGACGGCATCCTTTACGCCTTCTCTAACGGTCTATCGGACGCAGCGGGGCGGAAGGTTAGTAGGGTTCCGTGAGGAATGCGCACTTGCCGCCCCACGGAAGCAGTTCACACGTTTTACGCTCAAGCCCATGGCTGTGCCGCGTTCCCTCGTGGGCTTCAACGGAAAGGCTATGGGGGTGACCGGAAGAGGCGCTGATCCGGCATGGGATTGATCGGAACAAACGTGGGTTTCACCGTAAGCCATTTGGGGTCTTAGTAGCTGTATTGCTTTATTTTCAATCACTTAGGTTTCTGAGTTGATTTACGCTCAACCCCACGCGAGAACAGTTCTGTATTATTTTGTTTTCAATTGGTTACTGGCTGCTTCCGCTCAAACCCATGGGGTTGGACGGAAGCGGGCATGAGTTTAAGCGTAAGAGAAAAGCCTTAACAAGTTCAAAAACAATGAGTTACCTGTGTCCTCGGGCTTGCCCGCAATATGGAGTGGATTCTATGAACAACAAAAATGGAACTGGTTCCATGGGAGTGGAAGGCCGCTGGCTCCCGCTTCTATGTGCTTGACAGGAAAAGTCTGCGCTTTCCATGAGACTGATCGTAAATCGTTGGCGTTGAGCCTGTCCGGCGCGGTACAAGGGAGAGAGTAAGGCAATACTGCCGTATGCCCAGAAACCTCCCCCGGCTCTCCCCGGTCAACCTGTCCGTTGAAGAGGAGAACCTTGCCGCCATCCCGTTCGCGGTGCTCGAACGGCGGGTGGGAAAGCGTTTAGCCAAGTTGGAGATTACCGGAACGAAGTCGTTGCCGGATGGCCGCGAAGTACGGGTCACTTGGCAAGTGCGCGGCAACCCGGAACTGGGTCTGCCGACGGAGCAGGACCTGGATATCTTCGTCGCCCTGGGGACGCTGACGTTTCGCAACAACTTCGCCAAAACCATCAGTTTCACGGGCCGCGAGATCGCCAAGATTCTGAACATTGGCACGGTGCATGGGAAGTTCTACCAGCGGCTTAAGCTGGCCATGGACCGGTTCATCGCGCTCAGTTTCCGCGGCTTGGCGGAGACGGACCGGCAGGAGGACGTGAAGTGGCTGAACGTCTTCCAGGAAGCAAGCTTTACGCTGGACAAAGAAAGCGGGCGCTGTGTAGGCACCGTCACCTGGACGGACAAACTGATCCAGTCGATGGACAGCGGGTTCTTCCGCCTGCTGCACGCAGGGCGCTACATGGAGCTTGACGGGATTACGGCCAAGCACTTGTATCGCTTTCTGGCGGTAGCGTTTGAGAAGACCGACGTCGTCATCATCGATCCGCGGAAACTGGCTACTGAGCATCTGGGCATTTTGAATCCGCCCAAGTATCTTTCACGGCTGATGCAGACGCTAGAGCCCGCCTTCGAGCAACTGAAGCGCATTGAAGTGCTCAGTTCCTACACCGTCCTGTCGGCGCGGGAGTGGCGGCTTGCGCTGCGCCGCCACCCGAACTATGAGCCTGAGCGTAAGGCGCTGGCGCATGTGGAGAACAACTGGCAACTGACGCGGGACGAGTGCCGGGCGCAACTGGTGAAAGCGGGACTGCCGTTGAAAGCAGCAATCCGTTACACGGAGATGGCCAACACGCAAGACGAGTTGGCCGCCCTCGAGCGTGCGGCGCGGATTCTGGAAGGGTTTCTGCACGAGGAGGTGTTGCCGCACGTGGCGCTCAGCCTGATCCGCCGCGCCCTCGAAGCCGGGCTGGAGACGCCCGAGAACCAGACGCTTCTCGACTCCTACGAAATCGCGCTGGAGGTGTGCCGCATGAAGCAGCGCGCCGGGCAGAGTTTGCGGAACCCGGGCGGGCTGATCGTAAAAATGCTGCAAGACGAGGCGACATGGCGCCGGGCGGTGAATGAGGATCTGGAGGAATCGTTGAAGGAGAGCTTCCGGCGACGCGAAGCGCTTCGCCGCCGGCAGAACGATGAACAGCAGGAGCGTCTGCTGGTCCTGGAGTACGAAACGTTCCGGGAAAAAATGGCCGCGGAACTCTTCGACGAGCTTCCAGAAGCGAAACGGAACGCGTTACGCAAGGAAAAGGAAGATCAACTCAAACACCAGGAGCGGTTTCATCGTCTGCCGGCGGAAGCGCAGCGGCGGGAGGTGGACGAGCTGGTGCGGCGGGAACTGGCCGAGCGCGAAGTGCCTGGGTACGAGCGGTGGCGGTTGCGCCGCCTGGCCGAGCAGGCTTTGCTTCCCTTCCTGCCGGCTGCTCCCGAGGATTCCACCGTGCTCCATGTCTGAGTCCAGGGCGTGGCGGGGGACAGTCCTCTCGCTGTTCGGCGTTCAACCGATGCGGGTCGGGGGCGTCGAGTGTTTCTGCCGCGAACAGGCCCGGCAACTGGCGCAACACGGTTGGCGGAGCATCGCCGTTTTCAGTTCTCCGCCGGTTCCGGCCGTGGCCGAATACCTGCGGGAGCCCAATCTGGTGATCGAAGTAGTGCCGCGCCTCGACGAGCCGCGTCTCGAGTGTGTACCCAACGTCTTGCGCTTGCTAGACCGCTACACTCCGCAAATTGTCCATCTGAATTTCCTCAGCTTTCTCGGGCCGTACCCCTGGCTGGCGCGGATCTGTGGGGCGCGGCAGGTGTTCATCACGGATCACGGATCGCGGCCGGCAGAGTATGAACCATCCCTGGCGCCGGCGTGGAAACGTCTGGCTGCGCGCGTGATCAACGATCCGGTGAGCGGCGTCTTCAGCGTCAGCGAGTACAACCGCCAGACGGCGCTGGCGGTGGGCTATATCGATCCTTACCTTTGCCACCGTCTCTACGAGTCGATCGAGTTGCCTTCGCTCGAGGACAGGGAGGAACGTGGCGCGGCGTTTCGGGAGCGGTTTTCTATTCCCCGAGACCGGGAACTGGTGATGCAGGTCAGTTGGGTGA
>Ga0272446_1003135_pt1 | contig 21389 bp, 17 predicted proteins | sample YNPCB0061_FD_194587 | JGI IMG/M metagenome (GOLD analysis project Ga0272446, IMG submission 194587) | Hot spring microbial mat communities from Yellowstone National Park, WY, United States - YNP-CB-006-1 | ecosystem: Environmental > Aquatic > Thermal springs > Hot (42-90C) > Sediment | place...
CTCTGCAGGCCGGTCGGGAAGCGCACCGAAGGCGGGCGCAAGATCTGTCCCGATCGTTGCGACGAGTTCTTCGACCACCGTCCGGACCGACGTCAGCCGTCCGGTGCCCAAATCGAGACTTAATCCCTCAAGGCCCGGTGTCTTCGCCGCAATGACAAAGGCCTCGACGATGTCCGAAATATAGACCCAGTCGGCCAAGGTATGACCACTCGAAAGCTTGGGCGCGATCCCGCGAAGCAATGAGAGCGTGACGCTGGGTATTAGCTTGGCTAAATTTTGCCCCGGCCCATAGGTCATGAACGGACGAAGAATGACGACGGGCGTGCCATAGAGCCTATGAAACATGCGGCCGTAGGCAGAGCTTGCCCACTTCGCTGCACCATAAGGCGACCCTGGCGTCGGATCCTCGCTCCCAGGCATTGGCTCCGTGAATGAGCCCGGCAAAATGACGCGCCGGCAATCGAATTCCTCCGCCAGCAGCAGAACATTGACTGTGCTGGTCACGAGACTGTGGTAGGTCGGCAGGACCCTGGTCATCTCAACCCCGGCACCCACCGAGCCGGCAAGATGGAAAACGATGCTTGGACGGACGGCGGCAAATACACGGCGGGCCGCATCCGCATCGGCCAAATCGGCTTGCCACCATGTGACATTCTCAGACGACTGCGGGCGGCGCGAGGTTGCATGAACATCCGCCCCTGCCTCGCAAAACCGCCTGCAAAGGTGCGACCCGATGAAGCCTGCACCCCCGGTCACGAGGATGACATCGTTGAGGCCGTATGGAATTTTTCCAGCCATAATAAATTTTATCACATACATCATGACAATGACGACATTCATCATCTTCAGCAGTTAATTATCCAAAGTTCGATATTCGACGTGATCGAGTACGGCGGAATAATCTATTTCGTGGGATTAAACCGGTTTCCGTATTGGCTTGTGAAACCACGCCATTTTGAGGGGAGTTCATGTCACAACAATCGTCTGAAGCATCGCAGAAGCACCATCACGTCGATGGCAGCCCTTGCCGGCTTTGCGGGACCCCCCTCGAGAAAACCTTTCTCGATCTCGGCATGTCGCCCCCGTGCGAAAGCTTCGTGACTGCGGCTCAGCTCACCGAGATGGAGCCCTATTACCCGCTCCATGTGCTCGTTTGCGATCACTGCTTCCTGGTGCAGTTGCCTGAACACGTAAAGCCCGAGAACATTTTTGTCGACTACGCCTATTTCTCGTCCTTTTCGACGTCCTGGGTCGAGCACGCACGCCGCTACTGCGAAATGATCCGCAACCGTCTTGCGCTTGGTCCACAAAGCCGAGTTTTCGAAATTGCGAGCAATGACGGCTACCTACTGCAACATTTTCTCCCGATGGGAATCCCGGTGACGGGAATAGAGCCGGCGGCGAACGTCGCAGAAGCCGCTCGAAAAAAGAACATCCCGACGATTGTCGAATTTTTCGGACGGAAGCTTGCCGAGCGCTTGGTGAAGGAAGGCGCAAGGGCTGACCTGATCATCGGTAATAATGTTCTGGCCCAGGTGCCGGACCTGAACGACTTCGCGGCCGGCATGGCCCACCTGCTCGCGCCCGAGGGCGTGATAACACTGGAGTTCCCGCATCTCGAACGCCTGATCGCGGAAAACCAGTTCGATACCATCTATCACGAACATTTCTCGTATTTCTCATTCGTCACCATCGCCGAGCTGGCGCGGAGACACGGTCTCAAGGTTTTCGACGTCGAAAAGCTCCCAACCCATGGAGGATCGCTCCGTGTCTACCTCTGCCGGAAGGACGCCAACCACGCGATAACGCCAGCAGTCGGCGATCTGTTGGCGGACGAACGTCAAAAAGGCTTCCTCGAGCCCGGCACCTACGCAAATTTTGCTCCGCAGGTTCACAGAACGAAACGCAGGCTTCTCGAGTTCCTGATCAAATGCAAAGACTCTGGAAAGAAAATCTGCGGTTATGGCGCCCCGGGCAAGGGCAATACGCTACTCAATTACTGCGGCATCGGCACGGATTTCCTCGACTTCACCGTCGACCGCAATCCCTACAAGCACGGGCGCTTTACGCCGGGAATGCACATCCCCATCCATCCCGTTTCAGCGATCGACGAGGCACGGCCGGATTACCTCTTGGTGCTGCCTTGGAACCTGAAGCAGGAGATTGCCGCCCAGTTGCGCTATACCGCCGACTGGGGGTGCAAGCTGATCATCCCGATACCGGAAGTGCACGTCATTGATCCTCGAGAGGTAGCGCCGTGAAGGTTGTGCTGTTCTGCGGCGGGCTCGGCACGCGCATCCGAGACTATTCCGAGAGCGTCCCGAAGCCGATGATCCCCGTCGGCGACCAGCCGATCCTTCTGCATATCATGCAGTACTACAGCTACTTTGGTCACCGCGACTTCATATTGTGCCTCGGCTACAAGGCCAATCTGATCCGGGAGTATTTCCGCAATTTTGACCCGACCTCCTATAGCGACTGCATCATTTCCGAGCATGGCAAGAGGGTCGACATACTCGGTGACAGTCCGCCCGATTGGCGCATCACGCTTGTCGATACCGGCGTCTGGCGCAACATCGGTCAGCGGCTGATGGCCGTGAAGCATCTCGTCAAAGACGAGGAGTACTTTCTTGCCAATTACAGCGACGGCCTGACCGATGCACCGCTTGCTGAAATGATCGAGCGTTTGAAGGGGAGCGGTAAAGTTGGCGCGTTTGTCGCCGTACGTCCGCCGTTCAACTTCCACCTGACGGAGTTTGACGACAATGGCTCAGTGCATCGCATGCGTTCGAGCCAGCAATCGGAGATTTGGATCAACGGCGGCTACTTTGTCTTCTCCAACAAGATCTTCGATTATATGCGCGAAGGTGAGGAACTGGTTCTCGAGCCGTTCAACCGCCTGATCGCGGAACAGCAGCTCATAGCCTTCAAGCATGATGGCTTCTGGCGCGCCATGGACACGCTCCAGGATCGGCGCATCCTCGAGGACATGGTTGACAAGGGCAACATGCCTTGGCGCCCGCAAAACAACAATGGGAAGTAGGAACGCCTGATGATCCCGTTGAAGCTTCCAACTGCGGGCGGCCGGCTGGCAGTCTTGTGCCTTGGCGCGCATTCGGACGACATTGAAATCGGCGCCGGCGCCACGTTGCTGCAGTGGATAGCGGCGGGCGCGAAGCTCGACGTCCTGTGGTGTGTCCTGAGCGCGGCGGCGGAGCGGGAAAAAGAAGCACGAAATTCCGCAACGGATTTCCTGAAGGGCGCCGCAAACGTTCGCGTTGAGGTGCTGCCGTTCAGGGACGGCTTCTTCCCGACAGAGGGCGAGAAGATCAAGGCATGGTTTGAAGCGCTGAAGGCACGCTTCCAGCCCGATCTTATCCTGACCCACCGCCGCGACGATGCCCATCAGGATCACCGGGAGGTCTGCCGGCACACCTGGAACACATTCCGCGACCAGCTGGTACTCGAATACGAAATTCCGAAGTGGGACGGCGATCTCGGCCAGCCAAATCTCTATATTCCAATCACATCGGAGAACCTCGAACGCAAAATCGAGCTGCTGATGACTCACTTCGGCAGCCAGCGCTCCAAGGATTGGTTCGATCCAGAGACCTTCCGTGCGCTCGCACGATTGCGCGGCATGGAATGCCGTGCGAACGAGCGTTATGCCGAAGCGTTCTATGTGCGGAAAATCGTCGTGTCCTAGAGCAATTTCTTGCCGCGCTCTGGATCTTCCCCAGATGGCATTAAATCGCCGACCCGAAAGCCCCCCGCGAATCTGCAATTCTACGACCGAGAATCCCCGTTTCCACGATCACTGGCGTGCTTCTTTTCAAGCAACCGCCAATATAATGCTTCGATCTCATCAACCACCGCCTTGGCGCTGAACATTTGTTCCGCCAATCGCCGCGCGTTACCGGCAATCGACGATTTCAACGACGGATCCGAAAGCAGCCTCAATGCACCTTCGATGAGACCGTTGAGATCACCTGGTTGGACAACGATGCCGGCGCCGTGGGACTCGACAAGCGGCGCCTGACCCACGACCGAGGTTGTCAGCACCGGTTTGCGATGGGCCATCGCCTCCAGCAACACGAGAGGGTACGGGTCTTCATCGGACGGGAGCGCCAGAAATTCCGAACATTCGAAGGCTTCGTGTTTTTCCTTACCCCGCAACGCGCCAATCCACTTGAAATGTCTGGTCACGCCGAGCTCACGTCCGAGTGCATTTATCTTTTCGAGTTCGCCCGCATCCGGACCAACCAGCAAGAGAAATACCTCGGGCTCTCTTTCGATGAGCCGCGGCAGGGCCCGAATGAGGAGGTCCGGCCTCTTGTAGTGATGAAGTATGCTGAGATAAAGAATGACCCGTTTCCCAGTGAGGTCGTATTTCTCTACAAAGCGCTGTGGCTCAACGTTCTCAAACGCTTGATTCTCCGCAGCATTTCTAATGATACTGATGCAACCGCGATCGATATTAAGTTCCAACAGACGAGCTCTATCCATCTCCGATAGCGCGATATAGTGGTCAAATAAGTTTGCCCTGCCATTTCTCGCGAACCAATCGAACAAATCATAAAACGCGCGTTTCACGCTGCTGTGCGTGAAAAACCCTCCGTGCACGTGTAATATCGTCGGAATGTTAAGCCTCGCTCCGACCCGCGAACCGATTTCACTTTGCGGCTGCCGATACCCATGCGCGTGAATAACATCGAATCCGCCACGCATAAGCGGAGAAATGAATCCAGGAAAAAACCCATAATGCCCGACGTTCAAATAGCTTTTGAACCTATGGACATTAACGCCATTTATAAGCTCATCGGCTGCCAATCGCAACTGCGGTGAACCTTTGTGACTTCGGTTGGCGGTAAACACATGGACTTCATGGCCTCGCCTCACGAGCTCTTCCGAGACATATTGGCAAACAACTTCAACTCCGCCGATGATGGGCGAATAATAGGGCACGAGTTGAGCAACTTTCAATCTGTCTTGCATACGCTGCTATTCGCACCACTTATTGCGCCCGTGAATCAGGCCGTACAGTCTGGTCATCTGCTCCTGCCTGATAAACCTTATGAGTTCGTCGGGAACCACCTTCGGCATCCTTGAAAGCACCCCCCACGCGTAACCCGAGAGGAGCAAAATGGACCCAAGTAAATAAGGTTTCTCAAAAACGCGTGAGAGCGCCCTCACGACATGGTACACAAAGCCGAATCCAACGAGATATTCCGTTAGCCCATTATTGAATCGCGCCTGGAATATAGACCGCCCAACGGTTCCTAATTCGCGATGGTGCAACACCGGAAGCCCTTTGAATGAGCGCGTCTTCCAGCCATGATAGCGCGCCGTTATTTCCGCAATGCCATCCTCCATCCCTCCCGGAATAGATCTATACCCTCCAATTTGCTCGAAACATTCCTTTCGGAAGAACTGAATAGCTCCAGCTACGCTCTCTTCGTTTGAATTTTGCTCCAGCGCATTTCCTTTTCTATCGAGTTGGAAAATCCGCCCGCCGATTATTCCGAGTTTTTTATCGCTTTCAAAGTGACGGAGCAATGTCTCGAAGTAAGCCTCTCCAAAGGAAACGTCCGCATCCAAGTTGCCGAGATAGGCATATTCGGTGTTCCCCAGCGCACTTATTCCAATATTGATTGCCTGAACTTTCGCGGCCGCGTTCCTTTCGCTCGGCTTATCATTCCGAACAAGACGTATAAATGAATTACTTTTCGCGTAGCCGCTCACAATTTCATCGGTACCGTCATCGGAACGATCGCTGACGATAACCCATAAGCGTGGCTTGACCGTCTGAGAGATGATGGATTTTATAGTAAGCTCAATAAATTCTCTTTCATTGCGCGCAGGCGTGACAAGCACATAAGGCTTGTGCAGTTGGCGTTCGTCCCGCATATTTCCCAGACCATCCCTCGCCGCTGTCATGGCGCAAAATAACATTCCCCTTCCGGCCGTTTCCAGTTAAAGTACGAAGTTGTGCTGGCGCCCCTCAGGCCAGCAGAACCGTACTGATATTTCAAGCGATCCTCGATAATTGACGGCGCATCGGCACCAAAAGCGGAAGTCGAAGCACCAGATGGCATAAGTTCAGGAGGGTGTCTGCCCATTCAATTAATTTGGTGAAGAGTATGAGCAATTTCAAAGAGTCCATCGGGCGGCACGAATTTGATGACGTCTATGACGCAACGATTCTTCAGCATGAGTTTGTCGAGTGGAGAGACTATTACCGCTACTCCCGCGAGCGATTCTGGAAAAGCTTCACATGGGTGCGCGACCTGAACCTCGGCGAGGGGACGCGCACACTCGACATCGGAGGCGGCATCATGGCAGTGCTGCTCCAACGGCTTCTCGGCCACGACGCTTACGTTGGCGACGTGAACGAGCGAGCTGCCGCCGACGTGCGCGAACTCGGCCTGAGCTTTACGAAGATCGACCTCTTCCGGGATGACAATGTCGCACCCGAACCCTTCGATTTGATCGTTCTGACCGAGGTCATCGAGCACATCCCTCAGCCTCCCTATCTTGTGTTCCAGAGGATTGCACGCCTGTTGCGTCCCGGCGGTATGCTGTTCCTCACGACACCCAACGGACACAGCATCCGCAACGTCCTCTACATGCTGGCAGGCCGCGAGATCCTCGACACCTACCGTTACCCGGAACCGGGCGAAACACTTGGCCATCAGCACGAGTACACGATGAAACAGATGTTATGGCAGTTGGACCGCGGCGGCTTCGAGATTGTGAGGGCAGAGCACGTCGAGAGCGGCTGGACTGGCGCCACCCCCACCGCACGATTGGCCCATCTCGTCACAAAGCCGGCGACGCTCGTGCCACATCTTCGCAATGGTGTCTGGATCAGCGCGCGGTCACGGCAGATCGCGTGCGCCTGATCGGCACACCTGCGGCAAGAGCGAGCCGCGCCATTTACCACATCCGTCTTAAACATCCATCTTAAGCTGAGATGATCTTGTCACGCTCGCGGCTTGTCGGACGGGGACTACCGAAGTACGTGGCGCGCGTGCATCCCCGTCTTTGGCCTCCACAAGCCAGGCTCCTAGCCCCAGGCAAAAATTGAAAAAGACCCCCAGAGTTCCCCAATAGTTGACCGTGGCGCCAATCGCGCAGAGTGCAAGCACGGTTGCTGACCAGGCAAATCGGCATCGTCGGTGCTGCGGCTGCTCCCACCTATGCCGCCCACGATGCACCGCACGCATCAGCGCAACTATTGACAAGAGGTAAAGCACCAACGCCGGAAGCCCGCCCCAAAGAGCGATTGTCAGCCAATGATTATCGACGCTTGCACTGACCATCCATTCCGGTCTCTCCCACGAGCCCAGCGGCAGGCCAATCCACGGATTGTTCAGGACATTATCGACGCCGTAATCCCATATCAGCATTCGATAGTAGACGCTTGCGGAATCGAATACGAAACTCGAAACCAGAATGTTGAAGGGCGAACGCTTGGTCAGCAATGCGACAACCAGATAAAGAATGGTACCCGCGACGATCGTTGCCCACGCCCGCGAGGGGATGTTGCGTGTCAAGCGCTCCCACAGGGCACCGCCCATGATCAGAATGACGCCCTGTATCGGCCCCGCCGAAAGCGAAACGATCGTGGCCAACAAAGCGAGCCCAGCACGAGCCAAACGCCGGACGAGATTGGCCTCAGAAAACCAGATCAGACTGAAGACTGCGACACAAAACACGCCATAATGAATGGGATGATCAAACACGGAATACGGCCTGAGAAGACCAAGCCGGCTCTCACCGAGCGGAGGCGGCGCGTTTCCCGTCAGTCCCGCTGCGATGTTTCTCGCCAAATGGCTACCGAATAGCGATTCTGGAATGGCCAGTGTGACTGCGACGAAGACCATCCAAAACAGGAGTTTCACGGTCGCTAAGAACTGAGCTTCATTCCTAATGTAGACGCGTGCAATCAAATATCCGCCGACCGCTTCGAGGAAATAGATCCCTCCTGCGACGATGGCTCTTTCCAACGGTTCTTTCGCGAATACGACAATCGCATAGTACGTGAACGCGGAAATGAAGAGCAGGTCGAAGCCGCGCAACTTGACCCCACGCCCCTGGACAATGCGCATGAGCGCCAGTGGAAACCAGACGATCAATACTAGACGCTGGCAACTCAAGCGCAGGCCGGCAATTGTGAAATCGAACTCGCGTGGAAGCAGAATCGTGACGAGAAGGAGTGCAACGGCGAGCGGAACATTGGCGAGTCGTGCCCGGGGTTGCCAAGGAATAGCGGATGGGACCGGGCGTGCCCTCCGCGAATGCACCTGGGCAGTGCCGGCAAAATTGAACTCCATCCCTCGCATCCTGATCCCGGCAGCCTCGAAGCTCTCGTCAATTCATGGACCGTGGCGGCCGACCGTCCTCCGGTAACCATAGCATCTCATGGCAGCCACGCCTGCACCTAACTCACATCATCATACTAAGGATCGGTACGGCTTTGTCTGTAAGCACAAGACCTGGTGAATCTAGCAACCCGATACAAACAACACTGGCCATGACGCCTCTGTTTATGTCGACAGTATTCGCCGCGTGCTTCCCTCCAGCACAAGACAGGTCAACCGGCCGGTGGCATAGGCGCCCGTATCGATGTCAATGCGGTTCTTCCGGAAATCGGGCTCAACGACGGGGGTATGCCCATGCACAATCATCTTGCCGAAGTCCTCGGTGGCGGTGAGAAACTCGTCACGAATCCAGGTAAGGTCCTGTCGGTTCTGCTTCTCCAGCGGAATCCCCGGCCGCACCCCCGCATGGCAGAAGAAATAATCGCCGACCACAAAGGAATCCGTCAACTCAGAGAGAATCTTGAGATGGTGCGGGGGTAATCTCTCCTGAAAGCTGGCCAGGAGCCCGGGATAGCCATCTTTCGCGAGGATCTTGCCGACATCGACGTCATACGACAGCAAGGTCGCCATTCCCCCAAGCTGCCTCCAAGCTGGGCCGACGGAGGGATCCTTCAAGAACCGGAGCAGAATTTCTTCATGGTTGCCGCGCAGGCGCGTAACTGTCACGCCGTTGCGGGGCGTTCTTGCCAGCCGCTCGATGACACCTCGGGAGTCCGGCCCCCGATCGACGTAGTCACCGAGATAAATCAGGTGCACGCTCGACGGGCACCCTGCGGCGACGTCAGCTTCGATGAGGTCATGCTGCCGATCGAGAAGATCGGCTCGGCCGTGAATATCGCCAATCGCATAAACGCGCACGCCGTCTGGCACCGCGGCCGGGGCGCGGGAAATTTCGGACTGTGTCTCGCGGCCCCAAAGCATCGACTTTGCCACTGATTTGTAACGCCTGTTCAAAGGTATATCTATACCACGCCAAAACCTTTGCCCAAGCGGCCCCGGAAACGGGAACCGTACGGCTAAGAGTGTCCGAAAAATCCCATCGCCTCGAGGCCACCGCTGCATCGAGCAAGAAATAAATAATGAGGTATTTGTCATTTGATTTTTTCAACCGGTTTAGCAAGGCGAACTTGCCGCACCCGAGGTTCACAAACCTCGCGCACAACCGGGTGAGCCGCGATTGTCCGGAGTGTTTCTATGGCCCGGAGCGGCCCTAGGATACAGCGACAATAACTTGCAGAGACGAGCGCACTTACAAAGCGCACGGCATGCGGCGCGGTCCTTTCTCCTGAAAGGAACGCGGTTCACTCTCGCATTCGATCTCCGCGATCCTGCCTCATTATCGACCGTCGCGAGACCCGGTGCCAAAAATCCCCGATGGGTCTGCCGGGCCCGCCCACTGCGAAGGCTACGAGCAATTAACGACAAATTGCGTTCCGGCACCCTCTTGCGCCCGCGAGCCATGGACATACGAAAATGCCGTGCTACCTTGCCCTCAGTAAGTCTATGCTGCCATGGATTAACGGGAGTTTGTGCGCTTTGTGTTCTCGAGGCTCTGTTGCGCCGACGTCCCTGCCGGAATCTCGCAACAGCCGTCGCAGCGGTTCTGTTGCCCGACGATCCGTCAATCGAGACGGCGGGAAACGGCAAGGGGCATCGGGTACCAGAATCGCCCATGATCTTGCTCAAGGCATCTACCGCGGGAACCGACGTATTCCATTCCATCGGCGGCACGTAAGCAGAGGCTCCGAAAATATTCGGGACGTTGGAAATACCTTCAATTTAACTTCGCAGGAACTCGCCAAATCGGCGGTGCTGCGTAGGAATTTGACTGGCGATAATCGGTTGGCAACCTTCAGCTTGCACAAGCGGGCAAGACAATGAATCCGTTGGTCAAAAAAAATCTTGTAGCAGGACGGCATACGGAAAGGGTCGTGCTTGCGGAAATACCGCAGGCGGAGAGGTATTATGACCCTTACGTCGCGACGGGAACGGAGTCGCCACTCGAACTCATTCAATATCTGCGCAACGTCCTTCGCCAGCAGTTTGGGCTGATCGTGTTAATCACACTTCTGACCCTTGCAGCCGGCATAGCCTATGTTGTCACTGCACCGCCCACGTACACGGCTCGCGCCACGATGATACTCGACCGCGGCAAGGTGCAAGCGCAGCTTGGTCAACTGTCGCGCGCACTTCCAATCGATACCGTGGACCTGACAAGCCAGATCCAGCTCATCAAATCCGAAGCCGTGGTGTCGGATGTCGTAAGGAAACTGCACCTGGCCGATGACCCGGAGTTTACCGGCCCCCAGCCTGGCCCGATCGCGCGGCTGCGCGACGTCGCGACGAAGCTACTATCTGGCACGCCATCTCATGAACTCGATCCAACACGCGCTGCCATTGCCAACGTGACCAATCGACTGACCATCTACCAGCTTGGCGGTGATGTATTCGAAATTGAATTCTGGTCTCTGAAGCCCACAAAAGCCGCCGAAATTGCGAACACTTTCGCCGATGCCTACGTCGAGGACCAGTTGCATTCGCGTTTCCTCGCTGCGCAACAAGCGGTGACGTGGCTGCAGGATCGCATTCGCGAACTCGGCGAGCAAAGCTCCGTTGCTGACGAGAACGTCGTGCGCTTCAAAGCCAAGAATAATATGGTTGCCGCCGGCGGCCGGCTTATTAACGACCAGCAGCTTGCCGAGTTGAACTCCCAGCTCGTCTCGGCGCGGGAAAAGACCAGCGAAGCCCGTGCACGCCTCAATCGGATTGAAACGATTATCAATGCCGACCCGGCCGATCAGCAAGAAAGCGGAACCGTTTCCGATACGCTGAACAATCCGATTATTGTCAAGCTGCGCTCGCAATATCTCGAACTGTCAAATCGCTATGCCGAATGGTCACGCCGGTTTGGCAAGGATCATCAAGCCGTCTTAAATCTTGACCGCCAAATTCGCGAGCTTCGTGATTCAATCGCGAACGAGCTGCGTCAGATCGCCGAGACATATAAGAGTGAATATGAAATCGCCAAGCAACGACAGAACGAGATCGAGAAGACGATCAACGACCTCGTCGCACAATCGCAGGAAACCAATCAGGCCCAGATCGAACTGCGGCAACTCGAGAGTTCTGCTGAAACCTATCGCGATGTGCTGAAAACGGCGCTACAGCGAAATTCCGAACTGCTCCAGCAGCAGACCTTCCCCGGCACCGAAGCTCGATTGATTACCCGCGCAACCGCGCCGGCGTCGAATAGCAGCCCCAAGACCCTTGCCATTCTTGCAGCCTCCACCCTTGGCGGGCTGATTCTTGGCTTTGGGTTTGCAATCCTGCGTACATCTCTGGACACCGTCATTCGCACGCCTCAGCAGGCTGAGGCGGCCCTCCAGGCTCCTTGCCTTGCTTTGATACCCAAGGTGAGATGCCCAAAAGCGGAGACTCGGCGGGCAAGCCCCTCAAGCGAACCCCCAGAAGACGAGCTTCCGCTACGAACGATCATACGAAATGCAAGTCCGAGCCGGCTGGTGATCGATCGGCCCCTCTCCCGATTTGCCGAAGCCATCCGCTCCATCAAGTCCGCCGCTGATGTGAACGGACAACCGATCAAGGTCTTCGGTTTCACGTCATCGTTGCCCAATGAAGGTAAGACCACCGTCGGAGCCGCATTTGCCTTGCATATGGCTAAGACCGGAGCACGCACGATTCTGGTCGATTGTGACCTCCGCCGCCCGGTTCTGACCGGTGTTCTCGCGCCGGATGCCGAATATGGAATCTTGGAGGTGATAGGCGGCCGACGGCCCCTTAATAAGGCGCTCTGGACAGAGCCAACGACCAACTTGTCGTTTCTTCCGGGAGCATTAAGGCCGCGTCTGGCGCATTCGAGTGAAGTCCTTGCTTCGGCGCCGCTGCATATGCTGTTCGACGAACTGCGCCAGAATTACGATTGCATTGTCGTCGATCTTCCTCCGCTCACACCGATCGTCGACGTACGATCGACGACAAGCCTCGTTGATTCCTACGTTCTGATCGTTGAATGGGGTGCGACGAAAACAGAAGTCGCTGAACTTGCCCTCGGCACGGCCGGAATGGTGCATGAGAAACTTATGGGCGTGGTGCTTAACAAAGTGAACTTTAAGGTCCTTCGAAGGTACGAAGGACGTCGAGGTGACTTTTACTCCGACAAGTATTATGCGCACTACGGGGACGATCGGCCGGCCTGAGCGCAGCTCATTCGCCAGTTGCCGTGTGCGGATTTCGACGCCAAGGAGGCACTTTTGAATTTCTCGGCATCAAGGCGCCGGCGGCCTTTGCGTAGGGGTGACGTCGTCGAGGTCAAATCTGCAGCAGAAATTCTCGCGACGTTGGACGGCAATGCCTCCATCAATGCAATGCCGTTCATGCCGGAAATGATGCAGTACCTAGGCCGGCGATTTACAGTTTCCCGGCGCGTCGACAAGATCTGCGATACGATCGCCTGGACCGGCAGCCGTCGCATGCACGATACGGTCTACCTCGAAGATCTGCGTTGTGATGGCTCGCATCATGCCGGCTGCCAGGCCGGTTGCAAGATTTACTGGAAGGAAGCATGGCTACGCAAAGTCGGCGATGAAACGGCGCCGGCAAGCACCAATGAATCTGAATCTGCGACAACCGATCTTGAAAAGCTCGCAGTCGCAGGTACGAGAACCGTCCGTGAATTCGATGGTGTCCCAACCGAAGTCTGGCGCTGCCAGGCAACGGAGGCATTGAAGGCGACCGAACATCTGCGGGGTTACGATCTTCGGCCACATTGGCGGGAACTGACGAACGGAAACTTCGAGCCGCTCAGGTTTTTTCGAATTCTCTCGTATGTCGTCTACTTGCGTATCCGCAAAGCCTTGGGGCTCTTGAAACCGCTTCCGCTTCACGGTGCAGGAGACAAGCAAGAACACGGCAAGCCGCTTAATCTTCAACCGGGCGAACTCGTCCAGGTTCTGTCCCCGGAAGAGATCGCACCAACTCTGGATGAAACCGGCTTAAACTTTGGGCTCTCCTTCGATCGGGAAATGATGCCCTATTGCGGCAAGACCCTTCGCGTAAAGGACCGGGTACGCACAATCGTCGACGACAAGACCGGCCGATTGCTCACCATTCGCCGCGACTGTCTCATCCTTGAAGGGGCCGTCTGCTCGGGAGAACGGACGGTCGGCTGCTGGTTCTGTCCGCGCGAAATCTATGCCTTCTGGCGGGAAGCATGGGTCCGCCGCGTTGACGAACCGGCCCACAATGAGAAGAGCTCAGCCCCCGAGCACTCGATAGCGAATGTCGGAAAGCCATGAGCGGGTTTCACAGATCACCTGCTTGTACCAAAATCGTAAGACGGGCCATCTGCAGCGGCGAAGCTGCGCATTCGTAAGATCCGCACAAACGGCAAGAGCAAACATCTGACGCGCCAGCCGCCAGGGCGATGTCCTTATCTGCTCGGCCCGCACAGGATCGAGACGCCGCCTGAAAGCAGCACGATCAATTCGCGCATAGTTGCGCGTGCGATGCGCAAGCCGCTCCGCGATATTGAGGATCGGCCCTCTGAGGGCGAGCTCCGTGCTCAAGAGCCAGTCCGTTCGCTCCGAGGGGCGGAACGGATTGCAGCGAAGGAGGTACTCTCGCCGATACAGACCGTAGACCGGATCGTACTTGGCATCACCTGCATGGAAGAACCATAGCATTCGATCAAAACGCCGGACCGGGTCTTCGGAATCCAGAAACTCTCCGCGAAACTCCTCATATCGCGTCGTCCCATCTGTCGTATGAATTGTAAACCAGGTCGTCACGCCAATGGCGCTCGGATGATTTTCAAGCGCCCGGAGGCATGTGGAAATGTAGCGCGGTTCAAGCCAGTCATCCGCACTGATCCAACGGAAGAACTCGCCGCGAGAGCGTGCCAGGACGAGCCCCATGTTCTCATGCGAACCGATGTTGACTGGATTGAGATTGAGCTTGATGCGCGGGTCCGCTCGCGCGTAGCGTTCAAGTATCTCGATCGTGCCGTCGTCGGATACGTTGTCACAAATGACGAGTTCGAAATCGGTGAAGTCTTGCGACAGAATGGAATCAATGCACCGTTCGATGACATCCTTTTCATTTCGAACGGCAAGCCCGATCGACAGCTTCGGAGCTTCTACGCTCATCGGTCATGCTCCCGATGGCCTGAACAGCACCACTCGGTGGCAGACACGATGCACGCTGCCCCGGAGTCTGTTTTTCCGGACTCGCATATAAAATCTGGGCACCCCTTCGACAGGCAGGGCCCATCTTGTTTCGACAGTGACACCTCTACCCCGCTTCATGAAAACCCCACGTGAGCGAACCGCCCAACTACTACAGACTTCTGGTGCGGAGCGAACTTTTCAAACCTCTTAAGATCCCCCAATAGAAATTGCCGCCGCCAAATACAAAAAGAAGCAAGGATAAGTAGAGGCTCACCATCATGCATCCTGCTATCAACAGCTCAAAGAAAGGCGACAGCAATTGATCCAGCCAGAGTAAGGTGAAAACAAGGGGTAAGATCACCGCAGCGATGGCCGCAAAGAACGGACGCGAGATCGCAGAGAAGAATTCACGAGGCGAAATCTGCGTGTCATGCAGACACCAGAGAACATGCGGGACAACCCATAACACCATTGCCATCGAAAAGCCGAGCGCCACGCCCTTGGGCCCATAGGGCAGTCCGATCACATAGGCTGTAATGACCAGTGGTGCTATCACCATCGCGATTCTGAGGCTACGCACCTGCAGGCCTGTGGACTGAAGCAGCCAGCCGGTGGGATTGATGATGCTGAAGACCAGAATTGTTGGAGTGAGCAGGCGGAATATGAGAGCGGCATCTACCCACTTCGGCCCAAGAATGACGAGAACGATCTCGTTGGCGAATACGGCAGAAAAGATCGTGATCGGCGCCGTGATTGACACGAGCAGAGTAGCGCCTTTGAGGAAATAGTTCTTGAGACGGACCGCGTCATCCTGGAGACGTGACAGAGCGGAAAAGGCCACGCCTCCAACCGCACCTATGAGGCTATTCGTCGGAACATTCGCGAGCTGATAGGCGGTGCCATAAACTCCGAGAGACGTTGCCCCCCAGAATCGGCCAACGAGAAGCTTGTCGAGATTGTAAGCAAAATAAACGATCAGGTTATTGATCGTTATTGTCCCGCCAAAACTCAACATCGCACGGATGCCGACCCCTCGGCGGGGGAACTGCGGCACCCATGCCGTGAAGAACCACATCAGACAGCTGCTGACGGCAGGCACGGCAATGGCCGCTCCGACGAGTGCCCAATATCCCGAACCCGATATGGCCAAGGAAATCCCAAATGCGAAGCCGATAAATAGCGATGACACTTCAATGATCGTCAAATCGACATAGCGGAGCTGCCGCTGCAGAAGCGCCGAATGTTGAACGCCGGCCGCGTTGAAGAGAAACCCAGCACCCATCGCTACTGTGACCCAGAAAAGACGCGGCTCATGATAGAAGGCAACGAGTAGCGGCGCCGTCGCGACGCATGTCACGCAAAGCAGCATTCCAACGAGAAGATTGATCCAGAATAAAGTCGAAATTTGTTCGTCTGTTATCGCTTTCCTCTGAACTGTTGCCAACGAGAGCCCCGCGGTCGTGAAGAGATCGTAGACGCCCGTGACGGCAACCACCATTGCCACGACGCCGAAATCTTCCGGGTGTAACAAGCGCGCCATCGTCGCCGTGTAGCCGAGGCGCAAGATAAAATTTATCCCTTGCCCACAAAGTCTGGCGAGTCCTCCTCGAAAAACCCTTTCCTTCAAATCTTCCACTCGACGCCCCCTGGGGCACGAACTTCGACCAACAGCGCTCGAGAACTAAAATCTCCTATACCGGTAGAGAGCTGAAAGTCATCGATGATAAAGTGCTGCAAACCACAAGACTGCCCGCCGGCGGCATGGTCCATCTCAGCGCTTCAAACACAGTGTGCTGAATCCCGTCTGCCACGCCGATCGTCTCTGCCACACACACCACCAGGTTTTCGCACGGGCCAGCCAATTCGTGTTTCCGAGCAGCCGTCCGCCAACGCCGTATCCGATGGCGCGGACCAGCGGCAGCCAAGAATTGATGAGAAGTCCCAGCCGAGTCCCCACCGGCAGATGCCTCCTGATGAGTTCGGCGCGCGCACTAAGCCCCCGGATGATTTTCTCCGTCTCCACCTGATGAGACGCGCCGGCAAAATGATAGATCCTGGCATCGGGCGTAAAAAGCGGACGGGCACCGATGCTGGCGGCACGCAGGCAGAAGTCCGATTCTTCTCCATACATGAAGAAAATTCTGTCAAATCCATGAAGCCGATCCCACGTCGCACGGTCGATCAGCATGAAGCAGCCGCACACGATATCCACTTCACGGATCGAACGGCGGTCCCAGCCACCGTACCCTTCCGCATTGAAGATCCGGCTGTTCTGAAAGGCGCTATCGAAGCAGAACGTCCGACAAATCGCCCCCCACAGACTGACGCGCCCCCAACAGGACGTATCCGGTGTGCCATCGGCGCGCAGCGACAGCCCGCCCCAGATCTTTGCTTCAGGATGCTCGCCTGCAAAGGCCACGAGCCGATCGATGGCACGATCGATCACGAGCGTATCCGGATTTAGAAGAAGCAGAAAGCGCCCGGTCGCATATTCGGCGGCAAAATTATTGGCGCGCGCAAAGCCAATATTTGTTTCAAGCGGGAAGCAACGCACATTTGGCATCTCCGACCGGACAGACTCAATGACGCCGTCATTTGATGCGTTGTCGACGAGCAGGATCTCGTAGTCAGTATCCTTCGTTTCACGCACGATGGAACGCAGGCAATCCAGCGTCATCTCAGGCGTGCGATAGTTGACGACAATAATGCTGACAGTAGGAGTCACCGACCCGTAATCCTTTTACTCCGCAATACCAGTTCCAAGTAGAAACCTGTTTCTCGCTAAACCACTCCAATATCGAAGGCAGGCAGGCTCTCGGCTAGCGTCCCTGAACATTCGCCGTATGGCGGAGTGTTGAATCAATGATCCCCTCGGCCAAAAGCTTCTTGATGTGACCAATGCGCTGATAGCGGGGCCCTTCGAAGTCCTCGAGGGTCAAACCGGAAGCCTTGAATGCCTTGTAGACCTGCTCTGCGCCAGACCGCGCCGTCCATTGTGGCTTGAAGTCGGGCAGAACGCGCGCAATCTTGCTGAAGTCGACCCGGTAGCACCGCTTGTCCGGACCGGCATCGGAGGCATATTCAACCCGGCAACCGGGGACGACCTCTGCCACGATATTGGCAATCTCGCTGATCCGGTAGTTCTCAGCAGTGCTGCCGACGTTGAAGGCTTCGTTGAAGACCTTCTCGACCGGCGCGGCAAGGGTAGCGATGAAGGCGCGGGATATGTCTTCGATGTGGACGATGGGACGCCAGGGCGTGCCGTCGGACTTCAGATAGATGAGCCCTTTCGTCACGGCCCAGGCAACCAGATTGTTGAGGACGATATCGAAGCGCATCCGTGGCGAAAGCCCATAGGCGGTCGCAGGGCGAAGGAACGTCGGGCAGAACTCATCACTCGCGAGCTTGCCGATGTCGCGCTCCGACCAAACCTTGGATTCGCCGTAAGCGGTAACTGGGTTAAGCTCACCCGTCTCGTCGATCAAATTGTCGCCCGCAAGCCCGTAGTTGCTGCACGATGACGCCATCACAAATCGACGGACGCCTGCACTCTTTGCGAGCTCCGCAAGCCGCACACTGCCACGATGGTTGATGGAATAGGTCGTGTCACGGTTGAGATCACTCAAGGGATCATTTGAAAGCGCCGCGAGATGGATAACGGCATCGAAACCCTCGAGGTCTTTGCGCTCAAGATCGCGGATATCCTTCCGGATCGACGGAACAGGAACGATGCTCCCGCCATGGTTGAATGTGCATCGCTCGTAAAGATCGCTGTCGCAGCCCGTCACGCTATGACCGGCCGAAAGTAGCATCGGCGTCATCACCGTGCCGATGTAGCCCATATGCCCGGTCAAAAGGACTTTCATACGCGTTACTCCAACATTTCTCTCGATCGTGATGGCAAAAAATTAAGACCTAAACAATGCCGCGAAATGGACTATGGTTTCCACGGCGAAATGGCTGGATCTTCGGACGCGGCAAGCGGCCTCATCCGCCTATTCCGAACCTCAAGGAATTCTAATAGCTATTTGACGACAAAGATATTACGCGATGGCTTAATCACGAGGAAAGCAGACGCTTTGCCGCCCACGGCGTCGATGCCAGAAGTGGCCGGTCAAGGCTCTTCGACTGCCGCCGACGGCGTTTCCAAGTCGAAATCCACGGGACTCGTCACATACCTCTATGAACGCCGTTACACCGGATACTGAAACTGTGATCATTGGTGCCGGCGTCATCGGGCTGGCCATTGCCGCCGAATGCGCGCGATCAGGACAGGAGGTGTTCGTTCTCGAGCGTCAGGGTGCGATCGGGCAGGAAACCAGCTCGCGCTCAAGTGAGGTCATTCACGCCGGGATCTATTATCCAAAGGGATCTCTGAAGGCGACACTCTGTGTCGAGGGCAGGAAGCGCCTCTACCAATTTGCCACCGAAAATGGCGTCAAGACGAAACGCCTTGGAAAGCTGATCGTCGCCACGTCCGAAAAAGAACTCGAGACCCTTGCGGCAATCGCGGCCAAGGCCAAAGAAAACGGCGTCGATGACCTTCGCTCTCTCTCCCCCGCAGATGTCCGCAACCTGGAGCCAGAAATTGCCTGTACCGGAGCCCTCTTCTCACCCTCAACCGGCATCGTTGACAGCCACGGCTTGATGCTTGCACTGGAAGGACATCTAACTTCCAAAGGCGGCAAGGTTATCTGTAACACCGCCGTATCAAGCGTCGCGCTTCTCGACAGCGGCCTGTTCTGCATTCGGACGCGGAGCGGCGGCGACGAGGCCGACTTGACCGCACGCAACCTGATCGTTGCCGCTGGCCTTGGCATGGCCGATCTTGCTCCTCTCCTGCCGCATGCCAAGAACTATCGACCGCCGCAAACCTTCTTCGCCAAGGGACATTATTTTACGACAACAGCCCGCACATTCTTTTCCCACCTCATCTATCCAGTTCCCGTGGCGGGTGGCCTCGGCACGCATCTGACGCTCGACATGGCGGGCGGCGCGCGGTTCGGCCCCGATGTCCAATGGATCGAGCGGATCGATTATGCCTTTGATGACCCCGCGGGGAAGCGCCGCACCGCGTTCGAGCACGCCATCCGCCGTTACTGGCCGGGACTCCCCGACAATGCGCTCGTATCCGGCTATACGGGCATCCGCCCGAAGATTTCGGCGGAAGGTGAGCCGGCGGCCGATTTCGCGATCCATGGGCCTAAGACACATGGCGTCCCGAGGATGGTCACCCTTTACGGCATCGAGAGCCCGGGCCTTACTTCAAGCCTTGCCATCGCGAGCTACGTCGCCCGTCTGTTGATCTGAACAAATGTGTGCTTTGCTCAACGATGACTTTGCAAGTCATGTCTCGAAACGAGACGGCTGAAGACGTCCCTCAAGCCTGCTTTGCCTGTTTCTGCTCGGCGAATTGGCGAAACGCCTGGAAGGCATGGCTCGCATACATGACGGAGGGGCCAGCGCCCATATAGACCGACATCGCCAAAGTCTCCAGAACCTCTTCCTCGGAGGCACCATGATCGACCGCCGCCTTCGCATGAAAGGCAATGCAATCATCGCAGCGCGTCGCCACACCGATGGCAAGGGCGATCAACTCCTTGGTTTTGGTGTCAAGCGCCTTTGGCGCAAGCGCTGATTGCGCCATCGTCGAAAAGGCCCTCATGACGTCAGGGGACCCCGCCCGAAGATCGCGCAGCATGCCACTGAGTTCGCGGGTCAGCTGCGGCCAATTTTCAATCGTCACGCAAGGCCTCCTTCTTCATCGATGTTTTTGAGCTTGTCGATCCCAAGCATCTGCAACGCCAGCCGCTCGTAAAAAGGTTCTGATTTGCCGATGCGGATCTTGCGCAGGAAATACTTCTCAAATCCAATCTTGGCGGCATGAACCCACTTTCCTGACGCCGACCAGTTGACATTCCGCGGCGGTATCTGAGGCTGAGCAACGAAGGCGACGCCGCTGTCACCGAAGTCTGCGAGACAAACAGCATTCCAGGTTCCCTGCGCCGTCGGTTCCTTTCCGTCGATGAGACCGGCAATGTTGTGCGCCGTCGCCGTGACCATCGATTCAATCATGAAGCCCGTCTTCGGCACACCGACGGGCACTGCCGTCTTTCCCATAGGCGGAATAGCAACGCAAACGCCAATCCCGAAGACATTGCGGAAAGTCGGGTTGCGCTGGTGCTTATCGACCAGAACGAAGCCCCGCGGATTCACTAATCCCTCGACACCACGAATAGCCTCAACGCCCCTGAAGGCCGGAAGCATCATGGAATATGTGAAAGTCAGCTCGTGTGTTTGACGGGTCGTGCCGTCATCGTTCACCTCCTCGACCGTCATGCGCCCGGGTTCGACTTTCTGAACCTTGGCGTTGGTGATCCACTTCACATGATGCTGGCGCATCTCGCTCTCGAGAAGCCCCTTGGTGTCGCCCACACCATCGAGCCCGAGGTGGCCGATATAGGGCTCAGCCGTCACAAACGTCATTGGCACGCGATCGCGAACTTTTGCATCCCTGAGTGCCTTGTCGAGGACGAAGGTGAATTCGTATGCCGGACCAAAGCACGAAGCACCCTGCACGGCGCCGATGACCACTGGTCCCGGTTTCCTGACGAGCCGCTTGAAGTTTTCATATGCCAGAAGCGCGTGATCGACATGGCAGATAGAACTCGTATGCTGTTCCGGTCCGAGGCCTTCGACCTCATCGAAAGCTAGATCGGGACCAGTCGCAATGACGAGATAGTCATAGTCGACAAAACGGCCGTCGCTGAGCTCGACGCGATTCTGAGACGGGTGAACGCGCTTGGCTCCCTGCGGCGCA
>Ga0272446_1003136_pt1 | contig 21383 bp, 17 predicted proteins | sample YNPCB0061_FD_194587 | JGI IMG/M metagenome (GOLD analysis project Ga0272446, IMG submission 194587) | Hot spring microbial mat communities from Yellowstone National Park, WY, United States - YNP-CB-006-1 | ecosystem: Environmental > Aquatic > Thermal springs > Hot (42-90C) > Sediment | place...
CTCTACACTCATCAACGGCCTAGAAAGAGCGCTGTTCGTCGGGCGCGTGCTGCGGGTGTGCACGCAAGGAGCCGTCGCGGAAAGGCTTCGCGATGCGGGCTCCCGGAGCAGGCTTGGCGGCTCATGCAGTCGCCCGTCGGGTAGGACACATCGCCGCGGCGCGTCCTGTCCCGCAGCGGTTCCGCCGCTGAGCCTCTCGGATACAGCACCTGCTGAAGCGCGATCGCAACCGTTTCGCGGGCTCGGGGAGCAGGATGTCGAATGAGGGCCGGTCTTGTGCGCCCTGCGCGGGCTCCGAGACCGACAGGCGACTCATGCCGGGAGTCGCGCCGATCTCGCTGGGCGCCAGGGGCGCTGGCTCGGCTGGCGGCGCCTCGCCGGTGTGCGCCGGATCGTCAGGACGACTGAGACGAGTGCCGTCACCACGATCAGCAGCGTTGCGACGGTGGCGGCGGCGCACGCTGCATGACCATGCCGGTCGGGCCTGACCCGCTCGCCTGACGGCATCCACCAGACATGACGAGGACGGACCCGGGAACCATGGTCTACGGCAGTGCGACCACGGCAGCCGACGTGAAGCTCCACGAGGAACTGACCTGGCCCGGCGTCGCGGCTGCGACCAGGGCCGATGCGCCCGTCCTCGTGCCGCTCGGCGCGACGGAGCAGCATTGCCCGCATCTGCCGTTCGGGACCGACACGTTCCAGGGAATCGAGGTGGCGGGGCGGGCCGTGGTGACGCTCGCGGCTGAGGGCATTCCCGCCGTCCTCGGCCCTGCCATCCCGTACGGTCCGAGCCAGTTCCTCTCCGAGGCGCCGCGCGACTTCCCCGGCACGATCGCGCTCGGCCACGGCACGCTGACGCTGCTGATCGGGGAGGTCTGCCGCGGGCTGATCCGGCCGGGGTTCATGCGGCTCGACCTCCTGCTTGCCAATGCCGAGACGGACCCGGTGATGCAGATCGCCGCGAAGGAGGTGGTGGACAGCACCGGGGCGGACGTGGTGACGCTCGACTGGCTCGTCGGAGCGGCGCCGGAGGATCGCGGGATGCGGCGATCCTCCTGGCCGCAGGGTCATGCGGGCGAGGGCGAGACCGCGCGCATGCTCGCCATCATGCCGCATCTCGCGAGGATGGATCAGGCGAAGCCCTGCCACCCTCACATCCCGCCCCGGGCCGCGCATGGCCACGTGATGCCCTATCTCGGCGGAGGAGTCGGCCGCTTCTGCTTCTCCGAAAAGGTGTTCGCCGGCTTCGACGATGGCATCCGGGGCGAACCCGCGAACGCGACCGCCGAGGATGGGCACGCGCATCACGGGATCTTCGCCGGGTGGGTCACGCGCGTGATCGCGGCCGACAAGCGCAACACTGCCGGCTGACGCGCGTCGCTCGGACATGCCGCGGCGGCTCGATGCGCCGGGTTGCAGCCGCTTGCTCCTGACGGGGCCTGGCGGGCTGAAGCCATGCCGCTCGATCAGCCGGGTTGTGGTGCAGGTCTCGCGGAATGAGAGCAGCGCGATGCGCAGCCCCTCGACGGTCTCGAAGCTGCGCACCCGGAGGAGGTTGTCCCCGGGGGTGCGGATGAAGCGCGCCGCGCAGCTCTTGCCTTCCGGCGCGCTGACGAAGGCGGGCGCTCTCGTGATGCCGGGGAAGCGCCGCTTCTTCCGGAAGTCATCGGCGAGGTACTGGCTTCCATCGCCGCGGTGCAGCGCGAGGCCGCCGGCGATGTCCCTGGCGACGGCTTCGAAGTGCGGCGCACGCCCTGGCGCACCGGCTCGAGCGCCTCGAAGCGGGTGGCGCGCGGCGCGGCGGGGATGCCGACGCATTCGGCGGAATGGTGGCCGACGGCGACGAACACGGCGGCCTGCCGTGGCCGGTGGGGGTGGTGGTCAGATCGGTACCCGCATCACGTCGACCTTCTCGGGGATGATGGTGCCGTCATGGCGCCGCGGCCCGCGTGGCGAGCCGACGCGCGACGCCGCCTTCGGGGCGTTCTCGCGCATCAGGCGCAGCACGCGGCGTTTGCAGGCGCGGATGCCGGCGAGGTGCAGCCGCGCCCAGGCTTCCCGGTTGCCCTCGCCGGCAGCGAGGAAGGCATCGCGCCAGCCGCCCGGCGTCGCCGGCGTGACGCCGGGCGAGCGCGAGACCGTCTCCAGCCCTCCCCGCGCAGCAGCCGGCGGCGCCCGCCCGCTCCGTCCCATCCATCGTCTCGCACACCCCTCAAGCGGGTACCCTCCGCTCGGGGGGTGTCTCGATCAACCGTGGTTCGGGGGGCAGATCCGCTCAGGAACAGGCGCGGCTGCGATGGCCCACCAGGACTCCGCCTGGATCGCCCGATGCGGCCTGGTCACGCGCGCCTGCGACTGGCGGCCGGGTCGACGTCACATCCTCTGGCATGCGCGCTGCCCGCGTGATGCGGCATTATCTGCGCCATGACCACATCCCCCCGCCTGACGCACGACCATGCGGCCGCCTTTCGCTCGCTTGCTGCCTACCTCGACGCCGCCGTCGTCACGGCGCGTCCCGAGGACACGGTCGGTGCGATGCGCGAGCGGCTGGCGCGCGAACGCTTCGCCGCCATCAACCCTGTCTTCGTGCTCGACGATGCCCACGCGCTTTCGGGTGCGGTGACGCGGCAGGCGCTGCTGTCGGCCGCGGCGGACGTTCCCCTCTCCTCGCTGATGCTGACCGACTGGCCGCGGATCGCCTCCATCGCGACGGCCGAGGAGGCGGCGAGCGAGGCCATCCGCAGCCGCACCCCGACGCTTGCCGTGCTCGATCACAGCGGCGCCTTCCTGGGCGCGCTCACGCCCGAAGCGGTGATGGCGATCCTCCGCGACGAACACCTCGAGGATCTGCATCACATGGTCGGCATCCTCGGTCGCAGCGAGAGTGCGAAGGCGGCGCTCACCGCCCCTCCCTACCGCCGTGCCCTGTTCCGTCTGCCGTGGCTCCTCGTCGGCGTCGCGGGTTCGGTCGCGGCGACCGCGCTGATGGCCGGGGCCGAGGCGATCCTCACCGCCCATATTGCGGTCGCGTTCTTTGTGCCTGCTCTGGTCTATCTGGCCGATGCGATCGGCACCCAATCAGAGGCGGTTGCGGTACGCGGCCTTTCCCTCAGCGACGGCGGCACGCTGCGGCTTCTGTTCGGCGAGCTCGGCACCGGAGCGCTGCTTGGCGGGACCCTGGCGCTCTTCGCCTTCTTCGGCGTATGGATGGTGTTCAGCGAGATCTGGCTCGCCATCGCGGTGGCCGCCTCACTCGCCACCGCAGGGACCATCGCTACCGCGGTCGGGTTTCTGTTGCCCTGGGCGTTCCAGCGAGCGGGGCAGGATCCGGCCTACGGTTCGGGCCCGGTAGGGACCGTGCTGCAGGACGTGCTGACGCTCGCCGTCTATCTCGGCCTCGTCACGCTGCTGCTCGGGTGAGCAGGGGCGATCGATGCGAGTGGCGGAAGCTGCCGGGACCGATTGTATGCAACAGGGCCCTGTCCTGGTCCATGCCCTTCCCGGCCGCTACCGCCTCCGCGACACAAGGCTGCGCGGCGCGGTGGAGGCGGCGGCGTGCGCCGAAGCGGCGCTGCGCAGCGTCCCCGGCGTGACCGGCGCCTCGGCTTCCCACGTGACCGGCACTGCCCTCGTGCGCTGCTCCCCGGCCGTCACGCCGCGGCAGTTGCTGCGCGTGCTCGGCGCAGCACTCGGGGACCCGCCACCTCCGCGCAGCCTCTCGGCGGCGGCCGCTGCCGACGCGCCCGAGCGGCACACCTGGCACGCCATGCCGCCTGCCGGTGTGCTCGCCGCCCTCGGGGTCTCGCCGCAGCGCGGCCTCTCGCCGGAGGAGGCGGCGGCGCGGCTTGCCCTGCATGGGCCGAACGCGCTCGCGCGCGCCGCGCCGCGCTCGCCACTCGCCATCTTTGCTGAACAGCTCGCCTCCGTGCCGGTCGCGCTGCTCGGCGCCTCGGCCGCCCTGTCGGTCGCGACAGGCGGATTCGCCGATGCCGCCGCGATCGCCGCGGTGGTGCTGCTGAACGCCTCGATCGCGACGGCAACGGAACGCAACGCCGAAGCGACGATCCGCAGCCTCTCCGACTCCGCTCCTTCGCCGGTGCCTGTGTGGCGGGGCGGTCGTCGCGTCATGCTGCCGGTGGACACGCTGGTGCCGGGGGACATCCTGCTGCTCGAGCCTGGGCTTCTCGTGCCGGCTGATGCGCGGCTGATCGCTGCGCATGAACTGACGGTGAACGAGAGCGCGCTGACGGGAGAGAGCCTGCCCGTGCTCAAGGAGGCAGGCGCCCTCCTGCCCCCCGACACGCCGCTCGCGGACCGGCTGACCATGGTCCATCGGGGCACCGCCGTGACCGGCGGATCAGGCCGCGCCGTCGTCACCGGCACCGGGTCCGCGACCGAGATAGGGCGCGTGCAGGCCCTGCTCGGCGAGGTGCGCCCGCCGAAGACGCCGATCGAGCGCCAGCTCGGCGACGTCGGGCGGGAGCTCGTGGTCGTCAACGGCGTGATCTGCGCGCTCGTGGCCGGACTCGGGCTCCTGCGCGGCAGGCCCTGGCCCCAGATGCTGCGGAGCGCGATCAGCCTCGCTGTCGCTGCCGTGCCGGAAGGCCTGCCGGCGGTGGCGACCACGACGCTCGCGCTCGGCATCCAGGACATGCGCCGGCGGCGCATCCTCGTCCGCCGCCTCGATGCGGTCGAAACCCTCGGCGCCGTTGAAGTGGTCTGCCTCGACAAGACCGGCACTCTCACCGCCAACCGCATGGAGACGGTCGCTCTGCACCTCGACGGCCTGCTCGTCGAGCCGGGCGCGGTGCCGGCCGCGGCGCAGCCAATCGCCGAGGCGCTCCTCGAGACCGCCACGCTCTGCAGCGACGTCGAGGAGTCCGCGGCCGGCCTCTCCGGAACGCCGACCGAGACAGCCCTCGTGCGCGCCGCGATTGCAGCCGGGCTCCGGCTCGAGACGCTGCGCGCCCGCTGGCCACGCCAGGAGGCGGTGCCGCGCGCGGAGGGGCGCAAGAGGATGGCGACGCTGCACCGCGGGCGCGCCACGGACCTTCTTGCGGTGAAGGGAGATCCGGCCGAGGTTCTCGCGCGTAGCGACCGGATCCTCACACGAGCCGGGGAAGCGCCGCTGGACGCGGCGGCACGCCGCGCCATCCTGGCCGCCAACGACCGCATGGCAGGCAGCGCGCTCCGCGTGCTGGGTGTCGCCCGGCGCGTCGGCGGCGGCGATCCGCGCGACGAGCGTGGCCTCACCTGGCTCGGCCTCGCGGGGCTTGCCGATCCCCTGCGCCCAGGCGCGGCGGACACCGTCGCGCGGCTGCACCGCGCCGGCATCCGCACCGTGATGATCACCGGAGACCAGAGTGCGACAGCCTATGCGATCGCCCGCAGCCTCGGGCTCTCGGATGACGGCGAGGTGAGGGTGCTCGAGGCCGGGGCGCTGCGCGACCTCTCGCCCGGCATGCTCGCCGCCCTCGCCCCGCAGGCCGATGCCTTCGCCAGGGTCAGCCCGGCCAACAAGCTCGAGATCCTCCGCGCGTTGCAGGCCGCGGGACGGATCGTCGCGATGACCGGGGACGGCATCAATGACGGGCCCGCGCTGCGGGCCGCGGAGATCGGCGTCGCCATGGGCGGCGCGGGCACCGATGTGGCGCGCGAGGTGGCGGCGATCGTGCTCGCCGAGGATGACCTCAGCGGCATCCTCGAAGCCGTCCGGCTCGGCCGTGCGACCTACGCGAACATCCGCAAGGTGCTGCGCTATCTCGTCGGTACGAACGCCTCGGAGACCATGCTGATGCTCGGAGCGGCGCTCGCGGGGCTGCCCGAGCCGCTGACGCCGATCCAGCTGCTGTGGCTCAACCTCGTGTCGGACCCGCTGCCGGCGCTCGCGCTTGGCCTCGAGCCGGCCGAGACCGACGTGCTCGAGCAGAAGCCGCATGACCCGCGCGCGCCGATCCTCTCCCTCGGTGACTTCCGCCGGATCCTCGGCGAGGGCGCGGTGATTGGCGCCGCCAGCCTCGCCGGCGCCTTCGTGGCACCGCCTGGGACGGTGTTCCACGGGCTCACCCTCGCCCAGCTCGCGCATGCGCTGCTCTGCCGCTCCGAAGCCCAGCTGCCGGTCGGCCGCGGTGCACCGCCACGGAACACCAAGCTTGTCGCCGCGCTTGCGGCCTGCCTCGCGCTGCAGGCCGGCGCGCAGGGGATCGGCCCGCTGCGACGGCTGCTCGGGCTTGGGCCGCTCGGCCCCGGCGGGGTCGCGGCAATCGGCGGGATGGCTCTTGCGCCGCTCGCGGCGAACGCGATGATCGGCACGCTGGTGCGGCGTGCGCGCCGAGGACACTGAGCATGCGTGACGGAACGATCCTGACCTCCGAATCGGTCACGCCGGGCCACCCCGACAAGCTGTGCGACCGGATCAGCGATGCCGCGATCGATGCCTTCCTGCGCCAGGACCGCGAGGCGCGGGCGATCGTCGAATGCGCCGTGGCGACGGGGATCGTGTTCATCGCCGCCCGCTTCGCGGCTGCTGCCATGCTGGACCTGCCGTCGCTCGCCCGCGCGGTGATCGCCTCGGCCGGCTATGTCGGCGAGGGTTTCGACGCGCGCACATGCTCGATTCTCACCTCCATCTCGGAGCTCGGCTGCGCCATTGCCGAACCCGATGACGACGATGCCGCGACGGAACAGGCGAACGTCTTCGGCTATGCGACCGACGAGACAGAGACGCTGATGCCCGCGCCGATCGTGATCGCGCATCGCCTGGCGCGGCAGCTCGACCAGGCGCGCGCGCACCTTCCGTGGCTCGGCCCCGACGGCAAGACCCAGGCCGGCGTGGTCTATCGCGGCGGCAGGCCCGAGGCGCTCGTAACCGTCGCGCTGACCGTCGCGACCCTGCCGGGCGCACCCGATGCGCCCGCGATGCAGGCGGCGCTGCGGGAGGCCGTGGTCACGCCCGCGCTCGCGGCCCTGCCCCCTGGCTCTGCCGAGCGGATGGACCTGCATGTGAACGCCGGTGGCCCTTTCGCGATCGGCGGCCCGGCGCGGCACGCCGGGCTCACCGGCCGCAAGAATGGCATCGACACCTATGGCGAGGCCGCGCGCCAGTCGGGCGCGGCACTCTCCGGCAAGGACCCCTCGCGGATCGACCGGATCGGCGCCTATGCAGCGCGGCATGCGGCGAAGTGCGTCGTCGCGGCCGGGCTCGCCCGCCGCTGCGAGGTGCATCTCGGCTACGTGATCGGCCAGGCGCGGCCTGTCAGCATCGACGTGGAATGTTTCGGCACCGCGCACATCGCGGAGGAGGCGATCGCCGAGCGGGTCGCTGCCGTGTTCGACTTCCGCCCCGCGGCGATCGAACGGCGCTTCGGCCTGCGCGCCAGGGCGCACGCGGCAGCGGAGGGATATTTCAGCCCGCTCGCTGTCTACGGCCAGATGGGCCGCGAGGACCTCGCGGTGCCGTGGGAGGATACCGGGGACGCCGCGCGGCTTCGCGGCAGCTGAGTCGGAGACCGCACGGCCGTCCCTGGACGCCTGGGCTGGCTCAGCGCCTTGAGGCTCTCGGCTTCGGCTTGGCGGTGCCCGCCGCCGTTGCCGGCGCGGGCTTGCGGCCGGTCTTCGCGGCCTTGGGCCTCGCCGTGCCGGCGGCCTTCGGCTTGGCCTTGCCGCGTGACGGCTTCGCACGCGGCGGAGGCGCGGCAGGCCGCGCCCGCACCCAGTCCAGCGCGCGGTCGGTGAGCTCGCGCGCAGCCGCCGCGGTGGCATGACCCGTCTCCACCAGCGCGGTGACCGCCCCCTCGATCAACCCGGCGAGGTCTCCCCGCGCCGTGTTCGCCGCCTCGGCAGCCCCGGCGACAGCGCGCGACAGCGTACCGGCCGCCTCCCCTCCGGCGGCGGCGGCCACCTCGGCGATCGCGCGCGCAGTGGCCGGCACGGCACCGGCGAGATCCGACCCGGCATCGGCCGCACCCTGCACCGTTCCCTTGGCGACGGCGCGGGCGAGCACCAGCGCATCCGGCCCGGCGGCGAGTGCCGCGGACAGCGCCGCGCGCGCCTCGCGGGCGATCGCCGTGGCGCTGTCGGAGGCCGCCTCCGCCGGGTGGCGGAGCGCGCGGGCAACCGCCACGCGGACCTGCTGAGCGAGCTTCTCCTCGGCCTGCAGCACCGTCGCCGCGGCCTTCGTCAGTGCCAGCGCGCCGGAGGGCTTCGTCGCCTTCTTCGCGCGGGGCTTCGCGGCCACCGCCCGCGCTTTCGCCTTGCCGCTCCTCGCCCGTGTCGCCACGCCCCTTACTCCTCGCTCGCTTCCGCACCGCCCCGCAGCAAGATGCCTGCGTACCAGAGCAGCGTCGCCGCCGGCGGCAGGATCATCCCGCGAGCCATCTGCACCAGCGCAAGCCCGCCGAGCACGACTCCGCCAAGACCTGCCGCCCGCTCCGTGCGCAACTCGGCCGTCAGGACCGGTTCCGGCACGATGAATAGGCGTTCGCTCGCAGCGGCGTCGAGCAGCGGCGCAAGCTCTCCACGAAACCGTAACAGAAGCCCTGCCGTCTCCGGATTTGCGGCCGCCGCCATGACGCCCGGAAGCATCAGCGCCGCCGACGACAGCGCCGAGAAGAAGGCCGCATCGCCGCGATGCGAGCACAGGCGCAACCGCACCCGGCCGGGCGCGTGGGAGGCGATACGCGCTCGCGGCGGCTCAGGGCGCGGCGCGCGTGCCACGGGGCTTCGCCTTGCGCCGAGCAGGCCGATTGCGCGGGGCTGGCGCCTGCGGAGCGGGTTGGGCTCGTTCGGCGGCGAGTTCAGCTTCGGCCTCGGCGTAGAGATCCTCCACCGTCTCGGCGGCCTCGGCGGCGGCGACCCGGAAAGCGCTGCCGGCCGCGATCGCGAGCTTCAGCCCGGCCCGCAGCACCGGCCTCACCTGGCGTGACGCGTCCGGGGCAAGTGCCGGAGCGAGCGCAACGGCGCCGGCGCCGACCGCGAGACCTGCGAGGAAGACCATCAGTGGTGGCATGCGGGAGTGCCTTGCGAGAATTCCATCTGACGTATTCGGTGCGTCGCACCCTTCACGCCGCAAGCTAGCCCTGACCCGCCAGTCTCGGGAAGCGGCATGACGGCGGGAGGGGGGCACGTCGTCGCTCGTTGCCCAGTCATGCTTCCGGCGGCTAGCCTCCGGCCTGGCACCCGCAGCGCCGGGACGGATCTCCGATGGCAAAGAAGGCAGGCCACACGGCGGCGGACACCGCCGCGGCACAGGTCGCGGCGACTGTGATGCTCTCGCTTGGCAGGATCAGGGCCACCCACCACTTCGAGCATGTGTCGGTCTCAACCGACGATCCGCAGCACGTCACGGTGGTGCTGGCAAGCGACGACGGGCGGAAGATCGCGGTCATGCTGCCGCGCGCCGAGGTCAAGCGGCTGCTCTCTTGGCGCATGATCATGTCGCTGTAGCGGCATCGTTTCGCCTCGGGATACCCACGAGGCGTGACCAGCCCCATCGAGTGGCCCTGGAGGACATTCTCGTGGGCCATCACCACCCGTTCGGCTTCTCGGCGACCGTTTGAGAAGGGCATGGAGCGACACGGCTCGGGATGATTCGGGCTCGGGATGTACCGCTCCGCAGTGACCTTGACCTTGCCCCCCGACATGCCCTCGCTCTGAGCCGGGCTCCTGACCAACGAGGAGAGCGACGAGCAGGAGGAGGTTTTCGGACGACCAGATCATCGGGATCGTGAAGCAGCACGCGGCCGGCATCCCGGTGGCGGACATCAGCCGTCTTCGCGCCGGCCCGTTGCTGCTTCAGCTTCCCGATGATCTGTGCTTCCGCGAACCGCGATGGTCCCAGCGCCCGTCTCCTTCGACGGACTCCACCCAGGCCTGGAGGAAGGTCAGCGTCCCAGGTCACTGTGCCGGCTCGTTCCAACGCCTGGCCTGGCCGGGTGGGACTTCCGCCCGATCGTCCTCGTGGACGAGCCCGACACCCCCCGTATGGGCGCGTCTTCCTGATCGACGTCCGGCCGCCCGAATCGGCTGCCGCCGGACCCGCAACGGAGGAGTCGATCCCGGTGCCGCCCGGCGGGGCGTTGGCGCAGGCTTGGTTTCGTGCGCGACCACCCACCAGCCCCGCGCGCCACACCTCCGCACGACGGTCGAACCGTTGTGCTCCGCGGCACCATAACCCGCTGCCAAGGGCTTGACCTTCGGCAGCCGGGCATGGGGCGCAGGGCCGGCAGGCCGGCCGCGCGCGGGGCAATGACACCGATACCGGATCAGCCGGCCGGCTGACCGGTCTCAGGCCGAGCGCATCAGCGCGGTGGTTTGCTCCACCATGCGGGCGAGGCCGGCCTCGGGCGTGATGTCGGCGCGCATGATCGAGGTCAGGAGCTCCTGCTGCGCGCGGTGGATGCGGGGCCCGTTCGCGCCGTAGTCCTCCCACGGCAGCGACCGGTCGGCCTGCGCGGCAGCCGCGCGCGCGTTCGGGTTCTGCTGGTAGAAAGAGCCCAGGAACTCAGGCCCGGTCGCGCGCAGATTGGTCGGCAGGTAGCCCGTCATCTCGACTGCGATCTTCTGCGCGAGCGGCCCGCCGGAGAACTTCACATACTCCCAGGCGGCGCGGCGCTTCGCTTCGTCGCGCGCCATGATCACCGCCGCGTTGCCCCCCGTCGGCACGCCGCCGTTCTGCTTGTCGGTGATCGGGAAGGGCGAGGTGCGCAGCGGGAATCGGCCGCCGACGAGCCCCGTGATCACCGCGAGCCGGGCAGGGCTGTCGAAGATGATGCCGATCCCGCCGGTGGCGAACTGCTGGCGATTCTGGTCGGCGCCGATCAGCTCCATGCCGCACTCGGCGACGAACCGGCGCGCGAGCCGCACCGCCGCAAGCCCGGCGGCATCGCCGAAGGTCACGATCTTGCCGTCGGGCGAGAGCATCCGCCCGCCGCCCTGCTGCACCAGCGCCTGCCAGAGCCAGTCGGAATCGAAGCTGTTGATGTAGTAGGAGACGCCCATCGCGCTCGGCGTCGTCTGCTTGATTCGCGCGGCGAGCGCGATCACGCCCTCCCAGGAGTCGGGGAAGGCGTCCGGATTGCCGCCGGCGCGCGCGACGAGTTCGGGATTGTAATAGGCGATCGGCGAGGAGGCGTTGAACGGCATGCCGAACTGCCTGCCGTCCACCTTGCCCAGCGCCAGCATGCGCGGGCTGAAGTTCTCCGCCGCCCAGGTCGCGCCCTCGGCTGCGATCAGCGGGCCGAGATCGACGATCTGGTTGCGCGCTGCGAGCGTGCGGGCGAGCTCGGGCAGGCGGTTGAAGCCGGAGAAGGTCACGTCCGGAAGCTGGTTGGTGAGCGCCCCGCGCAGCAGCGACTGGTGCAGTTCGTCGTAGTTCGGCATGATCTGGCGGAAGGCGATACGGATATTCGGATGCGCCTTGGTGAACTCCTCGGCGATCGGCGCGAAGAAGCGCGCGAAGGAGGGGTAGGCGTGCACGACGTCGAGCGTCACCGGGGCCTGCGCCTCCGCCCGGCCGCCGGGCAGGGTCGCGGCGAGCGCTGCGGCACCCGTGCCGGTCAGCAGTTGCTTGCGTGTCAGCATCGGTCTCACTCCTTTCTGGTCTGGAAGGTCAACGAACCCCGGTCATGGTGATGCCGCGCACGAAGGCGCGCCGGGCGAGCAGGAAGCCCGCGATCATCGGCCCCGTGATCAGCGCGGCGGCGGCCATCAGCGCGCCGTAGTTGCCGCCCGTCTCGGCATCGCGGAAGGCGAGGATGCCGAGCGCGGGTGTCGCCCGCTCCGATGAGGTCACGACGATCAGCGGCCAGTAGAGGTCGTTCCAGTGTGCGACCACCGAGAACACCGAGAACGCGGCGATCGCCGGCAACGCAGCCGGTGTCGCGAGGCGCCAGACGATCTCGAACTCGCTCATGCCGTCGAGCCGCGCCGCCTGGAGGATCTCCTCCGGATAGGTGCGGAAGGACTGGCGGAACAGGAACAGGCCGAAGACCGTGAGGAAGAACGGCATCATCAGCGCGAAATAGGTGTCCAGCAGCCGCAGATCGGCGAGCGCGATGTAGAGCGGCAGCGCCGGCACCTGGATCGGGATGCACAGCCCGAACAGCACCAGCCCGAACAGCGGCTCCCGCCCGCGGAAACGGAGCCGCGCGAGCGCATACGCCGCCGGGATCGCGGTCAGAAGCTGCACCGCCAGGATGCCGCAGCAGACGATCACGCCGTTCAGCATCGCGCGCGGCAGGTTGCTCGCCCCGAGCGCCTGGCCGTAGTTCTCGAGGCCGGCGAAGCGCGAGGGGATCGGATCGAACACCGCGCCGAACACCTCCTCGGGCGGACGGATCGAGGTGAGCAGCATCCAGGCGAACGGGGCGAGCATCACCACCGCGCCGGTGGCGAGCACGGCGTGCGCGGCGATGCCGCCGAGGACGCGCCCGGGTCTCACGCCGCCGCTTTCACGCATAGTGCACCCGGGGCTCGATGACGCGCGCCTGCAGGATCGACAGCCCGGCGAGGAACACCAGCAGCACCACCGTCATCGCCGCTGCGTAGCCCATGCGGAAATACTGGAAGCCCTCGAGATAGAGGATGTAGAGCAGCGTCTCGGTCGAGCCGAGCGGGCCGCCGCGCGTCAGCACCACCACGGTGTCGAACACCTTGAACGCGGTCACGGTCGAGGTGACGGTCACGAACATCGTCGTCGGGCCGAGCATCGGCCAGGTGACGCGCAGGAACCGATCGGCGCCGTAGCGCGCCCCGTCCAGCGCGGCGGCCTCGTAGAGCTCGCGCGGGATCGCCGAGAGCCCGGCCAGGAACAGCACCATGTTGAAGCCGATGAGCTGCCAGATCCCGATCAGTGCCAGCGTGGCGAGGGCGAGGTCGGGGTCGTTCAGAAGGTCGATCCGCCCGAAGCCGAGACTGAGCGCGAGCGGCGTCACCGGCCCGAGCGCCGGATGCAGCATGAACTGCCAGACCGTCGCCATCGCCACCAGCGTCGAGGTGACGGGCAGGAAGTAGATCACCTCGTAGACCGTCCGCGTGCGAATGCGGGCATGGACGAGCAGGGCGATGCCGAGACCGCCGAACACCGCTGCCGGCAGCACGAAGGCGACGTAGAGGAGGGTGTTGCGCAGCGACCGCTGGAACACCGGATCGGCGAGCATCGCCGCGTAGTTGTCGAGCCCGACCAGCCGCACCGCGATCGCGCCGAGCCGGTAGTCGGTCACCGAGAGCGCGATCAGCACGGCGACCGGGGCGAGCAGGATGGTCAGGATCAGCAGCAGGGCGGGGGCGGCGAACATCGCGCCCCACCGCGCCTCCATGCGGGCTTGCGGCGAGTGCGCGCTCATCGCGCACCCACCGCTTCCCGCTGCCGGACCGGGAGGCGCGCGCCATCGGCCCCGAACAGATGCGTGCCCGACGGCGTGACCGAGAGCGCGATCTCCTCGCCGAGCAGTCCGGCCTGGAGGGCGGCGTCGTGCTCGGCGGCCGTGATGCGCACGACCAGGGGCGCTTCGCCCGCGCCGGTCAGGGTCGCGTGCAGCACCCACTCCGCGCCCAGGTTTTCGGCTCGCTTCAGCCGCGCGCGCAGCACGGGCCTCTCGTAGCGGCCCGGCGCCGGATGCAGCGCCTCCGGACGGATGCCGGCCGTGATGCGCGTGCCGGCGGGGAGCCCATGCGCGATCGGCAACCGCACGCCATCGATGCGCACGCCACCCGCGCCGTCCGCCTCGCCCTCGAGCACGTTGATGGGCGGTGAGCCGATGAAGCGCGCGACCGCGAGCGTTGCCGGGCGGTCGTAGAGGTCGGCCGGCGTGCCGAGCTGGAGGACGCGGCCGTGGTCCATCAGCGCGACCCGGCTCGACATGGTCATCGCCTCCACCTGGTCGTGGGTGACGTAGATGAAGGTGATGCCGAGGCGCGCGTGCAGTTCGGCGAGTTCGCTGCGCATGTGCACGCGCAGCGCGGCGTCGAGGTTCGACAGCGGCTCGTCCATCAGGAACACGCGCGGGCGGCGCACCATGGCGCGGCCAAGGGCGACGCGCTGGCGCTGCCCGCCGGAGAGCTGCGCCGGCTTGCGGTCGAGCAGGTGGGCGATCTGCAGGGTCTCGGCGACCGCGCGCACCTCGGCCATGATGCCGCGCATCACCCGAGGCCGGCGCGGCGAGAGAAGGCGGATCAGCGGCAGGCGCTCGGCGAGCGTCAGCCTGCGCATCTCAAGCGGGGTCGCGATGTTTCCGGCCACCGTCATGTGCGGGTAGAGGGCGTAGGACTGGAACACCATCGCCACGTCGCGCTGGTCGGGCGGGAGACGATCGACCATGCGCCCGCCGATCGCGACCGAGCCGCGATCGGCCCCCTCCAGCCCGGCGATGATCCGCAGCAGGGTTGACTTGCCGCAGCCGGACGGCCCGACCAGGGTCAGGAACTCGCCGGGCTCGATCGCGAGATCGACATCCTCCAGCACGCGGTTGCGGCCAAAGGACTTGGCGATGCTGGACAGCATGACGCCTTGAGCAAGGATCTCAGGCTTCGGCACCTCGGTTCCCCTGAAGCGGCCCTATAGCGATCCTGGACCGATCGGATCGGTGATTGTTCGATGACAGCGGCGCGGTGTCGCGCAGCGCGGGAGGTGGAGTCCGGCTCCACCACGGCCTGACCTTCGGCAACCGACATCGAACGCGGCGGCCGGATGCGACGCCGAACCCCGCCCGTTTGCCGGGCATCGGACCTGCGGCGCGCTGGTGCGAGGCTTCGCGAGGTGACCAGCGGTCGCCTCGGGTTTCATGGCCGCACCATCGGGGTCTCTGTTGCCCATCCGAGAGATGCAGCAGCTTGCCCAGCCCGCTCTCGCTGCAGTCGGCCCTGACGCGCTCGCGCACGATCCGGCCGAGATCGACCGGCCGCCTGTTCGAGACCCCATCCACGTCCGGCTCCGGACCCTGCAGCCCGAGCGCATTCAGCGTTGCCTGCCGATCCTCCGCAAGCCGGCAGGGGCGACCGTCTGCCCAGTGGTCCGAGACCTCGGCAGGCCCGACGCGTTTGTAGCGGATCACCCGGTCCAACAGCGTCTGCCGGTCAATCCCGGCGATGCGCGCCGCGGCCTCCCGGCCCATGCCGTCCAGCGCCGCTGCGATCGCCGGCAGCCGCCACGCCACCGGCGGATCATCCTCGGTCCTGGCGAGCGGGCGCACTTCACCACAGGAAGCGCGAGGTCCCCATCGTCGTGGCTGCGCCGGGTGTCGTCGTCACCTGCCTTGAGCGCGTGATGAGCTCCGCGCCGCGTCCCTGTGCTCGCCCCAACGGTCCGCCGTGCAGGACGACACCCCGTACTGCGCGGGCGTGGGCGACGCGGAGAAGGCGCCCGTGGTGGTGGAGCTCTGGGTGTCCCCGCCTCGCCGCCATCCCGCCCGCATGACAAAACTGACACGTGTCAAATGCGCTCTGGCCTTTCGCCCGGGTTACGCTAGTCTCTGTTCATAGTTCATAAGAACGAAGGCAACCATCAGCCCCGGGTGGAGATCGCATGGCCGTCGTTGAACCCCTCCGCGTTGTCGCCCAGCGTCTCGGCTCCCTGCCCGCCCCCTGCGCCCATTGCGACGCCCGCGAGCGGAACTTCTGCGCCGCGCTCGACCCCACCGAGCTCGCCGAGTTCGCCAAGGTGATGACCGAGGCGACGCTTCCGCCCGGCGGCATGCTCTTCCACGAAGGCACCCCGGCCGACTACGTGATGAACGTCACCGGCGGGGCGGTGAAGCTGTTCAAGCTGCTCGGCGACGGCCGCCGCCAGATCCTCGGCTTCCGCTTCGCCGGCGACTTCCTCGGCCTCTCCGCCGGAGCCGACTACGTCTATTCCGCCGAGGCGCTGACCGATTCGACGCTCTGCCGCTTCCCGCGCAAGAAGCTCGACGGGCTGCGCGAGCGCTTCCCCCGCCTCGACCGGCGGCTGCTCTCGCTCTCGATCGACGAGCTCACGGCCGCGCAGGAGCAGCTCCTCCTGCTCGGGCGCAAGACGGCCGAGGAGCGGCTCGTCTCCTTCTTCATTCTGCTCTCGCAGGGCCAGGTGCGGCGCGGCCAGAAGGCCGACCCGATCACCCTGCCGATGACGCGTTCCGACATCGCCGACTATCTCGGCCTCACCATCGAGACGGTCAGCCGCACCTTCTCGAGCCTGAAGAAGAAAGGCCTGATCGAGCTCCAGGACACCACCCACGTCCATCTCGTGGATCGCGAGAAGCTCGAGGAGATGGCGGCGGGGTTCGCATAGGGGCCAGCGAGCCCCGTTCCCTACCGGATGAAGACCTGGACCTCGGTGGCCGCAACGTCGCGGCGGGTGGCGGCCGAGAGGCTCAGCCGCTCCGACGGCAGCCCCATCTCCACCAGCGACCGCGCCACCCCCTCGGCCTGCCGCCGCGCCTCCGAGGCCGCGCGGGCCTGGTCGGCCGGCTCTCCGCGCGCCGGCGCGATGCCGACGAGCTCGAAGGTGATGCCGGGGTTGCGGTCGAGCGCCGCCGATACCGCCTCGTAGAGCGGCTGGCGGTAGGCGACGTCGGGCCGGTCGAACCGGATGGTCACGAGCGGCCGGCGGGTCGCCGCGGCCGGCGCCGGCGGCGGGCGAAGCGCCGGCGAGGTCTCGATCCGCTGCGACAGCGGCGCCCCGAACATCCGCCCCGAGTTGATCGCGAGCGCCAGCGAGCCGAGCGAACGGCGCTCAGAGGCGAGCGCCGAGGACTGCCGGCCGATGTCGTCGGTGATGTCGTTCAGCAGCCGGTCGACCACCACGATCGTGCGGTTGAGGTCGTCCTCGAGCGCGGAGAGATTGCGGTGGTCCTGGTCCACGCCGCCCGAGAGCCGGAACGCCGAGCGGATCGAGCTCTGCAGGAACCCGGCCTGGGAGGCGTTGGCGGCGACGCGCGGCGACAGCGCCGAGAGCCGCGCGAGGTTCTGGTCGAGCTGGCCCAGCAGGCCCTGCGCCTCGTTCCACTGCCCGATCAGCTCCGGGTTGCCCGGTGTGGTGCCGACCTGCAGCCGGGCGGTGACGTTGCCGACCAGCGACTGGTAGCGCGCCGTCTGGTCGGCCATCGCCGAGCGGATGACGCGGAACTCCTGGGCGTTGTCGATGATCGCGCCCTTGAGGCTGCCGAGCTCCCCGGCGAGCGCCTGCACCCTTCCGTCGACCACCGTGCCGGTGGGCACGAGACGCGGCAGGCCCGGGGTGAGGGAGGAGGCATCGGCCGGCAGCGGCGCTGGCTGGAGCTGCTGGCCGCCGAACCGCTCGCAGCCGGCGAGCGCGAGGCCCGCGGCGAGCGCGAGGAACAGCCGGGGGCGGGGGAGGCGCGCGGGCATCGTCAGGGTCAGGTCCCCCTCGGCAGCGGAAGGTCTGGCATGGCGATCAGGCGGCGGGTGTGGAGCCGGGAGGGTTCTCTAGCACCCCGCGCGCGCAAGGGTCGAGGGGGAGGGGAACGGATTCCGGGTGTCCCATGCCCGGCCTGGGACAGCGTCAGCCGCCGTCGGCTGCCCAGGCGGTTCTCGTGGCGCGACGCCGCTGCTCCCCGTGCGCGGGGTGACGCGTCCTCACCCTGCCGCCCTCCCGACTCCGGGAGAGCGGGCGCGGCGGCACGGCTCTCGCCGCTCCCGCCACGGGTGAACCCTGAGGGTGAGCGGGGTCCCGCTCAGGCGTCCATCTTCAGGGCGGCGAGGAAGGCCGTCTGCGGGATCTCGACCTTGCCGAACTGGCGCATGCGCTTCTTGCCCTCCTTCTGCTTCTCGAGGAGCTTGCGCTTGCGCGTGATGTCGCCGCCGTAGCACTTGGCGGTGACGTCCTTCGAGAGCGCCCCGATCGTCTCGCGCGCGATGATCCGCGAGCCGATCGAGGCCTGGATGGCGATCTTGAAGAGCTGGCGGGGGATCAGCTCCTTGAGCTTCTCGCAGATCGCGCGGCCGCGCTTCTCGGCCTGGCTGCGGTGGGCGATGAAGGCGAGCGCGTCCACCGGGTCGCCGTTCACGAGGATCGAGATCTTCACGAGATCGCTCTCGGCGTAGCCGTCCATCGCGTAGTCGAAGGAGGCGTAGCCGCGGCTGATCGACTTCAGCCGGTCGTAGAAGTCGAACACCACTTCGTTGAGCGGCAGCCGGTAGACCGCCATGGCCCGGTTGCCGACATAGGTGAGATCGACCTGCTGGCCGCGGCGCTCGTTGCAGAGGGCGAGGATGTTGCCGAGATACTCGTCCGGCACGAAGATCGTCGCCTTGATCCACGGCTCCTCGATGTGGTCGATCGTCGAGGGGTCGGGCATGTCGGCCGGGTTGTGCAGCTCCGTCACCTCGCCCCTGGTCGAGTGGATCCGATACACAACCGATGGCGCGGTCGCGATCAGGTCGAGGTCGAACTCCCGCTGCAGCCGCTCCTGGATGATCTCGAGGTGGAGGAGGCCGAGGAAGCCGCAGCGGAAGCCGAAGCCGAGCGCCGCGGACGTTTCGGGCTCGTAGTGGAACGAGGCGTCGTTGAGCCGGAGCCTCGCGAGGCTCTCGCGCAGCTTCTCGAAGTCGTCGGCGTCGGTCGGGTAGAGGCCGCACCACACCACCGGCACCGAAGGCTTGAAGCCGGGCAGCGGCTCGGCCGCAGGCGCGCGGTCATCGGTGATCGTGTCGCCGACGTTGCAGTCCGCAACCGTCTTGATGCCGGCGGTGATGTAGCCCATCTCGCCTGGGCCGAGGTCGTCGACCGTCACCATCTTCGGCGTGAACACGCCGACGGCCTCGACCGTGTGGACGGCGCCCGAGGACATGAACCGGATGCGCTGGCCGCGCCTCAGCCGCCCGTCCTTCACGCGGACGAGGATGACGACGCCGAGATAGGCGTCGTACCAGCTGTCCACCAGCAGCGCCTTGGTCGGCGCCTCCGCCGCGCCCTTCGGCGGCGGCAGGCGGGTGACCAGCGCCTCGAGCACCTCGCCGATGTTGAGCCCGGTCTTGGCGCTGATCATCACCGCGTCGTCGGCGGGCAGCCCGATCACCTCCTCGATCTGCGCCTTCACCCGCTCGGGCTCCGCTGCGGGGAGGTCGATCTTGTTCAGCACGGGCACGATCTCGTGGCCGGCGTCGATCGCCTGGTAGACGTTCGCCAGCGTCTGCGCCTCGACGCCCTGCGAGGCATCGACGACGAGGAGGGACCCCTCGCAGGCGGCGAGGCTGCGGCTCACCTCGTAGGCGAAATCGACATGGCCGGGCGTGTCCATCAGGTTCAGCACGTAGGTGTTGCCGTCCTTCGCCGGGTAGGTGAGGCGGACGGTCTGCGCCTTGATGGTGATGCCCCGCTCGCGCTCGATCTCCATGTTGTCGAGCACCTGGTCCTTCATCTCCCGGTCGGAGAGCGCGCCGCAGGCCTGGATCAGCCGGTCGGCCAGGGTGGACTTCCCGTGGTCGATATGGGCGATGATCGCGAAGTTGCGGATGCGGGAAAGCGGCGTGTCGGTCATCTCGGCCTTGGCTGAAGGGGACGGGTCGGCACAGGCGGCCCCGCGCGCCTGTCATTAGGGGAGCGGGGGCGGGATTGGAAGGGCGGCGGGCGGTTGACAGGCCCCGCCCTGGCGATGAGCCTTCGCGCCAACGACGGGTTCGGCCAGAGGGAGGAGCGCGGCAATGTCCAAGGGCAACGGTTCGGCGCCGAGGCTGCGGTCGCGCCAGTGGTTCGACGACCCGCACGACCCCGGCATGACCGCGCTCTACCTCGAGCGCTACCTGAACTTCGGCCTGACGCGGGAGGAGCTCCAGTCAGGCCGCCCCATCATCGGCATCGCCCAGACCGGCTCCGACCTCGCGCCCTGCAACCGCCACCACGTGACGCTCGCCTCCCGGGTGCGCGACGGGATCCGCGATGCCGGCGGGGTGCCGCTCGAGTTCCCGATCCACCCGATCCAGGAGAGCGGCAAGCGCCCCACCGCGGCGCTCGACCGCAACCTCGCCTATCTCTCGCTCGTCGAGGTGCTGCACGGCTACCCGCTCGACGGCGTGGTGCTGACGACAGGCTGCGACAAGACGACGCCCGCCTGCCTGATGGGCGCGGCGACGGTGAACATCCCCGCGATCGCGCTCAACAGCGGGCCGATGCTCGATGGCTGGTGGAACGGCCGCCTCGCCGGTTCGGGCACCGTGATCTGGGAAGCGCGCCGGCTGCTCGCCAAGGGCGAGATCACGCCCGAGCAGTTCATGCAGATCGCCGCCTCCTCCGCTCCCTCGGTCGGCCACTGCAACACGATGGGCACGGCGCTCTCGATGAACTCGCTTGCCGAGGCGCTGGGGATGATGCTTCCGGGCTCTGCCGCCATCCCCGCCCCCTATCGCGAGCGCGGCTGGGCCGCCTACGAGACGGGGCGGCGCATCGTCGCGATGGTGCACGAGAACCTCCGCCCCTCCGACGTGATGACGCGCGCCGCCTTCGAGAACGTCATCGCCGTGGCCTCGGCGATCGGCGCCTCCTCGAACTGCCCGCCGCACATCATCGCGATCGCCCGGCACATGGGCGTCGAGCTCACGATGGAGGACTGGCAGCGCATCGGGGCGGACCTGCCGCTGCTCGTCGATTGCCAGCCGGCGGGGCGCTTCCTCGGCGAGAGGTTCCACCGCGCCGGCGGCGTGCCCGGGGTGATGCGCGAGCTCCTTGCCGCCGGCCGGCTCAACGGCGGGGCGATGACGGTGAGCGGCAGGACGGTCGCCGAGAACCTCGCCGCCGTTCCCGAGCCCGACCGGGAGGTGATCCGCCCCTTCGCCGCGCCGCTCAAGGAGAAGGCGGGGTTCGTGGTGCTCTCGGGCAACCTGTTCGACAACGCGGTGATGAAGGTGAGCGTGATCGATCCCGAGTTCCGCTCGCGCTTCCTCTCCGACCCCGCCGCGCCCGACAGCTTCGAGGGCAAGGCGATCGTGTTCGAGGGGCCCGAGGACTACCACGCGCGGATCGACGACCCAGCCCTCGGCGTCGACGAGCGCTCCATCCTCGTCATCCGCAACTGCGGGCCGGTCGGATATCCGGGCTCTGCCGAGGTGGTGAACATGCAGCCCCCCGCGGCGCTGATGCGGGCGGGCGTGAGCGCGCTGCCGACGATGGGAGACGGGCGGCAGAGCGGCACGTCAGGCTCGCCCTCGATCCTGAACGTCTCGCCGGAGGCAGCGGTCGGCGGCGGGCTCGCGCTGCTGCGGACGGGTGACCGCGTCCGGCTCGACCTTCGCGCCCGGCGGGTCGATGTCCTTCTGCCCGAGGAGGAGCTCGCCGCCCGCCGCGCCGCCTGGCGCCCGCCAGAGCTCGAGCACAAGACGCCGTGGGAGGAGATCTACCGCTCGATGGTCGGCCAGCTCGGCACCGGCGCCTGCCTCGAGCCCGCGACGCTCTA
>Ga0272446_1003138_pt1 | contig 21382 bp, 11 predicted proteins | sample YNPCB0061_FD_194587 | JGI IMG/M metagenome (GOLD analysis project Ga0272446, IMG submission 194587) | Hot spring microbial mat communities from Yellowstone National Park, WY, United States - YNP-CB-006-1 | ecosystem: Environmental > Aquatic > Thermal springs > Hot (42-90C) > Sediment | place...
AAAGGCTTCGATGAGGGTGGTGGGCAGTTTTTGGATGAAGCCGACTGTATCGGTAAAGAGCGCCTGATACCCGCCGGGCAGTTCCACGCGGCGGGTGGTGGGGTCGAGGGTGGCAAAGAGATGGTCTGCCGCGTACACGCCGGCTTTGGCAATGCGGTTGAGAAGCGTGGATTTGCCGGCGTTGGTGTATCCTACCAGGGCAACGGTAGGGATGCGCGAGCGCCGCCGCTGCGCCCGGTAACGCTGGCGATGAGCGCGGATTTTCTCCAGCTCCTTTTTGAGATGGGAAATCCGTTTGCGGATGGCGCGCTTGTCCACTTCCAGTTGGGTTTCGCCGGGACCACGCAAGCCCACGCCGCCGGTGGAGCCGGTGCGTCCGCCGCCGCCGCCCGCCTGACGTTCGAGGTGAGTCCATTGCCCGGTCAGGCGCGGAAGGTAATATTCATATTGGGCGAGTTCCACTTGCAGCATGCCTTCGCTGGTGTGGGCATGTTGGGCGAAAATATCGAGGATGAGTGCGGTGCGGTCGAGCACGCGCACATTTTTGCCGATTGCCAGTTGTAGTTCGCGCTGGTGGCGCGGAGAGAGTTCGTCGTCGAAAATGACAACCTGCGAGAGCGTTTCCTCGACGAGCGCTTTCAGTTCCTCCACCTTGCCAGGACCGATGTAGGTTTTGACGTGTGGGCGGTCCAGTTTTTGAGTCAATTCGCCAACGACCTCCAGCCCGGCGGTATCTGCCAGCAGGGCTAATTCGGTGAGCGAATCTTCGAGGGGAAGCAATGCTTTTTGCTGATAAAGTTCCACGCCGACAAGGAACGCGCGTTCACGCGGCGGCTGAGTGAGTTCGGGAGTTTTTTTAGGCAATGGGTCTATTCCTTTTTTTCGAGTTCATCGAATAACTTCTTCATTTTTGTTTCGGCGCTTTCCGTGCGGATTGGGATCAGGATGTGAAAGGTCGAGCCGGGACATTTTTCCTCATCATAACCGTCTGACTCAACCCAAATCGAACCGCCATGCGCCTCCAGGATGCCGCGGGCGATTGGCAGCCCCAGCCCTACGCCTGCGCCTTTGAATTTGGTTTTTCCGCTGGAATGCAGTTCCAGGCTTCCCCGTTGACCGAATTTTTCAAAGATCATCGCCTGGTCTTCGAGGGAAATGCCAATGCCGCTGTCTTTGACCGTCACTTCGATAAAACCGGGCAGCATTCTGCCATCCACCGTGATTTTACCGCCGTCGGGCGTGTACTTGATGGCGTTCTCAATGATGTTGCGAATTGCCTGCAGAATGCGCGCCGAGTCCACATAAATCCACTGGTTGCTGCCCTCGAAGCGGCGAATTTCCAGCGTCTGGCGGCGCTTCTGCGCCGTTCCTGCAAAATCCTGTTCGAGGATTTCGAGCAGGGTGTCGAGTTGAATCGGCTGAATGTTCAAACTGAGCAGGTCGTTGTCAATCATCGAAACATCCAGCATGTCATCCACGATGGAGCGCAGGCGCTTGATGCCGCTCTGCATGCCGGCCAGCAGGCTGTCCAGCGGCAAGCCTTTGCCTTCGCGGAGCATATCTTCCATCATAGAAGCGTAACCGTCAATCAGGGTGAGCGGTGTCTTGAGCTCGTGCGCCGCCACCGAAATGAACGCAGATTTGCTGCGATCTACCCGCGCCAGCTGCTTTTGCGCTTTTTCCATCTCGCTCGAAATGTACGCCACGCGGGTTTCCATTTCGTAGCGTGCCACCACGCCCAGCCCGTAGGTGAAAATCGGAAACACCGCCGCCAGCAGATCGAGCGCCTGCTGTTTGGTCAACGTCTCTTTTGCTGCCCGGATGGTCAATGCCATCATGCGGTTGAGCAGAAACGTGACCTGATACATGCCGGACTCGAGGTCTGTTTCCGTCGAAGATTTTGCCCAGTCCAGCAAGACCGAGTCCATCCACGCCGTATCTCCGCTGGTGACCGTTTGAAGCAGCAGGTCGAAGAAACGCTCCAACTGCTCGTTGAGCCCGGCGCGCATTTCCTCGCCCTGTGCCAGTTCTTCGCCAACGAGTTTTATCCACACCGGGCGGATTTTTGCGAGAATTTTCGGAATCGGCTGGGGTTTTCGGGGCACAGATGTATTTTATCAGGGTTGGGCGCTGCGCTCTAACAGCCAGGCAGACAGCGTCTCGCCGACGATTTGCAAACTTTGCGGCGAAACCTTGTCCGGCGTATCTTGCAGGGTATGCCAGTAGGGATAATCGAAATCAATCAAATCCACAGCAGGGATGCCTGCTTCCAGAAACGGCGTGTGGTCGTCGAGCATGGAAAATTTGTATTCGGGAACAAACACATTCTCATATCCGAGCGAATGCGCCACAGCCCAAATCTCATCCGTCAGTGCGGCGTTCGAGTTGTGCTCCTTGTAAATTTGCAGGTCTGCATCGCCGACCATGTCCACAATCACCACCGCCTGCGGTTGAATCGAGTTCATTCGCACAAACTCACGAGAGCCAAGAATCCAATCCCAGCCTGCAATCCGCCCGTTGTCCTCTGCATCGAAGAACACCAGCCAGAGGGGAACTGTCTCCTCCGGCAGGACGCGCGCCAGTTCGAGCAAAACCGCCACCCCCGAAGCGCCATCGTTGGCGCCCGGCACAGGCAGCGAGTGATTCGCCGGGTTGGGGTCGTGATCGGCAAACAGGCGGGTATCGTAATGCGCGCCCAAAATGACCTGCGGAGGAGCATCCCCTCGCTTTGCCACAAGATTGAAGATTGGATGCCCCATCGCCTCCGATTCCTGAACCTCCACCTGCCAGCCCGCCGACTCAAGTTCTGCGCGCATCCATGCCCGGACCTGAACATGTCCCTCCGACCCGGACGTCCGCGCCCCGAAGCCGACCTGTGTCACCACGTCGGCATAGGCGCGTTGACCGTCGAATTTGGCAGAGTCAGGCTCCGGCTGAGTCTGAAACGCGAAGATGTACCAGCCGATGGTGACGAGAAGCAGAAATCCAATGAGTGTCAGATAGAGGGCGATGGATTGTTTTTTCAAGCGTGAACCCCATGGAGCAGAGCGTGCAGGTCAGCCAGGGCGCGTTCGGCATAAGCCCTGCCGCGTTCCCGTTTGTGGACTTTCCCCTCAAGCGGCGGCAGAATGCCAAAATTCGCTTTCATCGGCTGAAAATCCTTGAGATCGGCATGGGTAACATAATGGCACAACGCTCCGAGCATGGTCGTTTGCGGCAGCGTGAGCGGCTGCTCGCCTTGAAGCAGGCGCGCCGCATTGACTCCTGCCAGCAGGCCGGTGGCAATGTTTCCCATGTATCCCTCCACACCCGTAATCTGCCCTGCAAAGAACAAATCGCCGCGCCCTCTGAATTGCAGGGTGGGGCGCAGCAGCCTGGGCGAAGCGATGAAAGTATTGCGGTGCATCTGCCCATAGCGCAGGAATTCGGCGTTTTCCAGGCCCGGAATCATGCGGAAGACGCGCTTTTGTTCGGGGAATTTCAGGTTGGTCTGAAAGCCCACCATGTTATACAGGCTTCCCGCCAGATTGTCCTGCCGTAACTGAACCACCGCGTACGGACGTTTCCCGTTGCGCGGATCGCGCAATCCCACCGGGCGCATGGGACCAAACGCCAGCGAATCCAGCCCGCGCTCGGCGATGATTTCCACCGGCAGGCAGCCTTCGAAGAACTGCCCTGCCTTCACTCCGCTTTTGATTGTCTCCTCGAAGGAGCGTAATTCGATGCGTTCGGCGCGCAGAAGCGCCTCCACAAAGGCGTAATATTCCTCCTTTGTGAGCGGGCAGTTGATGTAGTCGCCCTGCTCCTGTTCGCCTGTGCCATAGCGTGAGGCGCGGAAGGCAATTTTCATGTTGATTGAATCGGCGTGGATGACCGGCGCGATGGCGTCGAAGAAAAACAGATGGTTCTTACCGCTCAATGCGGCAATGGCTTGCGACAGCGCCGGCGAAGTCAGCGGACCGCTGGCAATGATCGCGGGGGTGTTGGGAATTTCCCTCACCTCCTCGCGGACGATTTCGATGTTGGGGTGTGTCTCGATGCGTTCGGTCACTTTTTGGGCAAAGAGTTCACGGTCCACAGCCAGCGCGCCGCCCGCCGGCAGAGCCGCTTCTTGAGCGCATTCCAGCAGCATGGAACCGAGCAGGCGCGCCTCCTCCTTGAGCAGGCCCGAAGCACGGTCTGGCAGGTTCGAGCCGAGCGAGTTCGAGCAGACGAGTTCAGCCAGGTCGGAAGTCTGATGCGCTCCCGTCTGTACCTGAGGGCGCATCTCAAAGAGACGCACCTTAATTCCGCGTTGGGCGGCTTGCCAGGCGGCTTCGCTGCCGGCTAAGCCGCCGCCAATGATAATCAAATCGGTCATGAATTGATTCTACCATTTCATGCTTGCGAATTTCCCTGCTGTATAATTGACTGGATGCTCGAAACCGCCGCAATTGACACTCAACTCAAAGAAGCCAGCCAGTTGACCGGCGCTGTCTGGGCGGCGCTGGTAGAGCGGGAAGCGGGAAAGTGGCGCCTGGCGGCGTATTACCGCCTTGGAAAAAAATTCCAATCAGCCCTGACCAGATTTCTGGAAGATTCAGAAGTAGATGCCTGGCTCTCTGGGGCAGTGAGCGGGGGGCAAAGCCGTTCCGTTTCCCTGCCTGCTTCCAGCGCTCTGCGGGTTGGGCGGTTATATGCTTTCCCTCTAACGGGGGTCTCCCACATCGTCCTTGTAGGGGCAGAACAACTCAGCCTGACGGCACAACGCATCTGGCGGCTGGCGGTAAGCGGCATTCGCGTTGAGGCGCCTGCAGCCGAGCCATCGCTGGCTTCCTCAGTGGCGGCTTCGCTGCTGATGCCAGACCTGAATGCCGAAAGTCCCTATGAACTGCCGCGCGCTCTTCACCGCGCCCTCGATGCCTTCATCCGCCTCGTCCCCGTACAGGGAGCCTGGTTCGCCATCCGGCGCGCCGACTCCCTCGAAATTCGCGCCCAGTGGAACGCGCCTGCCCTCAGCGACCTGACTCTCTCCCTGGACACCCAGCCCCTCCTCCGCCGCATGAACCGCAACCTGGCGCCTGTTACCGTCCGGCGCGGTGATGCACTGTGGGCGCAGATTCCGCACAAAGGGCTGAAGGCAGGCACCAAAGCCTGGATTTGTGTTCCACTGGTCATCGGTCAGCGGTTGATCGGTGCGGTTGGCTTGTGGCGATCTTCCGCATTCAAGGCAGAAGAGTGGAATCGCCTGGTTGATCTGGCAACTCAAATTGCCCCGGCGGTTGAAACCCTCATCACCTTTGCCGAAATGGCGGGTCACCTGCGCCGCCTCGCCATGTTGAACGACTTTGCTCTGACCGTATCCACCGGGCGAAGCCTCGACCAGATTGCGCGGCGTCTGTTTGCGCTGCTCGCACGTGCCTTCGGTACCGAGTTGATCGTTCTGGATTTGCTCTCTCCCAATGAGCAGGTGCTTCAGGAATATCGCATGGAGGAAGGCAATCTGATCTCCCTCCTGCGCGGCGCTGAGGGACACCCCCTTGCCCATCTGTTTGCCAGCGACCAGATGCTGCGCTTGAGCGATGCCGAAGCGCATGCCGCCCTGCCGCTGTACAACGACGCCCTTTCGGGCATCTACGTTCCGCTGCGCCTGCGCGGGCAGTCCATCGGCGCGTTGAGCGTGGAAAGCCGGCGGAGAAATGCCTTCAGCCCCTACGATGAGAGTCTGCTGGTGGTGCTTGCCAGTCATCTTGCCAGCCTGGCAGATTACACGCGAGTCCGCGAGGAGGCGGAAGGCAGAGCGCGCAACCTGGGCGTGATTCACGAGGTCGTTCAGCAGATTGTCGGGCTGACAGACCCCCGCGAAGTGGCTGAAGCCACTGCCAGCCTGCTGGCGCGGTATTTTTCCTATGAACTTACCGAGGTCTTCATTGCAGACGAAAACGGCAATTTGACCATCGGCGGTTTCGGCGGCGTCAGCCGAAACGTCATCAAGCGCGCAATGAAATCAATTGCCTACCCTCTGCGCGGCGGCATCGGCGGCTATGTCTTCGAAAGCGGGCACGGCGTGCTGGTCAACGATGTCTTGCAAGATGAGCGCTACACGCCCATCAGGGGCTGGCAGGCGGGTTCCGAGATGTGTGTTCCCATCCGCGACGCCTCGAAAGTGCTGGGCATCATTAACGTGGAAAGCAGTTCGCGCAACGCCTTCACCCAGAACGATTACATTGCTCTTGAATCGCTGGCGGGCATCCTGGCGGCGGTCATCACCAGCGCCCACCAATACCAGCGCCTGCAAGAGACCATTTATCAATTGCGCGAAACCGAAATGGAACTCAATGCCCGCATGGAAGCGCAGCGGCTGGCAGAAAACCGCCTTGTGCAAGCCGCCAAACTTGCAGCAGTTGGCGAAATGGCAGCCGGCATTGCCCACGAACTCAACAATCCGCTCACCTCCGTCACTGGCTTTGCTGAACTTGTACTGAACGACCTCCCGCCCGATTCGCCTCTGCGCCCCGACCTGGACCTGGTCATCCGCGAGGCGCGTCGTGCGCGCGACGTGGTCCGCCGCCTGCTCGATTTTGCCCGCCAAAGCGAAAGCGCCCGCGCCAGCGCCTCCTTGAACAAAGTCGTTGAAGATGTGGTGGCGCTTACACGTCACTTGTTGCACACCAACGGGGTAGAATTGCTGCTAAACTTGCAGGAGGATTTACCCTGGGTTCTAATGGATGAAAACCAGATGAAACAGGTATTGTTGAACCTTGTCCACAACGCATTACAAGCCATGCCGGGCGGCGGGCAACTGGAAATTCGCACCGCCGCCTCTCAAAAAGTTGGGCGCGAGGGGGTCATCGTATCAGTACGTGATACCGGCGTCGGAATCCCGCCGGAGATTCAACCGCGCATCTTCGAGCCGTTCTTCACCACAAAATCCAGCCGCGGCGGCACAGGGCTCGGACTTTCCGTCACCTACGGCATTGTCTCTGCACACGGCGGCGAAATCGAACTCCTCAGCCAGCCCGGTTCAGGCTCCACCTTTACCGTCTGGCTTCCAAAAGGATAGGGCTTTTCATGGAATCTGCCTCTGTTTTTGTCGTTGACGATGAACCCGGCATCGCCCTCCTGTGCAATCGCGTGCTGACACGCGCCGGATACCACGTCCAAACCGAAACCAACCCCCGCGCGGCAGTCGAACTCCTCGGGCAGCGCCGCTTCGACCTGCTTCTGGTGGACATCCGCATGCCCGAAGTAGACGGCTTCGACGTCATCTCACGCGCCAAACGCGCCCAACCCGACATTGCCGTGCTCGTCATGACCGGCTTCGGCACTGTCGAAACCGCCATCCGTGCCTTGCGTCAGGGCGTGGACGGACTGCTGCTCAAACCGTTCGAAAAGGGAGAAGAGCTGGTTTCTGCCGTCGAACAGGCGCTTACCGACAATCGCCGCAAACGCGAAACCGCGCGCGCTCAGGCGCTTCGTCCCCTCTTCGATGCCACCGAACGGCTGTTTTCTGAAACCGATAGCGGCAAACTGCACCCTCTCATCGTCGAAACCATCTGCGAACATTTGCAATGTCCCAATGCCGCGTTTTATCAGGCACAGGCAAATGGATTTACGCTGATTGCCCGGCGGGGGAACGTCTTGCCGCTGGATGCGGGAAAATTCACTGAAGACCTCCTGCGCCGGGTGGCGTCAGATGGGAACCCGATTGTCGTCAACGCAACAGGACCGGGGGAGAAGAAAGCGCAGGCGCTTCTTTCGGACCTCAAACTTGGCGCGGCAATCCTCATCCCTATTTCACGCTCAGGCTTAAACGCCATCCTGTTCGCCGCGCGAGATGCCGGCGCAGCCCCTTTCCGCGGCACCGACCTGGAACTGTTCCACATCCTTGCGCGGCAGTCGCTGGTGGCGTTGGAAAACGCCCGCCTCTATGCCGACCTTCGGGCTTACGTTCGCAAAGTGGAAGAATCTCAGCAGGCGCTCCTGCGCTCGGAGAAAATGGCGGCAGCCGGCAGGCTCACGGCTTCCATTGCACATGAAGTCAACAATCCTCTGCAGGCTGTGCAAAACTGCCTGCACCTGGCTGGGCGCGAAGACCTGCCCGAAGCAAAGCGCAAGGAATACTTCGAACTGGCGCGCACCGAGCTCGAACGCCTGATGAAAACCATGCGGCGTATGCTCGATTTCTATCGCCCCGGTTCCGTCAAAATGGAAAAAGTGGACGTCTTGGAATTACTCAAACACGTCCTCAGCCTGACCTCTCAGCAGTTGGGACAGCGCCACATCGAAGTCATCACCGACCTGCCCGATGCGCTGCAGCCCGTGCTTGCTGTAAGCAGCCAGATTCAACAGATTTTCATCAACCTGATCCTCAACGCCTTCGACGTAATGCCCGGCGGAGGCAGCCTGATGATCCGTGCCAAAAGCCTGGAAAACGGCGTAGAAATTCAATTTGAAGATACGGGTCCCGGCATCCCTGAAGAATTACGCAATAACATTTTCGAACCGTTCTTCAGTACAAAAGATGGCGGCACGGGCTTGGGGTTGACAGTGAGTTACAATATTGTCACTGCGCACGGCGGTACGCTGGACATTGTGAAAGGAAAGGGCGATGGCGCCTGTTTCCGCTTATTCTTGCCCAAGGGAGATGTCTCATGAAACCCAATATCCTTGTCGTTGACGATGAACCTGTTGCCCGGCAATCGCTTTCCGATATTTTACGTCTCGAGGGATTTTCGGTCAGCGCTGTGCCTAACGGACAGGCAGCGGTCGAATACGTCCGCACCCATCCGATTGACCTGATGGTGGTGGATTTACGCATGCCCGGCATGGATGGGCTGGAAGTAGTGCAGGTGGTCAATCAGGTTTCACCGGAGACCGAAATTATCCTGCTTACTGCCTATGGCACCACCGAGTCTGCCATTCAGGCGCTGCGCCTGCGCGTGCATGATTACCTGCTCAAGCCGGCCTCGCCTTCGCAGATCATCAGCAGTATCAAAAAAGGTCTGGCGCGGCGGGATGCCCGCCTGAAGGCAAAGGGTGGAACCGGCTCAGCGGATGTAGAGGAAGCCCCCCTTGAGTTTTCCCTCGCAGACGGCACCCGCCTCGACCTTTCCCGACGCCTGATCCAGAAAAAAGATCAACTCGTCCATCTGACGCCCGCCGAGGGACGTTTGTTGCGCATCCTCATCGAAAACCCGGGGCGGGTTTACACTCACCGCGAACTGGTTCTCCTCGTACAGGGCTATGATACTTCCCAGCGCGAGGCGCCGGAGATTCTGCGTCCGCTGGTCAGCCGCCTGCGCCATAAATTGGAAGCCTTTCCCTCTCTGGCGCGGGCAATTGTCAGTGTGCGTGGAACCGGGTATCTCTACGAAGCGGAAAAATAGTATCACAGCACAGTTTGGTTTGATTTTTTGCCGACGAGCCGCCCACGGATGTTTGAATCAGGGCGCTTGTGGAATAAGTCTTCGACTTGTCCGTGCAAGTCGGGGACTTGTGCTATTCGTTTTAATGTCTGTAAAAATCTGAGGGGAAATCGGGCGGCTGGAGCCAGGATAAGAGTCCCTTTGCCTGAAGCCGATACGGAGCGGGTTTCTCGAACCAGACCAGTAACAGGCTTGCCCCCAGTCCTGCCGTTCCCATCCATTGCCAGCCGGTGAGGGTTTCACCAAGCAGGAAGTGGCTGAAGGTAATCGCCACCAACAATTCGGCAAGACCAAGCAATGCAGTTTGCATCCCACCTATGTTTTTGACACCTAAAAACAACATCAGGCGTGATCCAAAAGTGACAGCCGTCAGCCCCAATATGGGCAGCCAGGGCGGGTTGATGGGCGGCGGGGGGCTGGCGATAAAATACGCCGGCACGACAACGGCGCTCATTGCCAGAAGCGTATATACGGTCACAGTAGGAGCGGGGACATCGTAAAGCACCCGCTGGTTGACCGGCAGGTGCAAGGCATAGAGCGCGGCAGAAATCAGCATAAAAATCACGCCGCTGGTGTTGATATTCCCTGAGTCAACCTTGGTCAACAAAAATGCTGAAATGCCTGCAATGAAGATTCTGATGACAGTTAATTTTGAAGGCGGCTGTCCATCCAGCTGCAGCCAGAATGCAACGAATAACGGATAGAGCGCATAGAGCATTTGCGCCACGCTGGCGCTCAGTTTGCTCAACCCCACATAGTAAAAAATCGAGCCGATGCCGTTCAGCACGCCTGCCAGCAGGCATCCATACAAACCGGCCGGGTAAATATACAAATATTGCCGCCTGAAGATAAGCATAATCAGCACGAGCAGCGCCGCTGCCATGCTGGTGCGAAGCGCCACCACTGCATACGGCGAGAATTGCCCCTCTCCCATTGCGGCTTTGCCAAACACGGGCGCCATGCCAATAAGAGCGGCTGAAATCAGCGCCGCGCTAATACCCTGGGAACGTTTTTTCTTAGACACTTTGGTACCGGCTTTCAAAGCGGACCGACAGGTAATTTTCTGCCTGCTGTTCTGCAATAGAACACCCAAAGATTTTCAGAAAGGCATTGCTAAAAAGCGCTCGTCCTCTCAATGCGGTTGTCACTTGATCAACGCGCGAACTTCTTCGAGAAACTCATCGTTCAGGAAATCACCCTTGAGCATGAGCGATTGGATTTGCCCTTGCAAACGGCTTTTCTCGTTCACGGTCAACTCCTTGGCGGTGGCGACAATAACAGGAATGTTGACTGTCTCCGGTTGACTGCGCAGTATGTCTAAGACAGTGAAGCCATCCATTTCAGGCATCATCAGATCGAGAATGAGCAGGTCAGGATGTTCACGGTTGACAATCTCGATGGCTTCGTGCCCGTTGACTGCCTCGAAGATTTCGAAATCGCCTTGCGATTGTAAAATGCGGCGGATAAGCCGGCGCGCCTCGGCAGTGTCATCTGCTACCACTACGCGCGGGAAGCGGTTCGGCGTCACATTGTTGAGCGCAGAGAGCAGCCCATCCTGCGGGGTTTCCGCTTCAGCCTGTTTGTGGCGCAGGTCAATGTCGCGTGTCCAACCTTCGCCAAATAAATACTGCTCGGCGGGCATGGTGTGACCGGTACAATTCACCACGACCACATCGTCCGGCTTGATAATGCCAGCCCGCACGAGTTTGAAGAGGCCGGCGAAGGCAGTCGCGGAGGCGGGTTCGGCAGAAATGCCTTCCATTTTTGCCAGCACGTGCATGGCGCGGAAGGATTCTTCATCAGAAACACTCTCGAAAACTCCGCCGGTTTCGTTGACCTGCTTGCGGAGCATGACGTATGTGCGGCCAGGGTCACCGGTGGCGAGCGTTTCGATGCGTGTTTTGGGGGAGCGCACCGGTTCGGCTTTTTCGAGCCCCTTGCGCCAACTTTCCACCATCGGCGCACAACCATCCACCTGAATTGGCGCAATGGCAGGGATGCGGTCAATCAAACCGAGAGCCTTCAACTCGCGAAAACCCTTATACACCCCGAGCGGTCCCAGCCCTCCGCTAATAGACTGGACGTACCAATCGGGCGTGCGCCATTTGGGGCGATCTTCTGTTGAGTCGGGGGGCGCGCCGTTTTGCAGTGTCAGCTGCTCGGCAATTTCGAAGGCGAGCGTTTTCATTGCCTCCACGGCGGTTACGGTGCGCGCGCCCATATCCTGATACAAACCACGCTGACGGGCAAATTCTGCTGCCATGATTTTGGCTTCGTCGTAGGAGCCTGTGATTTTGATCACCTGACTCCCGTACAAAGCGATTTCACGCATCTTGACCCCCGGAACAAGGCTGGTGACGAACGCCCAAAGTTTGATCCCCGCTCGAGCCGCATACGCCGAAAGCGAGATGGCAACATTGCCGGTCGATGCGGCGACCATTTCGGTGATGCCCGCTTCTTTGAGGGCGGCAATCGTCAGCGCTGCCTGACGGTCCTTGAAGGAGGAAGTTGGTCCCTGGCGTTCATCCTTGATGTACAGGTTGTTCAAGCCGAGCATCATCCCCAGGTTGACGGCTTTAATAAGCGGTGTGCCGCCCTCGCCAAGCCGCAGGCTGGGGTTGGGGTTGTGAATGGGCAGGAGTTCGCGGTAGCGCCACAAATCGAATTCGCGGTTCTTGAGTTGTGACGGAAAGGTTTTTGCAACTTCCGCCATATCATATTCCGCTTCACGCCACTGGCTGGAGCAGTTTGGGCATTGCATGGAACTGGGCGTGAAGGGTGTGGCATGCCCGCAATCGAGACAACGAATAACAAATGACATTGAACGTTTTTCCTTTTTCGAAATAACATCCCAGGCTGCCTGGGATGTTGTACTTGCGTGGTTTAGCGGCTGATACGTTTGAGCGCATTTTCGATGCTGGCAATCAGGTCGTTTTCGTTGAGCGCTCCTTTGGCAATCAGCCTTTTGCCATATTCAGCAAGTTGTTTATGTTGTTCACTGGTCAGACCGCCGCCGCTGATCACCAGTGTGGGGATTTTGCGCAGGGCTGGTTCTTCTTGTAATTTTTCTAGAATCATAAAACCGTCCATTTCTGGCATGAAGATGTCGAGAATGACGGCATCTGGCGGATTGGTGTTGAGGATTTCCCAGCCGCGGCGTCCGCCCTCGGCGAGGATGGCTTGATAGTTACCATGCTCGCTTAGAATCTTTTCGATGAGGCGCAGATCGTTGGGGTCGTCGTCAATGACGAGTACGCGGCGGATGGTACCGTCTTTGTTGAGACGATTCAGCGCGTGGACGAGATCTTCCTCGAGGATGGGTTTGACCAGATAATCTGCCGCGCCCAGGTTGAAGCCTTTGTCGGTCTGTTCGACGATGGAGCAGATGATGACGGGAATGTCCCTCGTGGCAGGATCAGATTTGAGGTCAGCGAGAACCGCCCAGCCATCCACGTGGGGCATCATGATGTCGAGGGTGATGGCAAACGGTCTGATTTCTTTGGCGCGTTCCTTTGCCCTGGCGGGTTCGGTCAGGGCGACGACGTGATATCCCTGTGGAGTAAGGTAACGCTCATAGAGGCTGATGACCTGCAGGTCATCGTCAATAGCCAGCACGATTTTTTTATCAGCAGGAATTTCTTCTGCCGGCTGGCGGAAGAGCGGCATGGTGAACCAGAAGGTGGAGCCTTTGCCTTCCTGGCTTTCCACGCCAATACGTCCGCCATGCAATTGCACCAGGTTAGCGCAGATGGAAAGCCCCAAGCCTGAACCGCCTGTTTTGCGGGTGGCGGAGCCATCTACCTGCGAGAAGGCTTTGAAGAGTTTTTGCTGTCCTTCGGGGGAGATGCCGGGACCTGTGTCAATTACTTTGATGAGCGCCTCGAACTTGCCATTCGGCGCTTTTTGGACGGACGATTCGATGGTGATAAAGCCTTCATCAGTGAATTTGGCAGCGTTGGAGATCAGGTTGAGCAAAATCTGGCGTACGCGCATCGTATCGCCGCGGACGGTGGGCATATCTGCCGGTACTTTTTCGATGAGTTGGATGGCTTTTTCTTTGACCAGTCCTTTGGCGGTGGATAAAACGCTGTGGATGATGTCGGGCAGTCGTACTTCTTCGAAGTTGAGTTCCATTTTGCCGGCTTCGATGCGCGCCAGGTCGAGGATGTCGTTGATCAAGCCCAGCAAATGTTGCCCCGAGTTGTAGATGGCGGTGAGGTCTTGCTGCTGCATGTCGGTGATAGGACCATCTATGCCTTTGAGGATGACGCGTGAAAAGCCGATGATGGAGTTGAGCGGGGTGCGAAGTTCGTGGCTCATGTTTGCCAGGAATTGACTCTTGAGCTTATCCACTTCCTGGAGGTTTTTGATGAGTTCCTGTGATTCAAGGTAGAGGGTGGCGTTGTTGATGGCAACAGCGACCTGGTCTGCCAGGGATTGGAGAACGGCGATGACATCGGATGTGAAGGCATGCGGCTGGGTAGAATGGATGTCAATGACGCCGAGTGTTTTGCCGCTGACTTTGAGGGGGATAGCGGCTTCGGACTGGGTATCGAGCAGGAGCGGGTTGGGCTGGTAGAGACGGTCTGTGGCGACGTTGTTGACGAGGACGACTTCTCCGCTTTCGGCGGCTTTTCCTACGGCGCTCTGGGCGCCAATGGCGACCCTGGATTTTTGCGATTTCATTTTTTCACCTGCGCCGCCTGTTGCCTGTCGCAGGATGACGTTGTAGCCTTCTTCGTCTGTCTGGTAGATGGCGGCGAAGTAGAAGCCCAGACGGTCGCTGACCAGGTTGACGGTCTGAGTGAAGATCGTGTTGAGGTCAAGTGTGGATGTGACGAGTCGTCCGATTTCGGCGGAGGCAGCCAGGTAGGTGTTGCGGCGTTCCAGCGCCTCTCGAGCTTGCAGGCGTTCGAGGGCGGCGGCTGTTTGGGTGGCGATGGTTTCGAGAATTTCGATGTGTTTATCCGTCAGACGTTTTTCGGGATCGTAGGTTTGGACTGCCATCACGCCTCGCACCACGCCGCCGCTTTTCAGCGGGACCCCAAGCCAGTCCACGCTGGGAGCGCCATCAGAGACGACTTCGCCGCTGGCTTCGAGATCGGCAAAGATTTCGGGGGTGACGCGCAGGCTTTTGCCAGAGCGGATGACATAGGATGTGAGGCCGCGTCCCAGTTTGCGAGGCGCCCAGTCTTCATCGTTTTGCTCATATTCATCCACGTGATAGGGGAAGGTAATCAATTGAATGGCGGGATTGTAGAGCGCCACGAAAAAGTTTTCGGCAGGCAAAATGGGTTGGAGGGATTCGTGTACGGTGCGGAATAGTTCTTTTTCTGAGTGTGCCGTGAGTGCACTCTCGGTGATATGAGAGATGGCGGCTTGGGTGATTTCGTTGATTTTGCGGTCGGTGATGTCGCGCGCAACCCAGAAGACCTGAGTTTCGTTCAGTTTGGAAACGTTGGCATCGAACCAGAAACGAGTGCCTTTGATTTCCAGCGGGTATTCGATGCGCGCGATTTCGTTCTTGCTTAGCGCCTGGTGGATGGTTTCCATGAAGGGGGTGTACAGTTCTGGCGGCAGCACATCGCGGATGTTTTTTCCGACCATTTCGTCGGGTGGACGGACCAGCAGAGATGGATTGGTTGGGGCAATTTTGACGTAGTAGCCGTCTTTGTCGTACACGATGATGACATCGTTCATGGAGGCGAACAGCGCACGCAGTTCTGCCTCGGAGCGCTGGGTTTCCTGGAAGAGGCGGGCGTTTTCGAGCGCCAGTGAAAGTTGGTCGGTCACCTGGCGTGCAAGGAGTTCGTCTTCCTCTGTCCAGGCGCGCTGATTGGTTTCGTCGAGGATTTGCAGGGTCGCCCAGGTGTCGGCGCTCAGTTTGAAATCCAGCGCGAGGGCGGTTTCTGTGTATTGTGTTGCTCTGGACAGCTGGAGGGAAGGAGCGCTTTGGGCAGCGGGAGCCGGCTTTTCGCTCTTTGCAGAGGCGGGGGGCTGCTGCGGCGCGGGGACGGGTGTTTCCGCCGGCTGCGGTTCGACGCCCGGTTCCTGGTGCTTGATGTCCTCGAATAGTTTGTCAAGCCGCCTGGCGAGCGGTTTCTTCTTTGGCATATTCAATCAACTCCTGAGCGAGGACGCGATATTGTTGCGAGCCGCGGCTGGTGGGTTTGTAGTGAATGATGGGCACGCCGGCAATGGGGCTTTCCCTGAGTTTTGTGTCAATTTCGATGACGGTGGTAAAAACGCCCTGACCGAAAGTGGCTTGTAGCTGCTCGAAGATGTTGCGGTGGGTGCGGTTGCGGCGGTCGAGCAATGTGACCAGGATGCGGTAGGCGAGAGCGGGGTTAACTTCCTGCCGAATGCGGCGGATGATGCCCATCATGTTCCGCAGGGCGTAAGCAGAGAAGTATTCTGCCTGGGTTGGGATGATGAGCAGGTTGGCGGCGGCGAGGGCGTTTAGTGTGATGGCTCCCAGGGCAGGCGGGCAATCGAACAAGATGTAGTGGTAGGGCAAGGGCGCGGCATTCAGCGCTTCCCGCAGGATGGTCAGGTAATGATTGCGCATGGGAAGGAATTGTTCGGCGTTTTCAATTCGGAAGTGCGAGGGGACGAGGGAAAGGTTGCGGATCTCAGTTGTGCGGATGGCGCTCTTGAGGGGAGCGCCGTCAATCAACACGTTTGCTGAGGTGACGCTCATCTCGTCGGCTTCCAAGCCGAGCGCGAGCGAGAGGTTCGCCTGGGGGTCGAGGTCCACCAGCAGGACGTGGTAATTCAATTCGGCAAGCGCCGCGCCCAGCGAAAGCGTGGAGGTGGTTTTGGCGACGCCGCCTTTTTCGTTCGACATTGCGATGGTGTATGCCATGTTATCTTTCCTTTCCGTCGGAAGCCTTCGGCAGGATTTCGACGCGGGTGGCTCCCAATGCCTGGCGAAGTTCCTGCAGGGCGGTCTCGATCATGGCTTGCGGGTCATTGTGGCTGCGTATCTTGCTTGTAATTTCGGAGACCAGCCGCTCGCGTTCGGCGCGCTGGATCGTCTCATCGAACAGGCGGGCATTTTCAGCGGAGAGCGCAACGCGCTCTGCTACTGCCCGGATGAGGTCTTTTTCGTCTTCACCCCATTGCCCGGCGGCGGGAGATTGGACGACCAGCCTGCCAATGACTTCGCCGCGCAATTCGATGGGAACAACAATTGTGCTTGGGTTGTCCTTTTTCTTCTCAGGTGGCTGTTTGGGCAGCCGAATGGGTTTGCGAAGCGGCTCGGCGCCCATTGCATCGTACCGATAGCCGAGTAATTTTTGGCTCTGTGGCAGGCGTTTCCATGCCTCCCGGGTGGACTGGCGCATGATGGTTTGCAGTTCATTCAACGCGCGTTTCGAATTTTCGAACAGGCGGGCGTTTTCGATGGCGAGGCTTACTTGTTTTGCCAGCAGGCTGAGAGTTTGTACGTCTTCTTCTGTAAATGCGCTAACTTCTTTGCTTTGCACGTCCAGCGCGCCGATGACTTTGTCACCGCTGAAAAGGGGCAGAGCCAATTCGGAGTGGGTTTCGGGGAGGTCGGGATTGTTGAAGAAGACCGCATCCGCTCCAACGTCGAGGGCGATGCGCGGTTGCCCGCTAGCGGTGACGTTACCGACGATGCCTTGTTCGCCGACTTTAAGGCGGTGATGTCTTTCCAGCATTCTTTGGCCGCCTTCGCTGTTTGAAGCGGTGAGGACGGCGTATTCGTTGTTTTCATCAAGCAGGAAGACGCCTACATGATAAAAGCCGTATTTTTCGCTGATGACGGATGCTACCCTGGGGAGGAGTTCTTTTATGTCGTGAATGGACGCGATGGATTGAGCCACCTGTGCCATTGCTTCAAATTGTGCAGCGCGGCGCTGCAGGCTGGCGTTTGCCGCTTCAAGTTCGCGACCGCGTTGTTCCACTTCCTGTGTGCGTTCGGCGACACGCATTTCCAGCGAGTTGATAGATGCTTTGAGTTCTGCCGCCATGGAGTTCAGGGTGGCAGCAAGTGTGCCAAGTTCGTTTTGTTCGGTGATCGCCGCCTTTGCATCCAGGTTGCCCTTTGCCATTTCTTCAGCGACATGAGTCAGTTGGGTGAGCGGTTTAATCAGGCTGTTGCTGAAGTTTAGGGTGACAAACATGGTCAGCCCAAAAATGCCCATGACGACGAAGATGCTGATGCCCAAAGCATTGAGGTTTTCGCGTTCGAGCTGCTGCCTGGCTTCGATCGCTTTCGTAATCATCTCTTCTACAGGGACGATGATTGCCAGGCTGAAGTTTACGTTTGGGATGGGGCGATAGATCACGAAGCGGTTAACGCCGTTCAGGTTGATTTCTTTCAGCCCGCTCTTGCCGGCGGTCATTTCGGAAAGAATGCCTTGCAATTCTGCAACGGTAGCGCCCAAGTTGGTTGCAGTGAGTTTACCTCCCAGGGGTAATAATTCTGGGGTGATGTTGAAGTCTTTGTAGCCTGCCTCGGGCATGGCAATTAACCGCCCATCGCGATCAATGAGGAAGGCATAGCCGCTTTGACCGAGGCTGATTTGACCAATGATTTCGGAAATTTTTGTCAGTTGAATATCCTGCGCTACAACGCCAGCCAGCCGGCCGCTGGAATCGTAGACAGGCGCGCTGTTGGTGATGACAATGCCGTTGAGCGCCGCGTCCAGATAAGGTTCTGACCAGACGGCGCCGCGGTTTGGGTTTGCCTGTGGACCGGCGGCGACATACCATGGGCGCCCGGTTACATCAAAATCAGGCGGGACGAGAGCGGCAAGGTCTATATTGGGGTAATAGATGGTGTAGCCTGTGGATCCGCCAAAATAAACAGCGATGATATCCGGGTTGGCGGCGAGCAGCGAAGGGGCAAGCAGGTCCATGTGGCGGATGGCATTCAATTCCGACACCATGTCAAAGGTCAGTTCGGCGGCGGCGGGGATGAAGACGGAACCGATTTCAGTGTTTGGGTTATCCCAACTACCCTGGCTATTTCTGGTAAGTGATGTGATGGCGTCCCAGAAAGAACCGCTGCCAAAGGTCTGGCGGTTGAGGAGGAGGTTTTGATCGTAATCTCGCAGGGAAAGGATTCCGCCTTGCAGGGTGTTGAAAAAGCTGAATAAGGTTTCTGTATGACGGTCGGCTGCGGCAGCGAGCAGGTTTTCGGCTTCCCTGCGCGTGGCGGCATCCAGGCGCGTGATGAGTGCGGCATTGGTTTGCCGCGTGCGGATGAATACAAACGCACCCATGATGGCAAGCGCAAGAAAAACGATGGCGATGCTGCCTCTAATCAGCCTTGTACGAATGGATGCGCCTGGAAGCATCTGTAGGGAAGAGCCAAGAGAGGGGAGTTTCATTCGGTGCTTTCTCCATCTGTATCGCCGAATTGAATGATGACCTCCGAGCCTGGAAGCGCGCGCCCTAATTCTTCGACGGCGGTTTGAAGTACGTTTTGCAGGTTGATGGATGCGCCGATTTTAGCGGAGACTTCGCCGATCTTCGCTTCTTTGGCGGCGCGGCGCTGTGACTCTAACAAGAGGCGGGCGTTGTCGAGGGCGAGGGCGAGACGGTCTGAAATTGTCTGGGCGAGGTTGATTTCATCCTGACTCCAGCGGCGGTTTGGGAGTGGCGCTTTGATGTTCAGCACGCCGATGGTTTGTCCGCGCAATTTTACCGGGACGACAATCGCCGGTTGAGATTGGGCATTTTCGCCTTCTTCGACTACGACCAGTCCTTTTTTGAGGGCTTTGCGAATTTCGTTGGAAAGGACGGGTTGGGTGAGAGGTTTTCCGCCGCTGGGAGTGTGCTGGTAGCCTATCCTGGTTTCCTGGCGGATAAAAGCGTTCCATTCTCGACTTTGAATTTGGGTATAAAGCGCCTCGGCTTCTTCGCGCGCCTGCTGCATTTGCCTGAAGAGACGAGCATTTTGGATGGCGATGGCTATTTGGTCAGCGAGGATGCTGAGGGTGTTTGCATCGCTTTCGGTGAAGGCATTGGGCTGGGTGCTTTGTACGTCCAGTACGCCGATGGTATCGCCGCGGTAGTTGAGGGGAAGCGCCATTTCAGAGCGGGTGTTGGGGAGGTCGGGGTTGTTGAAGAAAACAGCATCAGTTCCAACGTCGAGGGCGATGCGGGGTTTTCCGGTTTGCATGACGGTGCCGACCAAGCCTGTGCCGATTTCGAGTTGGTGTCTGCGGGCGAGCATCTTTTGACCGCCTTCGCTGTTGGCGGCTTGCAGGCGGGCGAAGCGGCGGGTTTCATCTACAAAGAAAATGCCTGCATGGTAGAAGTCGAAGCGTTCGCTGATGAGGCGGGTGATGAGGGGCAGGAGGATATCGAGCTGTTGTTCAGCCGAAATGATACGGGAGATTTCGCTGATGAATTGAAGGTCACGGGCGCGTTTTTCGCTGACCAGAACGGCGTTTTTCAGATCTGCCGTCCGGTCTGCGACGCGCTGTTCCAGGCTGCCGATCAGGTCGCTCAGACGGGCGGTCATGCTATTGAAGACTTGAGCCAGCGCACCGATTTCGTCGTTGGAGGCGATTTCGGCGCGGGCTTGCAGGTCGCCAGCCTCGACGCGGCGGGCGGCTTCACTCAGGCGCAGGATAGGCGCCGTCAGGGTCTGGCTCAGCCCCACGGCGACCACCGCAGCCAGGGTACCGACCAGAAAGGTGAGCAGAGCGGTTGTGCGCACTTGCTGGCGGACGGGCGCAAGTAACACATCTTGTTCCAGTGAATAGGCAACCTGCCAGGGCTGAGTGTTCAGGCGGGTAACTGTTAGTCTCTCAGCGGTTGCTTGCGGACCGCTTTCCTGCACGGTGAAAAGAGTTGCTCCGCTTTGCAAACCCTTTTCGAGTTCAATCAGCCCGGCGGAGAATTGCTCGGGGCTGCCGGGGGGCAGTTGACTGTTGCGCTGGAGCAGCGTCAACGTTTGCTCTTCGAGTGGGATAAGGGAGTGGAAAATTACTTCAGTATGTCTGCCGTTCGCCAGAATGAAGCGGTTTTCATCCAGGAGGATGGCAAAGGATCCGGTACCGTTCAAATCGTTGTATTTGACGATGATCTGCTGCAAAACGGCGGCATCATATTGAACCCGCAATACGCCGATAATCTGGCGCTCATTATCGCGCACCGGCGCGGCGAAGTAGAAGACATGATCCTGGTAATAGATTTCTGAAATTACCGGCAGGCCGGTTTGGAGAACACGTTGGAAGTAGGAGCGGTCGGCAATGCTTTGCCCTTCCTCTTCGCCGCGTGAGTCGATGAGGTTTATGCCATTGCTGTCGAACAAACTATAGGAAATGATGTTCACCTGATCGCGGCGGCTCAAAGTTACCAGCAGCGTTTTGAGTTCCTGTCTTAAGTCGGGGGATGGACGAACGAGAAATTCAGGCAGGTCAGGATTTTGCGCTTCGATGCGCAGGATGTCCAGGTTGGTCTGGATGAAGTTGTCCACTTCAGCCGCGCTTTGCGCGGCGGTGGTTTGCAGTTGCTCTTCTGCTCTTTGGGTCAGGTTGGTTTGCAAGGCGCGCAGGTTGATGATTCCTAGAATAGCGGTGGACAGAAGGGTAACAAAGAGAAAAGCGGCTACCAGACGAGCGCGCAGAGAGATGGAGTAAAAGTTGCGTAGGTAGTAAGTGAAAAATGTAATCCCAACCAGAGCGATGACACTTCCGATGCCGAGCGCCATTGCCAGGGGCATGGCTGGGCGCGGCAGCGGGAAGAATTGATCCGCTAAAACGATTACGATTCCACTAAGCACAGCGGAAAAAATTGCCTTGAGACGCGCCTCTCTTTGCGGTTGGGATTGCAGCGCAATGAGCGAAATCAGAGCGATGATGGCTGGGGCAAATAATATGCCGCTGTTTTTGAAAATAAGCGATGGAACGATAAAGGTAATATCTGCGGAGATAATCAAAGCCCAACTTCCGCTTTGCCAGCGTCCGCCCCGCGCCAGGAAGAAACCCCTCAAG
>Ga0272446_1003139_pt1 | contig 21379 bp, 17 predicted proteins | sample YNPCB0061_FD_194587 | JGI IMG/M metagenome (GOLD analysis project Ga0272446, IMG submission 194587) | Hot spring microbial mat communities from Yellowstone National Park, WY, United States - YNP-CB-006-1 | ecosystem: Environmental > Aquatic > Thermal springs > Hot (42-90C) > Sediment | place...
CGGTTAGTTCTGAGAAGGCTTCGATGATGGCAAGTTCGGACATCTTGATGTGAGGGTGCTGTGTAGATTACCTAACTACCCTATCTATAACTCATCCATAACTCAAGTAGAATGAAATAGCCCTGGGTTCTTACTTGGTGACAACGGGTGCAATTAGGTAGTTAGTTTGGGAGTAGCAATGAAATGCGCGGTCTATAAAAGTAGGGTGATTAATTCACTTTAAGCAGTGTTCAACATTTGATGAATTTCTGCTTTGGCTCAAAAAATCCATCAAATGTTGTAGAGCCAAGCCTTACCAAATTTGAATTTAAGCACCTATAATGTAACCAAATTTTTAGCTTACTGACAGAGTAATTGGGCCCGGCAACGCTAAGTTAAGCCTGCTTACCCTAGTTGCAACCAGTTGATCTAACAGACTGAAATCGTTAATGGATCCTGTGGTGAATTCTGGGGGTGCCAAAATCAGATGGGAAGATTGTTACGCAATGGAGGAGCTACTGTTATGTCTGGATCTATTTTGGGTAAGTCGGGTAATTCTGCACAGCCCCAACCAAAGGGGCCGACACCTGAACCGGAAGTTGTGAACCGATCGCCCAAAAAGCGATCGCCCCTGCCATTATTTTTTGCTGCCATAGTAGTCACAGCCGGGGCCGCCTACTGGTATTTATCTAGAGCTAGCCAAGCTGAACTAATCCGCCTCAGTGGCCGCATTGAAGCCTACAGCACCGATATTGGCACTAAGGTTCCTGGTCGGGTCGAATCTGTCAGCGTTAGGGAAGGGGATACTGTCAACCCAGGGCAGCTATTGGTCAAGCTTGATGATGCCGAGGTCAATGCCCAACTACAAGGGGCAACAGCCCGCCTCAATGCTAGCCAGCAGCAGGAATTGCAAGCTCTACTCCAAATTGAGATTCTGGAAAACCAAATTCGCGAGGCTGAATTAGTCCAGCAACAGTCCTTGGGGGATGCCTCTGGGCGAGTGTTTCAGGCCGAGTCTAATCTGGCTTCGACGATCGCCCAACTTAGTCAAAGTGAAGCTCAGGTTGCCCAGGCCCAAGCTGAATTGGAACTGGCCGAGAAAAATCGCGATCGCCTCGGTCAACTCCTGGCCCAGGGGGCAATCTCCCAGCAACAGTTTGACCAAGCAGCCACAGCCGTGGCCACAGCCCGGGCCAGTTTAATCTCCAGGCAAGCGGCGGTGGAATCCTTTCGCCGCCTTGGTAACGCCGCCGAAGGGCAACTGCAACAGGCCCAGGCCACTGGTTTAAATCCAAATATCCGCAGTGTCCAGCTCCAAAGCCTGCGTACTCAATTGGAGCAGACTCGCCTGAAGTTAGCCGCTGCCCGGGCTGATGTAGCCAGTGCTAGGGCTGCCCAGCAGGAAATCCAAGCCCGCACCGGTAACCAAAACATCACCAGCCCTACCCGCGGGGTGGTGACGGCCCGCAGCATTGAACCGGGGGCTGTGGTCACCACGGGGCGTACCCTCCTGACAATTATTGATCCCCAGCAGGTCTATCTGCGGGGGTTTATTCCGGAGGGGAGTATCAGCAGAGTCAAGGTGGGGCAGGATGTGCGAGTGTTTCTCAGCTCTGCTCCCAACCGTCCTATCTATGGCCGGGTGACGGCGATCGATCCCCAAGCCTCCTTTACTCCAGAGAATATCTACTTTCGGGAAGACCGGGTGCGTCAGGTGTTTGGCATTAAGATTAGCCTCGACAATACTGATGGCCTGGCTAAGCCGGGTATGTCAGCCGATGCGGAACTGGTCGAGTAGAGTCAGCATGTCTATGGGATTTGTTTCCCTGTGACTGGAAACCAAGATTTGAGATAATGATGTTTGAGATGAGGATGTTGCTGGTTGCGATCGCCAAAAACTAAACTGATGTACTTAGAACCAAAACGAGAAATTATCCGGGTGCCTAAGGCTCCTGTGGGCCGTAGGATTGGTGCTTTTGCCGCCGATTTTATGGCTGTGTGGATTATCAGTGTACCCTTTACGGGGGCGGGATGGCTCCAGGGCTTGGTGTTCTGCTTTAGTTGGATTATCCTACGGGTGATTTTGCCCGCCAACAACCGGGGGCAGAGTCCGGGACGGTGGCTATTTGATCTCAAGGTGTTAGAAGCAAGGGCTAACCGGATTCCCACTTTACTAAATCTAATGCAGCGCGAGTCGGTGGCTGGGTTAGCCGCCCTCCTGCTGGCCGCTGGGCTGGGGATCGGCCTGACCAATGGAATTACTTTAGTGATGTGCATAACTCCTCTAATGGTGGATGGGGCGATCGCCTTTGGGGATAGCGACTACCGCCAAGCCGGGCATGACCGCCTAGCGGCAACGATCATAGCCCAGACCCAGCGGGGATTCTCCTTAGATCTGCGAATTAAAAAATTTGTTGCTAAGATGCGAAGGTCTATGCGACAATAACAGACTGCACTTAAACTAATTTGGCCCTAGGGCCTGTAGATAAATTATTAACACTTAAAACCTATGGCTGCAAAAAAAGGAGCACGGATCATCATCACTTTAGAGTGTACCGAGTGCCGCACCAACCCCGATAAGCGATCGCCTGGGGTGTCCCGCTACACTACTACTAAAAATCGGCGCAATACCACCCAGCGCATCGAACTTAAAAAATTCTGTCCCCACTGCAACAAACACACAGTCCATAAGGAAATTAAATAAAAATCATGTCCTACCTACGCAAACGCCTCTCCCCAATCAACCCTAAAGACGCGATTAACTACAAAGATATTGAGTTACTACGCAAATTCATCACTGAGCGCGGTAAAATCTTGCCCCGGCGGGTGACTGGCCTGACTGCCAAACAGCAACGCGACCTGACCAAAGCAGTCAAACAAGCCCGTTATATGGCTCTTCTACCTTTTATTAATATAGAAGGCTAAGCCGCGGCTGACCTAAAATTGCCCATCTCAGCTAAACACCCGATAGGGATGACCCAGTGGAAAAGGGAACACTGATCGAATTTCGTGTGCAGGGGGAGAGACGGCTCGCTGTAGTTGATCGCACCGAAGGCAAAAAACATCTAGTAGTGGTCGATGAACAAGGGCAGAGTCATACGATTCACCCCCGCCAAATCGAGTATCAAATCCCCGGTGGCTCCTACCAGAGCGAGGACATTGCCCGATTTCGCCAAGCCGTGCAGCCCTATCTTGATCCCTCTACCCTAGAGGTGGCTTGGGAGATTGTCGATGGCGAAACTGTCACTATCAGCGATATGGCCCAGATATTGTTTTCTGGGCAGGGGCCGGAGTTTTGTTACGCCGCTTACTATCTGCTCTCGGAAGACAAGCTCTACTTTAAGCAGAAAAATGACCGCTACGAGCCGCGATCGCCAGCCATGGTCACTGAGATCAAACATCAAATGCAGGTGACTCAGCAGCGGCTCCAGGCTGAGCAGGAATTCCTCGCCAGACTCCGGTCCCGCCTAGAGGGTCAAAATACTCCCTGGCTAGAGACGGACAAGCAGCGATTAATTCCCCTAGAAAAATTTGTCCTCCAGCCAGAAACCCCGAACCGCCCAGCCCAAGAACTGCTGAGCAGTCTGAATCGGCCCGCCAACCCAGAGGGTGCCTGGCAACTCTTGGTAGAATTGGGCCACTGGGGTATTCATGAAAATTTATTTTTGCGCCGCAGTCAAATCCTTACCCAATTCGACCCCAACGTGCTGGCCATGGCTAACGACTACTTGCAAGACCCTCCTCCGGATGTCGATCGCCGCTTAGATCTTACCCACTTGCGAACTTACACCATCGATGATGAGAGCACTGAGGAGATTGACGATGGTCTGAGCGTGGAAACCCTTGAGGATGGCCGCCAGCGCCTCTGGATTCATATTGCGGACCCCACCCGCTTACTCCGTCCCGGCGATGACCTCGACTTGGAAGCGCGCCGCCGCAGTACCACGGTGTATTTGCCTACAGGGATGATCCCGATGTTTCCCCCAGTGCTAGCCACAGGGCCCATGAGCCTCCGCCAGGGCTGTGTGTGTGCAGCCCTCAGTTTTGGGGTGATTTTAGCCCCGGACGGCTCTGTCCAAGAATACATGATCTGTCCTAGCCTGATTAAACCCACCTATCGGCTCACCTACGAAGATACTGATGAAATGCTGGAGTTGGGGGCCGAGCAAGAAATTGAGACGATCGCCCACTGGGCTAATGTGCGGCAGCAATGGCGTGTCTCCCAAGGGGCCATCAGTATCCATCTACCGGAGGCCGTGATCAAGGTTAAGGAAAACGACGAGGTATTCATCTCCCTTTTGGAGGATACACGATCGCGCCAACTGGTAGCCGAAATGATGATCCTGGGGGGGCAGGTGGCCGGGCACTACGGGCAGACCCACAAATTGCCCCTGCCATTTCGCAGCCAGCCCCAGCCCGACTTCCCCCCCGAGGAGGAACTGCTCCAACTCCCCGCCGGGCCAGTGCGCGACTGTGCCCTGCGCCGCTGTATGCCCAAGAGTGAAATGACCACCACTCCGGCTCGGCACGCCAGCCTCGCCCTCAATGCCTACGTACAAGTCACCTCGCCTATCCGTCGCTACACAGACCTCCTGGCCCACTTCCAAATTAAAGCCCACCTCAGGGGAGATGCTCTGCCCTTTGATGAAAATCAGCTCCAGCAGATGATTCAAATTGTGGCAACATCGGCCTACGAGGCAACTTTAGTGGAACGACAGACTAATCGTTACTGGGGACTAGAGTTTTTACGCCGCCAAGGGGAACAGCCTTGGCAAGCATTGGTGCTACGCTGGCTTAGGGAACAAGAAAACATGGGATTGATTTTGTTGGAGGAGCTGGGTCTAGAGCTAGCTATGCGCTTCCAGCGGCAAATCCGCCTTGGTGATCAATTGACCGTCCAAGTTAGCCATGCTGATCCCCGCCAAGATATTATCCATTTCCGGGAGCTGACCCCAGCAGAGTCGGCAAACCGGGACTAGGAGGGCTTGGAGTTTCAGGTTACTGCGTAGCCTTCAGTTGAAACTTCATTTGGAAAAGGTCGATTGGAGCTTGGTGGAAGTATTTTTTCCGGAAAATTTCTTCACCCACCGCTGCTAGGAATTCTTGGCTTTGACCGGAGGTAGTGGGTGGGGTGGTGATTTTGATCGCATCGTTGGTCACAATCACGTGGCAGCCCATGGTAGCTAGGGTTTCCAGACCCAGGGCGAGGGTGCGATCGCTCAGTTGTAACTTCTCCTGGAGTTGTTGTTTAGTAACGGTTTTGCCAGTGCGACTGAGGAACTTGGCTACCCCTACCAGTTGTTGGTAAATTTGCTGGGGCTCCAGGTCGGGGGCTGGATAAGCTAGAGCCAGGGGTTGGTTTTGGCTTTGCGATCGCCTCAACCAGCAATACACCTCATCCCAGCTAGTCGGGCAGGTGTCAAGAACCAAAACTCCAGGATCTGGAGGCTGGTGGCCACTACGCCAGTCAAGTACAGTCGCCTGTGGGGCAACTACCGGCTCATTGGAGACAATTTCCAGCAATTCCAGTTGCACCTGTTGCTTGTAATTATCAAAATTAAGCTTGGCCAGCACATCGCAACTTCCCGCCGGTAATTCGTAGGGATGGTGATCCCACCATACCCCAGCAAATCCTTTGCTGGTGGAGTCATCATAAATGGTGAATTCAGTACGGATGTAAGGAATTCTGCCCTTGCCCCAGACGCGGCCATCTGGGGAACTAGCCACTAGGCGGCAGTTACGCAGCAACAGTTGGGGGGATGGGTTACCCATACCGCAGGGTTCAAGGAGTCTTAACTCTTCATAAAGCTCCGGGCCGAGATCTACTACCCTCAGGGTTAAATCGGCCCTTTTGGGGGGGGATATTTCGTGGGTAGCCAATTGCTGGCGGAGTTGTTGGTTGATGGCTGTGGTAAACAGGGGTAAGTTTTCTAGGGGCAGGCTCAAACCAGCCGCTAGGGGATGCCCACCAAAACTTTGCAGCAGATGGCTTTGCGATCGCACCAAATCATACAGATCAATTCCCTGGACTGAGCGGGCCGACCCCCTAGCCAAGGGCGGGTTTGCCTGGAGGTCTTCGGCTAAAAGAATCGCAGGCTTACCGCACTCCCTCGCAACTTTGCCAGCAATCAGCCCCAAAATTCCGGCTGGCCAGTCGGGATCGCTTAAGATAATCACGCTGGTGGTGGCCAGGTCTAGCCCGCCCAGTTTCCAGTTGACCTGGGCTTGGATATCCTGCTCTATTTGTTTGCGCCCGGTGTTGGCTGTTTCGATTTGTCTGGCGATCGCCTCGACCCTTTTATAATCTTGGCTGGTGAAAAACTCCACCAAAATCCTGGCATCCCCGTAAACTCGGCTCATGGAGTTAATCCGGGGAGCAATACCGTGGGAGATATCCGTGGGGCGATGACCCCTGGCTCTACACAGCTCCAACAACTTGGCTAAACCCAAACGCTTAGTTTGGGGCAGTAGCCGAATCCCTAACTGGGCTAAGTAACGGCAATCCCCAGTCAATTCCACCAAGTCCGCTACCAGACCGACGGCCACTAGATCAAGTAAATCCGTCAAGGGTTGCTGCGGCCGCCCCGGCAAAGCTGCATACATGGCTTCTACTAGCTTGTAGGCTACTGCCACCCCAGATAGATTACCTAGGGGATGCCCCGGCGGCAGACAGCGGGGATTGATTAGGGCCACCACCGGAGGGCGGTCGGGCAGTAGGGTGTGGTGGTCAGTGATGATCACCTCAATCCCAAGGCTTTGGGCGTAGATAATTTCTGGTAAATCAGCGCTACCAGTGTCACAGGTAACAATTAACCGAGTACCCTGGGCGGCTAAGTGATCGATCCCTGGGCGGTTCAAGCCGTGGGATTCCCGCAGGCGATCGGGGATGTAATAGCTGAGCTGCTCCGGGGCCAGAAACTGCCCTAGGCCCAGGTAGAGTACTGTCGTTGCCGTAATCCCATCCGCATCAAAATCCCCCCAGATGGTGACTTGCTCTTTTTGCTCAATGCTTGCACAAAGCCTCGCCACCGCCCAATCAATCTCTGGGGCAAAGGCTCCGGGGCCAGTGGGCTGATAACAGGCCGGGTTTAAAAAAGCTTGGAGGGCATTAGCAGTGGTGATGCCCCGCTGCCAGAGAATTTGAGCCACATGGTGGCCAGTGGATCTGGGGGCATAGCTTTTTATGGTTTCTAGCAACCAATCGGGCAGAGCAGTCATAATAGCAATGGAATTTGATTTGTAGGTATCCTAGCCATGGATTACTCAGTAACTGGACATATCAGATAGAATATATCAGATGAATATTGTTGATAAAATAATTCTAGTCCTAGCGATCGCCCTAATTTGGGTGCAGCCAGCGATCGCCCTAGAATATCCCCTGCCCCTTTCCTACAGCAATGCCCAACTCCGGGGCAAAGATTTCACTGGTCAAGTTTTACAGGCAGCGGAGTTTTCCAATGCCAACTTGGAATCTGTAAATTTCACCGATGCAGATTTACGCGGAGCAATCCTGAGTGCTTCAAATTTAACCAATACTAAACTGCACAGGGCCAACTTAGCCTACGCAATGATTGACCAAGTAGAGTTTCAGGGGACAGATCTTAGCGATGCGGTTTTAACGGAGGCAATTTTGCTGCGATCGAGCTTCCAAAATGTCAATATTCAAGGAACCGATTTTACCGGTGCGGTTCTTGACAGGGACCAGATCCGCCAACTGTGTAAACAGGCGGACGGAGTTAACTCCAAAACCAATGTAGCCACACGTGATTCCTTAGGTTGCCCATAAATGCTTTTAGATCATGCTTTCAAAGAGGATTTGGCTTTAACTTTTTGCTTTCGCGATCGCCAAATCGAACAGAAATTCCAGCAAAACTACCTCCGTAAGGTAGTTAAGAACGCCCGTCTATCGATTCTAATTCCTATCTTCGTCCAGTTTGGCCTTATCGGTCTTTACCAAATTATTCACCCATCAGAGGTACCTCAGCTAATCACAGGAAATTTTATAGTCTTCACACCAATCCTCTTAATTGGTTTAGGGCTGACTTTTCTCCCTAATTTTCATAAAATCCTCCAGCCGACTTTGGCTGTGGTTTGCCTGGTTTCGGCGATCAGCATTATCCAAATCATGATTGATATAGATATACCCATCAAAGATCCAGATGATATTACCAATATCTATTCAGTTTTTATTATTACTATTGCCCTAGTTTTAGTGACTTTTTATGCCTACACAGCTAGCCAGCTTTCCTTGGTTTATGCTACATCAGTGAGTATTTTAATTTGGCTGTCGCTCAACATTACTTTTGTGGCTAATTTATCTCCGTCGGGGGAATTTCTGTGGGCCAGTAACTTTGATATGTTGGTCGCCAATATCATCGGAATTTTTGCTAATCGCTCCATGCAGTTTCATCTCCGTAAGGATTTTTGGCAAAATCACCTGCTCGAATCAGAGAAGAACAAATCAGAGCAACTTTTGTTGAATGTTTTACCAGAGGCGATCGCCAAACGTCTCAAAGAAAATCCCCAGACGATCGCCGATAGTTTCACTGAAGTGACGATCCTATTTGCAGATATTGTCGGGTTTACTTGCCTGTCTGGAAAACTCCCCCCGCAAGAGCTAGTAGATATGCTGAATCAGATTTTTTCGGCCTTTGATTTATTAGCAGAAAAACATAACCTAGAAAAAATCAAAACCATTGGTGATGCTTACATGGTAGTAGGGGGTTTACCCTATCCCAGAAAAGACCACGCGGCAGCGATCGCTAACATGGCCCTAGACATGCAGCAAGAAATTAGCAGGCTCAACCACGTCATCAACCAAAAATTTGCCATGCGGATCGGCATCAATTCTGGGGAGGTGGTTGCTGGAGTAATTGGTCGGCGTAAATTTATCTACGACCTATGGGGAGATGCGGTCAACACGGCTAGCCGGATGGAGTCCCAAGGTTTACCCAATCAAATCCAGGTTTCTGAGAGTACCTACCAGTTGCTTAAGGATGTTTATACCTTTGAACCCAGGGGCGAAGTTGAAATCAAGGGTAAGGGCCGTATGGCTACCTACCTACTCACCGGCAAGGCCACGGCGATCCACCCACCAACTAACGCTGCCATGCCAAGCTGAGTTTGGAGCCGCCCTGAAAATTATTTCGATACTGAGCATATCTAAATAATTTCTTTACAATAGCGTTGAGTTCTTTACAATAGGGTTTAAGTGTTTCCTGTGTTGCTCGGTCTATCGCCAGCGCAAAACTTCCCAAGAATATTCTTATGGCATCCAGCCAAAAACTTTCCCTAAATAATCAAGTAATCCTCTGCCCTAACCTTGACCCAAGCCCTGAGGATACCTTGAGAATCCTAGAGCAGGCGATCGCCTCCAGCGGTAGCGGGATTGTCATTGCGGATATGCTCAAGCCGGGGCAACCAATTATTTACTGCAACTCAGCCTTTGAGAAGATTACAGGCTATTCATCCCACGAAGTCTTAGGTCAAAACTGCAAGTTCCTCCAAGGCCCAGACACAGACCCAGTAGCGATCGGAAAAATCCGCAATAGCATCCGAGCAGCCCAGCATTGCCGGGTAATCCTGCGTAACTACCGCAAGGATGGGACACCATTTTGGAATGAATTAACCCTATCTCCGGTGATTAATGAGGTTGGAATACTAACCCATTTCATTGGCATCCAATCAGATATCACCCAGAAAATGCTCGATCAAGAGCGGGAAAGACAGGCCCAGGCGGAATTACAGCAGCGCGATCGCATCCTAGCCGGGATTACTGAGGTTAGTAACCACCTCTTGACCATGGCCGATGTTCGCCTAGCCATCCACATAGCCCTTGCCAAGCTAGGGCAGGCGATGGGGATAGAGCGGGTTTATCTGTTTGAGTATTGTTCAGACCCCAGCAGTGGCAAAAATCTGATGGTACTCCACAGCAAATGGGTCAAGCATCAGGAAGACCAAACTGCGTGCCCGCATTTCCCCCCATTGGTAGAGGATATGGGAAGTTGGTGGCAAGAAAACCTAGAACGGGGAGAGACCATTTCTGGGGTAGTGAGTGATTTTCCTGAGCCGACCCGCTCGATTTTACAACAGCAGCAGGTGATGTCGATTCTAGTGGTGCCGATTCTTTTAGACGATCGCTGCTGGGGATTTGTAGGGTTTGATTACAGTCACAAGCACTATCAATGGTCAGTTGCAGACAAGTCAATTTTGATGACCGCAGCGGCGATGTTGGGTGGAGCGATCGCCAGACAAAAAGCCGAAGCCAAGCTAGCCACCCTCAACTCCCAACTAGAAAGCCTAGTTAAGCAGCGCACCTTTGATCTTGAAATTACTAACGAACAACTGCGCCAGGAAATCACGATCCGTCGTCACATGGAGGCTAAGCTCCGCTACAATGCCGATCACGATAGTTTGACTGGACTACCTAATCGCAGTCTGTTGATGCAGACCCTGCAACGCGCGATCGACCGTAGTCGCGTTGACCTCACCTACCAATTTGCCCTGCTGTTTCTTGACCTAGACCGCTTCAAGGTAATCAATGACAGCCTCGGCCACTCGGCTGGGGATGCCCTCCTAGTTGCGATCGGAGAAACCTTGAGCCGCTGCATCAATCCCGGAGAAGACCTCGTAGCCCGCCTGAGTGGTGATGAATTTGCTGTATTCCTGACAGGCGGTCTTAGTACCGCCAAAGCCACAGCCGAGAAGATTATCCAGGAAATCACCCAGCCATTTGTGCTCTCAGGCCAGGAAATATTTACCAGCGTCAGTATCGGCATTGCCCCCAGCCATTCTGGATACCGACAACCCCAGGAAATTCTCCGGGATGCAGATTTAGTGATGTACCAAGCCAAAAACAGTGGTCGGGCCTGCTACCGCATCTTTGACCAAGCCATGCACCAGCAGATTGTCAGCGCCCTCCAGCTAGAAAATGATCTGCATCGAGCCGTAAACTTACTCAACAGTGATGAACCCCAACAATTCTTTCTGGAATACCAGCCGATTATGGCCCTCCAAACCGGCAAGATTCTGGGGTTTGAGGCACTACTGCGCTGGCGGCATCCCCAGAAGGGGGCAATTTTACCTTCGGTATTTATCGATTTAGCTGAGGAAACGGGCCTGATCAACCGAATTGGTGATTGGGTACTACAAACAGCCTGCACCCAAGCGGTATATTGGCAGAAAAAATACAATCCTAAGCTGAGCATTAGTATCAACCTCTCGGCAAATCAGTTTAGTAACACGGGGTTGGTGGATGCTGTTGATCGCGTCTTGGAGCTGACCGGCCTGGATGGACGCACCCTCAACCTGGAAATTACTGAAACTCTGTTGATGGAGCGGGCGATCGAAACTACCCAGACAATTAAACGCCTCAAGGACCGCCAGATTAAGCTCTGCATGGATGACTTTGGTACGGGTTATTCATCTTTAAGCTATCTACATCAGTTTTCCTTTGATACCCTCAAGCTCGATCGCTCCTTTATTCAACAAATGGAGAGCGAACCCCGCCATGCCAAAATTGTGCAAACCATCATCGATCTAGCCCATCACTTGGGAATGCAAGTAGTAGCGGAGGGACTGGAAACCCTCTCCCAACTCCAACAACTTCAACAACTCAACTGTGAATGTGGCCAGGGATTTTTGTTCGCAATGCCCCTTTCCCCGAAAGCAACAGAGCAACTTTTAGATAGCAGCAGATAGTCAGTGAATTTGAAATAATTACCTATTGCAGTGGGCGATGGGGGCAGCTAGTTTCAAGGAATCGGGCACAGTCGGAGTCGAGTAGGATTGCTAATCGATCATATTTGCATATTTGACAAGTCTCCAATAGCCATATTCCTGAATGAGAAAAGTAATCTAGATAGTTGAAGACAATGGACAAGATTTCTGTAATATAGTTTTGTCTACTGTCAACAGACATAGCAAATAGGAGAGCAGGTTAATATTGAGTAAGTACCCTGTTGAGTTAAAAAAATCTTCAAGTGGCTTTTTTAGTGTACTAACTTTCTGGTTTGGTCATGGCTGAGACCACTTCTCAAAATAAAACCAAAGTCAACTTCGATAGCCTCAAGCCTTTTGAGGTTCTGAGCAACCAATTTCAGCATTTGGGTGTGACCTTCAATAATGCGATCGTCCTCCAGCCCTCCAACCCAGCCTATTTCCCTATCCAGGGCAAAATGATCATCATTGGCAATCCCAGACCCGGCTGGTTAGAGATTAACTTTCATCATCCCGTTAGTGCTGTGGAAATACGCCTGACAGCATCCCAGCGGACGATCATCTCAGCCCATGGTGACAATGAAAGACTCCTAGAAAAGCAGGAAATTGCAACTGCAAATCTGGCCGGCAGCGAGACTGACATCCCTGCCAACTACCCGATCAGCCTAGTTGCGCCCCAGATTCGTAAGGTGACCCTATATGCTTTCGATGGTCAGGTGACGGTCAGTGAGCTTAGTTTCCAGCCCTAGGGGCCTGGTGGTGGTATGTGGGGCGACGGCTACTGGTAAATCGAGTCTAGCGGTAGCCCTAGCCCAGAAATATCAGGCGGTGCTCCTGAGTGCTGATTCTCGGCAAGTTTATCGGGAGTTTGATATTGGTACGGCCAAGCCCAACTTGGCTCAGCGACAGCTGGTGCCCCATGAGTTGATTGATATCTGCGAGCCGACTGAGAATTTGACTGTGGCGGATTACCAGGGGCGGGCCCAAGAATTGATCGAGGCATATCACAAGCGGGGGATACTGCCGATTTTAGTGGGCGGCACTGGTCTGTATATCCGGGCGATCGTCCAGGGTCTAAGAATTCCCAAGGTGCCGCCCCAGCCGGAGTTGCGATCGCAATTGCAGGCATATTCCCAGTCGGAGCTTTACCAAATTTTGCAAAAAGTTGACGCGGCTGCTGCCCAAAAAATTAATCCCTCCGACCGGGTTCGCACAGTCCGTGCTTTAGAGGTGTTTTACACTACAGGGCAGCCCATTTCAGCCCAGCAGGGGGAAGCACCACCCAGCTACCCAATTTTGCAGATTGGCCTAGAGGCAGCCCCTCAAGTGCTGAGGGAACGCATCCAGCAGCGGACTCGGCAAATGGTAGCTGACCACTGGTTAGACGAGGTGCAGCAACTTCAAGCTAAGTATGGTAAGGAGTTACCTTTACTCCAGACCCTGGGATACCGGGAGATGGCCGAGCATCTGGCTGGGTACACTAGCCTAGAGGAGGCGATCGCTCGGACAATAACTCACACTTGCCAGTTTGCCAAGAGACAGCGCACGTGGTTTCGTAGCGACCAGGCAATCCATTGGTTTGCGATCGATCAGCCCGATTTTTTGACTGAAATTGAGCATTGCCTTGACCAGTTCCTGGGAAGTTAGCTGGGTTGTCATTGCCCAACAGACTTAAAATTAAATTATTAAATTAAATTGTTACCAATGTGTTGTCAGTGACCGGGGGATTGAGTATGTCAGGGAAAGTATTGTTGGTGGATGATGAACCGGGGCTACGCCGAGCCGTGCAGGAATACTTGCAAGAAAGTGGCTTTGTGGTTACAGCGGCTAGCAACGCTACAGAAGCTTGGCAGATGCTCCAGGCCGGGGAGATGCCCGACCTTGTGATCTCTGATATCATGATGCCCCAAGTGGACGGCTATCAGTTCTTGCAACAGCTACGGGGTGATGCCCGTTACAAGAACTTGCCAGTGGTATTTCTGACGGCCCGGGGCATGACGAGCGATCGGATTCAAGGTTATCAGGCTGGATGCGATGCCTACCTGCCTAAACCTTTTGACCCTGATGAATTAGTTGCGATCGTCGAGAATTTGCTCGATCGCCGCCCCAGTTCCGATAGCAGCGACCAGCTAGAGGATATTGCCAGACAAATCGCCGAAATCCGTAGCCTCCTCAGTCAAAAGACTGGTTTTACCCAGACCCCATCACCAGTCAAAATTGACCTCACCCCCAGGGAACAGAGTGTTTTAGAACTGGTCACCCAGGGACTGATGAACAAAGAAATCGCCCGCCACCTGGAAACCAGTGTCCGCAATGTTGAGAAATATGTATCTCGCCTATTCAGTAAAACTGGCACCAATAGCCGCACTGAGCTAGTCCGCTATGCCCTCGAACACGGGCTGACTAATTAGGATTAGGTAGTAAAAGCGATTGCGGCGAGAAGCCCCGCACAGTACCCGTAGGGTCAGGGTCGGGATGAGAGCCGCCTATTCTGGAGTATTTTTTACTCCCCCACAGGAAGCTATAATATCGCCGTTGGTGGGACGGTGATTAAAGCTCAGCGAGGAACTGCTCCGCAGGTGGCGCAAGCCATAGCGATGGCTGGTGTTGCTGAGAAGCCCGCACTTTATGCCCGGCATCAGTGTCGGGTACTTCACTGAAATTCTTACGCGGGTAGTCAAGCTAGCTCTGCTACTAGAATTATTTCAATGAACCTCTTGCACAAACCCCTCAAAGCAGCATGTCAGGAGATTCTCAGGTTCCAGCTAATTACACAAGAGGTCTGGTGAATGGTTTTGAGCCGATGGATCGCCTCCTCCACGTGCCATCACTGATCCTGGGATGGACTGCTCCAAGCCAGCTAACAAGCTATTGGATTAGATTACCCCGACCCACGAACTAACTCTTGGCTGTAGCAGCGGATTTGGTTCCAGTTTAAAACCCCGACTAAGCGATCGCCTTCTAGTACGGGCAAGCGATCGACCCCATGGCCCAAAAACAACGATAGGGCGTGGCGGATATGGTCGCTGCGATGCAACCTGGGACTGGGTTGGGGCAAATAATCAACCGGGGGCGGCTCCATTAAACTGCCCACATTGAGCAACCCTAAACAGCGGACAACATCATCACCGCCCATCAGGTTTTTTACAAAATCGTTGCAGGGCTGGGTGAGAATTTTCCAGGGGACATCGTATTGAACAACTTGTCCCTGGCGCATAATCAAAATCCGATCAGCCAGCCGGAGAGCCTCTTCTACATCGTGGGAAACAAACAAAATAGTTTTTTGCAGCTTAGCTTGAAGTTTGATAATTTCCCCCTGGAGGGCACTGCGGGTAATGGCATCCAAAGCCCCAAAAGGTTCATCCATTAGCAAAAACTCCGGATCACCAGCCAAAGCCCGGGCCAAGCCGACCCGTTGCTGCTGCCCACCGGATAATTGAGCCGGGCGACGCTGGCGAAATTCTGCTGGCTCCAAGTCCACAAGCTGGAGCAGCTCATCGATGCGGCTATTGATGCGGGGTTTGGGCCAACCGAGGAGCTTGGGCACAACCCCAATATTGTCAGCCACACTCATGTGGGGAAACAGCCCCCCCTGCTGGATCACATAGCCAATCCGTTGGCGGAGTTGGACGATCGGCAATTGGTTGATATCTTGGCCATTGAGGTAAATTTGCCCGGCAGTCGGTTGGTAGAGGCGATTGACCATTTTCAGCAGGGTGGTTTTGCCGCACCCAGAGGGGCCGAGGATGACCACAATCTGCCCAGAGGCGATCGCCAAGCTGCAATCCCGAACAGCTGCAACTCGCCCCTGGGGAAACTGGAGACTGACCCGTTCAAAGGTAATCGTCATTTAAGTTTTCTAGCCTCGAATTAGCCGTTCTTTGGTTAAAAATTCCTTGGCCACGGTGGCAGGCTCCTTCTTTTGACCAGTGACTTGGAAGTTTAGGGTCTGCATGTTGGAGTTGGTCAGTTTTGGGGCGATCGCATTTAGAATCTCGCGGATCTTAGGATTGGCATCTAGCACCTCCTGACGTACCACCGGTGCCACTTGATAAGGCGGAAAAATTTTTTTATCATCCTCTAGTAACACCAAGTTGAAGGCGGAAATCTCTCCATCGGTGCCAAAGGCAACAGCTACATCAGCTTGTTTATCCACTAAACCCCGGTAGCGCAAGCCCGAATCAACTCCTTTATAGGCCTTTAGCTGAAAATTACCGTAAGCCTTCTTTAAGCCTGGCAAGCCATCTTCGCGCGTTTCAAACTCTGGGGGGCCAATCATCGTCAATTCGCTGGCCTTAGCTGCCAAATCCGAGATAGTCTTGATGCCAAATTTCTGGGCCCCCTCCTTGGTCATGGCTAGGGCTTGGGTGTTGTTCATGGGGGCTGGGTCTAGCCAGACTAGGTTAAATTTTTCCTTGTAGGCATTGGCTAATGTGTCGAAGACTTGCTTACTATCACTGTTGACGGGTAGTTTCAAAACTGTTAACAAGCCTGTGCCAGTATATTCGGGATACAGATCAATTTGTTTACTCAATAGTCCTTGGTGAACCACTGGTGTGCCGCCGAGGTTAATTTTACGCTCTACCTTAAATCCACTGTTTTCTAAGGCTAGGGCATACATTTCGCCAATAATGAACTGTTCGGTAAAGTCCTTGGAACCGACTCGAATTACAGCTCCATTGGCGGCGGCTGGGTTATTAGCATTTCTGGAATCGGTGGCTGTGTTGCAGCCGATAACTGCGATCGCACTGCACAACACCAGAAAAATCAACAAAGAAACACGATAAATGGAGCGCACAAAGCCCATGGAATGAATACCCCAGTGAAAATTAAGTTCTCCAAATTTAGCAAATTTAGCACAGCCAAACAAAATCCCCCAGTCATTGGGGGATTCCTAAAAAATCTGGGGTGGCAGTTTACCTTTAATTACTAGATTCCTTTTTTTGGAGGGCATCCATCTGGCCCAAAAATAAAGGAATAAACCGTTCAAAAAGAGCTTTGGGGTCTTGGCCTGCTACCCGTTGGGCTACCTGGAGGCGGGTCATCTGCAAATCTGGAGCTAAAACAGTTTCTGGTAAGCGGCCTAGCAGATATTGAGGACGCTCCCACAGGGGCATTTGCTCAGCTACTTGCCAGAGGTTGCTCAGGCGACGCAGTTCAGCCCCGGCCATAATATCCATGCCCGATTCGTAGGCAGCCTGCTCGATCGCGGCATACTTTTTCTTGGCCTGTTCGACCTTGCGGCGATGGGCTGGACTCTGGTCGGCCAATTGGGCTAGCCAGCGGTTACCCCAACGCACATGGCCTGCTTCTTCAGGAAAGATGCGGGCGATCGTATCGCGGATCTTGGCTTCCTCAGAATCTGGTTCTGCCCCTTTGAGGGCTTTAATGTGAGCTGAAAAGTATTCACAGCCGCGCTTTTCGGTAACATTAATTGCGGCTAGGGAAGAGATGACAAAATCATCGCGATCGCGTTCCGGGTTTTTGTTTTCTGCATCTAAAAGCCTTTCAAACTCATTGATGTAGGAAACTCCCGGCGGTGTAGCTACACTGGCTCCGAGATCGTCCACAAGCAAATCCGTCAACCACATGGCATGGCGAGCTTCGTCACTAACGTGGTGTGATAGGTCTTTGACCAGCTTCGGAGGCTGACCGTCCAATTGTTCAATCAAATTAGTTAAATCTTTGCAGCTACGTTGTTCACTGTAGCGGTAGCGATTCAGGGTAATTAGGTGAATTTCCCGCTCCTTGACTACTTGGGCAAGAATTTCCCTAGCTCCTAGGGAATTGTTCAATTTCTTTGGGTAAACGACAGTCATAGGTTTCCGGTGGTGGTGTTGCGTTTTGTAAAGGAATCATATTTAATGTAGCGCAAAATCTGGCAAAGCAAGCTTTCTAACTCTCGGCTGCGTTTTGGGGGGTTATGGAGCGATCAGCCAGCTTCCTCCCTGTACAGATAACTGGTTATTTTGCAAAAGTTATCTTACAACACAGCAAAAGAAGCTTTGTCCACCATTTTGCCGAGGCTCTCAATTGTCTCAACATTGTTTTAATGATGTGGAGTAATCGGTGATTGAGTATGCTTCGTAATTTCTGAGACAATAGTGGGTATATTTTATAGCTCTTAAATTAGCTTTAAGAGCTTACTAACCCGGCTAATTCAATCCAATTCAATATAATTCAATACATTATTAGAGGGTGTTTGAAAAGGTAAAGACGGTTAAAACCGTCACTACAAACTCAGATCTTTAGGGATATACACGAGGATTTTTCAGCTCGTAGTAATGACTTCAGTCATCAAAATGACTTGACACCAGACTTTTCAGACATCCTCTTACAGCCGATCTTCAACTTTTTTGAAGTTAAATTTATGACCAACCCCAGCCCAAGAATTATTACCAGTAGTACTGATCGGCAAATGCTGCGATCGTTCCTGTTAGATTTAATCTGCCAATTGGCCTACCAGGAGGGAGATTTTACCCTTTCCTCTGGTCTCAAAAGTGATTATTACATTAACGGTAAAGAGGTTACTCTGCATCCCCTGGGGGCAGTGGCCCTGGCCCGGCTGTTTTTAGAGATACTCCCCCCCGATACCCAGGCAGTGGCTGGCTTGACCTTGGGCGCTGATCCGATCGTATCTGCTGTGAGCGTGGTCTCGGCCTATGGCGATCGCCCAATTCCTGCTTTGATTGTCCGTAAACAGGCCAAGGGCCATGGAACTGGGGCCTATATCGAAGGGATGACCCTGCCTGCTGGGGCCAAGGTAGTGGTGCTAGAGGATGTGGTGACAACCGGTAAATCAGCCATGCAGGCTGTGGAGCGACTCCGGGAGGTGGGATATCAAGTCAATCAGGTGATGGCGGTGGTCGATCGCCTCCAGGGGGGGGCTGAATTTTACCAAAGTCAAGGACTGGAGTTTGATTCCCTATTCACAATTGAGAATGTGCGATCGCACTACCATAAGAACATTGGCTAGGCAGATAGAAACTAAAGCTAGTTTTGCCTAAACCGCTATTGACTTGGATGGTCGCCCCAAGGGCATCGCTCATTTTCTTGACTAGAGCTAAACCAAGACCAGTACCAGGGTGCTGCCAAGGGTCGGCACTGGGAATCCGGTAGAACTTATCAAAAATACGATCGTACTCCGTAGCCGGAATCTCTACGCCCGTATTAGTTACTTGCATAAGCATCCAGCCTTCAGTTTGACCGATCGTCAATCGAATCTGTGCCTGGGGAGGGCTGTACTTGTGGGCATTTTCTAAAAGCTCAGTAATAATCCGCTCTAGGTAAGTCAAGTTGGTAGTAGTAAAGACTGGCTCAGGGGGCAGTTCTAGAATTAGCTGCTGCTGTTTTTGCTGGCAATTTGCCTTGATCGGCTCAACTAGGTAGGTAACTAAAGTTCTAATATCTTCGGTGACTAGATCAAAGTGAGGAGCTTGGTTTTCCAGTTGATTGAGATCAAGTAGGTCGTTGATTAGCTGTAATTCCCGCTGACACTCGGTTTTGATGATGTGGCAGTAAGGCTCTGGTTGGCTTGTGTCCAGGCTCAACACTTCGCTAGCCATTTGAATACTAGAAATGGGGGTACGCAACTCGTGGGTGATGGTTTTGAGAAAATCATCCTTGAGGTGGTTGAGGCGTTCTAGCTCTCTGACTTGGGTTTGGGCCGCTTGGTAGAGGCGCGACTGGCGCAGGGCGATCGCACATTGATTAGCTACCTGCTCGACTAGGCGGATTTCATAATTGTTAAAGGACTCACAGGACTCTTTGAATAACCAGATATCCCCCAAAACCCTCTGGTCATCTTGGATGGGGCAGGCCAGGGTAGTCAGGCACTTGTCCTGATGCCGGATTAGGTTGGGGGTAAGGTCACAAAAATAGCAGGTCTCCCCCTGCAACAAACGAGTGTGGATCGCCAGATGCTTGGTATTGCTGAGGATGATGATTCTACCCCGGGACGGGGATAGGCCCCTGAATTTTTCGCAAATGATGGTCGAGGTTGTCTGCTCTGGGTTGTAGATGCCAGTGTCACAGCCCTGGAGGTTTAAGTTATCAACTAGTTCCTCGACCACCGTTTGTAAAATCTGCTGCTCATCAAGACTACTGCGGACTTTATCAGTAATCCGTCGTAGGATGGCCTCAAACTCTACAGTTTGTTGGAGTTGAGCAGTACGCTCTTTTACCTGTTGCTCTAGGTTGGTGTTGAGGAGTTGGAGTTTTTGGTATAGCTCCAATTGTTGAATAGCGATCGCTAACTGGGTAGCCAATTGCTGGAGTAGCTCCACTTCTAGGGTCTGCCAGTCACGGGGAGTACAGCAGTGGTGGGCAATTAGCAGTCCCCAGAGCTTTTCCCCCTGGAGGATTGGCACAACCAACTTAGCGCGCACATGTATATCCCTGAGGAAGTCTAAATAACATTCAGTTAATCCGGCTTTGTCAACATCAGCCACTATCCGGGGCTGCCCCTGCTGGAAGCTCTGCCCATGTTCCTTGGTAAAACACACGTCGAAAATCCGGCGATCGATCACAGATAGGGAATCACTGACGACGGATTCATTGACCACTTGGCCATGCCAGTCAGCATCTAAGCGGTAAATCAGCACCCGATCAGTTTGTAAAAAATGCCGCACTTCCCGGACTGTAGTGTTGAGGATAAAGTCGAGGTCTAGGGATTGACGGATATGCTGAGAGATTTCGTAGATCAGCCTCTCTTTGGAGCTTTGGAGCTGAATTTGGGCTTCGACGGCCTTGCGATCGCTCACATCCACAGCCACAGTCAAAATATATTGAAACTTGCCGTCGCTGTCATACACCGGGGACGAAGACACATGCGCCCATTGGACACGGCCGCTCTTATGGATATAGCGTTTATCGGCATTAAAGGAGACTTTGGGGTCAGTATTGAGGTGGAGTAGGTACTGGGCAGTGTCAAAGCGGTCTTCAGGGTGGGTCAAATCCATAAAGGTCATTTGGCGTAGCTCCTCTTCGCCATAGCCCACTAAATCACAAAACCTTTGGTTGACTTGCAAAAAGCGGCCGTTTTGATTGGCAGTGGTAATCCCAGCGATGGATTTGGCAAAAATACTCCCAAAAAAGGCTTCCCGTTCTCGCAGCTGCGCCTCTAGAAATTTGCGATCGCTGATATCACGCTTGACAGCTACAAAATTTGTGATCGACCCCATTTGATCGCGAACCGGAGTGATGGTCATGGCTTCGGTGTATAGGCTGCCATCTTTACGACGGTTGACCAGTTCCCCCCGCCAAACCTGTCCAGCAAGGATTGTCTGCCAGAGATTGCGGTAAAACTCCCGGTCTTGCCGGTTGGACTTGACTAGTTCGCGGGGGTTGCGACCGATGGCCTCAGCCATGGCGTAGCCAGTCAGTTGCGTAAAAGCTGGATTTACCCAAATAATCATCCCAGTGTGATCGGTGATCATAATTACATCCGCACAGGCCTGGATTGCAGCACCCTGCAATCGTTGTAAGTGTTGTTCTGGGCTATGGTGGCCAGACTTGTAAAGAACACTACTAAGTTGGCTTGCAAGGGTTCTTAGGATGCCCGCTTCCCAATCCTGCCATGTGTGCGGTCTAGCCATTTGTACAGCCAAATAAGCCCAGGGCAACCCTCGGCGGATGATTGGTACCTCTAGGGTGGCCAGGGTCGGCTGAGACCATTCCAGAT
>Ga0272446_1003140_pt1 | contig 21370 bp, 18 predicted proteins | sample YNPCB0061_FD_194587 | JGI IMG/M metagenome (GOLD analysis project Ga0272446, IMG submission 194587) | Hot spring microbial mat communities from Yellowstone National Park, WY, United States - YNP-CB-006-1 | ecosystem: Environmental > Aquatic > Thermal springs > Hot (42-90C) > Sediment | place...
AGCGTCATCCGCGCCCCGCGTCGCACCGCCTCGAAGCTGACGCAGAGCGAGGTCGGCGACATCGCGGCCAGCGTGGCGAGCGTCGCCTTCGCCCACGCCGTGCCTTCCGCCTCGAGCGCGGCGAGGATGGCGGGGACGGATGCGCCCGCGAAACAGCGGTCGATCGCGGGGCGGTCGGCCGCGAGCAGGCTCTCGGGGGGCGGCGCGGCGAGCGCGGCGAGCGCGCCGATGCCCTCGCGCGCAAGGCCGGCCTTCAGCGCCTCGAGCCCGGCGCGCGGAACGAAATGCGTGGCAAGCCCGGTGTGGATCGCATCGCCCGGCGAGACGCGCGCGCCGGTCAGCGCGAGATACATGCCGCTCTGTCCCGGCAGGCGCGGCAGGAAGAAGGTCGCGCCGATGTCGGGGAAGAGGCCGATCGCGGTCTCGGGCATCGCCATGATCGCGTGCTCGGTCACCACGCGGTGGCTGCCGTGGATGGAGAGGCCCAGGCCCCCGCCCATCGAGATGCCGTCGATCAGCGCGACATAGGGCTTCGGATATTCGGCGATCATCCGGTTCACCGCGTACTCGGCGACGAAGAAGCCCTCGATCTCCGCGGCCTCGCCGGCGAGCGCGAGCGCGCGCACCGCGCGCACGTCGCCGCCGGCGCAGAAGGCGCGCCCGCCGGTGCCCTCGATGGTCACGATCCGCACGGCAGGGTCGTCGCGCCAGGCGGTGAGCGCGGCGGCGATCCGGTCTATCATCCCCCGGTCGAGCGCGTTCAGCGCGCGGGGGCGGTTGAGCGTGAGCCGCCCGACGCCGCCGGCGACCTCGGCCAGCACGGTCGGTTCTTCGGCTGCGTCGGTCATGGCGGATGGCCCCGTTGCTGGCGAGGCCCGAGCGGTAGCAGCCGGAATGCTGCCGTGCAACATGGGTGGGGCGGTGGCGCGAACGCAACATCTAGCGGTAAAGACGCCCGCTTTCCCCTTGATGTAGTTTTGACGATTGAATCCAACCCGACTCCGGCTAACCTTTCCAGCCGAATCGTCACCGCCGAGGTTCCCCAGATGACGCTGATCCAGCCCGTCCCGCCCTCACTGCTGTCGCAGCCGCTCCTTCCCTGGGGCGAGACGCCCGCCCGGACATATGCCCCGGGCATGGGCCAGGCGGTGGCGGACCGGACGATCAACCGGCGGATCGTGCGACGCTTCCCCTCGCCGCAGCGCGTTCCCTTCGTGGTGCCGCGCGATGATTCCTCGGCGCTGGAGAGCCAGCTCGCCGCCTGGGCCCGGCGCGAGGGCTGGGCCTACGAGGGCGGGTTCCATGTCGAGCACGGCGACGATGTCACGGTCTCGGGCTGGATCCTGGCGGTCGGCCGGATCGAGACCGAGGCCTGGGCCGACGTGGCCGAGCGCGTGGCGCTCGGCAACGCGCTGCTCGAGCCGCGCGCGGAATGGCGGGAGGCGGAGCGGGCGACGCTGCGCCACCACCTGCGCCAGGCCTCGCTGCTGATGAGCGGGCGGCACCTCCAGCACGGCGACGCCTCGCAGCCCACGCGGAACATGGAGGTGTTCACCAACTGTTCCACGGCCGCGACGAGCTTCCTCTGCTATCTCCTGCTGCTGAACGGCTCCGGAGTCGGCCGGGCCTATGACGACGGCATGATGGCGGTGGACTGGGCGCGCGACATGCCGCTGGTCGTTCCGGTGATCGACTGGTCGCACGCCGACGTGCAGGCCGGCACGATCACCGGCTTCCTGACGCGGCGGGATGCCGAGCATCTCTACGCGACGCACGGGCGGATCGTGGTGCACGAGGTTGCGGATTCGCGCGAGGGCTGGGCCAAGGCGGTCGAGGTCGTCGAGCGGATGGCGTTCGAGCGTCGGCGCGAGGACGTGGTGCTGCTCGACTTCACGAAGGTGCGGCCGAAGGGCGCGCCGATCATGGGCATGCAGGGCCGCCCGGCCTCCGGCCCGGGCCCCTATATGCAGGCGCTCGCGCGCGTGGCGATGGTGCGCGGCTCGGGCATGGAGCCGTGGCGGGCGGCGCTGTTCGTCGACCACTACCTCGCGGAGTGCGTGCTCGTCGGCGGCGCGCGGCGCTCCGCCCGGATGAGCACCAAGACATGGCGCGACCGCTCGGTCCTCGGCTTCATCTCGGTCAAGCGCGGCGGGTTCCTCTGGTCGTCGAACAACTCGATCACGGTCGATGCCGCGTTCTGGGAGCATGTGCGCCGGCCGGAGGCCGACCCGGCCTGGGACGAGGCGACGCGCCAGGAATGGGCGCACGCGCATGCCGTGTTCGAGGCGGCGGTGCGCGCGGCCTATGACGACGGCACGGGGGAGCCCGGCTTCATCAACCAGGACAAGCTCGTCGCCAACGACGCGGGTCTCGACGCCTACGCCTCGGGCACGCTCTTCATGGGCAGCGAGAAGTACCAGGCCGACGACGAGACGCGCCCGCTGCTCGGCGACCTCGTGGCGCGCGCCCGCGCCTCGCGCTACACGCAGATCACCAACCCCTGCGGCGAGATCAGCCTGTTCATGCTCGGCGGCTACTGCGTGATCGCCGACGTGGTCCCCTACCACGCGGCCGATGACGACGACGCCGAGGCCGCCTTCCGCGCCGCCGCCCGCGCGCTGATCCGCGTCAACCTCATGGACTGCCTCTACCGGCCCGAGACCAGGCGCACCAACCGCATCGGCGTCGGCATCACCGGCCTGCACGAATACGCGCTGAAGCGCTTCGGCTATGGCTGGGCCGACCTCGTGGACGAGCAGCGCTCGAAGCCGTTCTGGATGATGCTCGCCCGGTTCAAGCGCGCCGTGGCCGACGAGGCGGCGCGCTACTCCGGCGCGCTCGGCGTCGTCCGCCCGCACACCGACACGACCATGAAGCCTGCCGGCACCACCTCGAAGCTGTTCGGGCTCACCGAGGGCGCGCACCTGCCCTCGATGCGGGAGTACCTGCGCTGGGTGCAGTTCCGCAACGACGACCCGATGGTGCGGGAGTACCGCGCGAAGGGCTATCCGGTGAAGAGCCTCACCACCTATCGCGGCACCACCGTCGTCGGCTTCCCGACCAAGCCTGAGATCGTCAAGCTCGCCGACGACCTCGGCCTCTCCGACAAGCTCGTCACCGCAGGCGAGGCGACGCCGGAGGAGCAGTACCGCTACCTTCAGCTTCTCGAGAAGTACTGGATCAGGGGCGTCGACGAGCAGGGCGAGCCGCTCGCGATCGACACCGGCAACCAGGTCTCCTACACGCTGAAGTACGACCCGAAGACGGTCTCCTTCGAGGCGTTCCGCGACGCCATCCTCCGCCTGCAGCCGACGGTCCGCGCCTGCTCGGTGATGCCCCAGACCGACACCACCGCCTACGAGTACCAGCCCGAGCAGGCGGTCACCAAGGCCGAGTACGAGATGATCGCCGCAGCGATCGCGGAGGCCGCCGCCGAGGATGTCGGCCGCGAGCACGTCGACTGCGCCGGCGGCGTCTGCCCGATCGACTTCGGAACGAACGACGCCTCGGCCGCGAAGCAGGAGGCCAAGGAGGCGGCTGCCAAGGAGGCCGCTCAGGCGGCGGCCTGATCCTTCTCCTGCCGCGCGGCGGCGCGCCCCTCGCGCTGCTGCGCCAGCGTGCGCAGCAGGAGCGGGATCTCCTCGGCCGGCCGCGGGCGCGAGAACAGGTAGCCCTGCGCCTCCGAGCAGCCCTCGGCCAGCAGGCAGGCGAGCTGCTCCTCGGTCTCGACGCCCTCGGCGGTGATGCGCATGCCGAGCGCCCGGCCGAGCCCGACGATCGCCGACACGATCGAGCGCGCGTCCGGGCTGATGCCGAGGTCGCGGGTGAAGCTGCGGTCGATCTTGATCTTGTCGAAGGGGAAGCCGCGCAGCGTGCGCAGCGACGAGTAGCCGGTGCCGAAATCGTCGATCGCGATCCGGATGCCGAGGGCGCGCAGCCGGTGCAGCGTCTGGCGCGTCATCTCGTCCTCGTCGAGCAGCACGCTCTCGGTGATCTCGAGCTCGAGACGGTCGGCCGGCAGGCCGGAGCGGGCGAGCGCCTCGCTCGCCGCCTCGACGAGGCCGGGCCTGCGGAACTGCAGCGGCGAGACGTTGACCGAGATCCGCGGGCTGCCGGGGAAGGCGGCGGCGTCCGCAGTTGCCCGGGCGAGCACCCAGGCCCCGATCGGGCCGATCAGGTCGAGGTGTTCCGCGATCGGGATGAACTCGGCGGGCGAGACGAGGCCGCGGCGCGGATGCTTCCAGCGGAGCAGCGCCTCGAAGCCGGTGACCGTGCCCGAGGCGAGCTCGACCAGGGGCTGGTAGTGCAGCAGGAACTCGCCGTTGCCGAGCGCGTGGCGCAGGTCGGCCTCGAGCAGCCGCCGCTTCTGCTGCCGCGCATCCATCCCGGGCTCGAAGAAGCGGAACGATCCGCGGCCCTCGCGCCGCGCGAGGTCGCGCGCGAGATCGGCATGCGCGATCAGCGTGTCGGCGCCGTCGCCGTCGCCGGGGGCGATCGCGATTCCGATCGAGGCGCCGAGCATCGCCTCCCCGTCTCCGACCCTCCAGGGCTCGGAGAGCGCGCCGATCAGCCGCTCGGCGAGGCATGCGGCGCTGTCGGCGCCGGCGAGCGGCCATTGCACGACGGCGAACTCGTCCCCGCCGAGCCGCGCGACGATCGATCCCTCGGGGACCGCGGCAAGCAGGCGCGCGGCCGCCTCGCGCAGCACCGCGTCGCCGGCCGGGTGTCCGTGCGTGTCGTTCACCGCGCGGAAGTCGTCGAGGTCGATCGAGAGCACGGCGAAGGGCAGGCCGGCGACGAGCGCCGCATCGACCCGCTCGCGGAAGTGCAGGCGGTTGGGCAGGCCGGTGAGCTGGTCGTGCCTGGCCATGTGGGTGATCTGCGCCTCGGCGCGGCGGCGTTCGGTGATGTCCTCGTAGGTCACCACCCAGCCGCCGTCCTGCATCGGCTCATGCGAGATCGCGATCACCCGCCCGTCCGCCAGTTCCTGGAACGCGGTGGCGGCGGCCCGCCGTGAGACGAACTCGAGCCGGCGTCGGACGAAGCCGTCGACGTCCGTGCCGGTATGGTTCCCGGCCGCGATCGAGGCGGCGATGATGTCGCGGAAGGTGATGCCCGGAACGATCCGCGCCGGGTCGAGGCGGTAGATCTCGCAGAACCGGCGGTTCACCACCAGAAGCACGTTGTCCTGGTCGAACATGCAGAGGCCCTGCGACATGTTGTTGAGCGCCGCGTCGAACCGCAGGTGCGCCTCGCGCAGCGCCACCGCATGCCCGTTCCGCAGGCTCGCCGGCTCGGCGCCCGCCGACAGGGCGGGGCGGAGCGCGAGCCCGAGCCCAAGCCCGATCAGTGCCGGAACCGCGCCGAGCAGGGCGCCGCTGCCGAGGCTCTGCAGGACCCAGCTTCCGGGCCAGGCGGCGAGCTCCGCCACCTCCGGCGAGGCCTCGGCGGCGGCGAGCACGGCAAGGCCGGACAGCACGAGCGCGCCCGTCAGCGCGAACGCGCCTGCCACGGCGGCGAGCACGGCAGCCCCGCGCGGCACGGGCGCCGCCGGAGGGCGCTCGGGCCGGGCGGTCGCGCCTGGCTCTGCTGCGCTGGGCAAGGTCATGCCGCACGATCCCATCGGGAGGTGAACGGCTCGCTAAAGCGGTTTCCAGATGACTGGAAACCGCTCAGGCCTTGTCTTGCGAGCATCTTCACGCATGCGGCTGTTTCCAGCCGCATGCGATCTGCTCTGAGGCGCGCGGCCACGCTTGCTTGCGGCACTGCCGCGGCGCTGCCACAGTGCGGGGCCGATGGCAGCCCCCTCAGAGACGACGCTCCGCGACACGCCGGTCCGGGACGGGCCGGCCCGGGACACGCCGTTCCCCGACGCCCTGGTCCGCTTCCAGGGCGTCGAGAAGAGCTATGACGGGGTGCGGCATGCCGTGCGCCACCTCGACCTCGACATCCTCCGCGGCGAGTTCCTGACGCTGCTCGGCCCCTCCGGCTCGGGCAAGACCACCACGTTGATGATGCTCGCGGGCTTCGAGGCGCCGACCGCGGGCGAGATCCTGCTCGAGGGGCGGCCGATCGCGCGGCTGCCGCCGCACCGGCGCGGCATCGGCGTGGTGTTCCAGTCCTACGCCCTCTTCCCCCACATGACGGTGGCCGAGAACGTCGCCTTCCCGCTCTCGGTGCGCGGGGTGGGGCGCGCCGAGCGCGAGGCGAGGGTCGCCCGCGCCCTCGAGATGGTGCGCCTGCCGGGCTATGGCGGGCGACGCCCTGCCCAGCTCTCCGGCGGCCAGCAGCAGCGCGTCGCGCTCGCCCGCGCGCTCGTGTTCGAGCCGCCGCTCGTGCTGCTCGACGAGCCGCTGGGCGCGCTCGACAAGCAGCTGCGCGAGGAGATGCAGCTCGAGATCCGCCACATCCACGAGCGGCTCGGCGTCACCATGGTCTATGTCACGCACGACCAGGCCGAGGCGCTGACCATGTCGGACCGGATCGCGGTGTTCCGCGACGGCGCGATCCGCCAGCTCGACGCCCCCCAGGCGCTCTACGAGACGCCGGCGGACGCCTTCGTCGCCGGGTTCGTCGGCGAGAACAACCGGCTTCCCGGCCGCGTCGCCGGCGAGGACGAGGGCATGGCGGTGGTCGAGCTCGCGTCGGGGCGGCGGCTGCGCGCGCGGCGGGCCGATGCCGGGCCGCCGGGCTCTCCCGCCGTCCTCTCGGTCAGGCCCGAGCGCGTGGCGGTCGCCGCCGCCGCCGCCGAGGACCTCGGCGAGCATGCGCTGCCCGCCACGGTCGCCGAGGTGATCTATCTCGGCGACCATGTCCGGGTCCGGCTCGCGCTCGAGGGCGGCCTCGAGATCACCGCCAAGCGGCCGGCCGCCGCCGCAGCGGGCCTCGCGCCGGGGGCTTCCGTCGCCGCCGCCTGGCAGCCCGAGCACGCCACCGCCTTCGCTCCCGGCGCCTGACACGACCCTTCGGCGCATGTGCGGGCGTTGCCGGCACGCCCGTCTGGCCGCTACGCTCCGATGCCGGGCCAATCCGGATCGGGAGAGACCACTGATGAGACGCTCCTTCCTCGCCGCTGCTGCGGCAGCCCTCTGGCTCGCGGCGGCGCCGGCGTCCGCGCGCGACCTCACCATCGTGTCCTGGGGCGGCGCCTACCAGGACGCGCAGCGCGAGGTCTATTTCCGGCCCTTCTCGCAGGCGACCGGCATCCGCTTCGTCGAGGACAGCTGGGACGGCGGCATCGGCGTGCTGCGCACGCGCATGCAGTCGGGCAACAACACCTGGGACCTCGTGCAGGTGGAGAGCGAGGAGCTGCTGCTCGGCTGCGAGGAGGGCCTGTTCGAGAAGCTCGACTTCGCACGCATCGGCGGCCGCGACCACTACGTCCCCGAGGCGGTGCACGACTGCGGCATCGGCACCATCCTCTACAACTTCGTGCTGGCGTGGGACCGGGCGAAGTTCCAGGGCACGCCCACCTGGGCCGATTTCTGGAACGTCGAGCGGTTCCCCGGCAAGCGCGGCCTCCGCCGCGGCGTGAAGATGAACCTCGAATACGCGCTGCTGGCCGACGGCGTGCCCGCGAACCAGGTCTATGCCACCCTGCGGACGGAGGCCGGCATCGACCGCGCCTTCCGCATGCTCGACCGGCTGAAGCCGCACATCGTCTGGTGGCAGTCCTCCGCGCAGGCGCCGCAGATCCTCGGCGCGGGCGAGGTGCTGATGACCTCCGCCCCGAACGGCCGCATCACCAACGCCAACCGCACCGAGCGGCGCAACTTCGGCATCCAGTGGGCCGGCAGCCTCTACACGATCGACAGCTGGGTGATCATGAAGGGCAGCCCGAACGCCGAGCAGGCCTATCGGTTCCTCGCCTTCGCAGCCAACCCGCAGGTGCAGGCGCGGCTGATCCCGCTGATCCCCTATGGCGGCACGGCGAAGGGCGCCAATGACGGGCTGCCGCCCGACCTCCTTGAGGTAAGCCCGACCAACCCCGCCAACCTCTCGGTGTCGCTGATGATCGACGACCAGTTCTGGCTCGACAACCTCGACAGGCTGTCGCAGCGCTTCAACGCCTGGCTCGCCCGCTAGGCACCGGCCGGCGCGGGCGGCCGGCGGCGCCCGCGCCCCCTCCTCCCATGCAGGAGATCGCGGCGATCGAGACCGGCAAGGCCGCGGCGGCGCTTGCCCGCCGCGCCCGGCGGGCCGGCTGCGGCCCCAAGCTCTCGGCCGCACTGCTCGTTCTCCCCCTGCTGCTCTTCGTCCTCGTCGCCTTCGCCGCGCCCATCGCGGCGATGCTCGCGCGCGGCCTCGCCGACCCCGAGGTCGGCCCCGTTCTGCCGCGGACGCTCGCCGCGCTCGAGGGCTGGAACGGCGCCGCGCTTCCCGACGATGCCGCCTTCGCGGCCCTCGTCGAGGACCTCCGCGACGCCCGTGCCGCCGGCACGCTGCCGGTCGCGGCGGGCCGGCTGAACCACGACACGGCGGGGCTGCGCACCACCCTCGTCGCCTCCGCGCGCCGCCTTGCCGCGCCCTTCGAGGGCCCGGCCCGCGAGGCCGTGCTGCGCGCCGACCCGGCCTGGGGCCAGGTCGAGACCTGGGGCGCGATCGTGCGTGCCCGCGGGCCGTGGACCGACTTCTTCCTGCTCGCCGCGCTCGACCTCCGCCGCGACGCCACCGGCGCGATCGGGCCCGTGCCGGCCGACCAGGCCGTGTTCAGGACCATCTTCGTGCGCACCTTCTGGATCGCGGCGATGGTCACGGCCATCACGCTGGTCGCGGGCTATCCGCTCGCGGCGCTGATCGCGCTCGCGCGGCCCGGGGTGTCGGCGGTGCTGCTCTTCCTCGTCCTCCTGCCGTTCTGGACCAGCCTGCTCGTGCGCACCGCTGCCTGGATGGTGCTGCTCGCGCGCGAGGGGGTGGTCAATCACGCGCTGGTCGCGCTCGGCCTGTTCGGCGCGCCGCAGCAGCTCCTGTTCAACCGCTTCGCCGTCGTCATCGCCATGGTGCACATCCTGCTGCCGTTCATGGTGCTGCCGCTCTATGCGGTGATGCGGCAGATACCGCCCATCCACCTCCGCGCGGCGGCGAGCCTCGGCGCGCATCCGGCCTCGGCGTTCCGGCGCGTCTGGCTGCCGCAGACCCTGCCCGGCATCGGCGCCGGCTGCCTGATGGTGTTCATCCAGGCCTTGGGCTTCTACATCACGCCCGCCCTGCTCGGCGGCGGGGCGGACCAGATGCTGCCCTACTTCATCGGCTTCTACGCGAACCAGACGGTGAACTGGGGCCTCGCCGCGGCTCTGTCGCTGCTCTTGCTCGCCGCCACGCTCGCGATCGTCGGGCTCTACGGCAGGCTCGTCGGCTTCAGCGCGGTGCGGACGGCATGAGCGCGATCCGCGTCCTGTGGTGGGGCGTCTCGCTCGCCGTCGTCGTCTTCCTCGTCGCGCCGCTCCTGGTGATCGTTCCGCTCTCGTTCTCAGATGGCAGCTTCCTCCACTTCCCGCTGCCCGGCATCGGCCTGCGCTGGTACCGCGCCTTCTTCGCCTCCGAGTTCTGGCTCGCGGCGCTGTGGAACAGCCTCGTCATCGGCCTCTCCGCGACGGCGGTCGCAACCGGGCTGGGCACGCTCGCCGCCGTCGGGCTCTGGCGGGCACGGATCCCGGGAGCGGGGGCGATCATGGCGGTGCTGCTCCTGCCGATGGTGGTGCCCTCCATCATCACCGCGGTGGCGCTCACCTTCGCCTACGCGCCGGTCGGGCTCGCGAGCACCCATCTCGGGCTGATCGTCGCGCATGCAGCCCTCGCCGCGCCGTTCGTCGTCGTCACCGTCGGGGCGACGCTGTCGCAGTTCGACCGTACGCTGCTCCGCGCCGCCGCGTCCTGCGGCGCGGGGCCGGTGACGGCCTTCCGCCGCGTGATGCTGCCGGTGATCCTGCCCGGCGTGGTGGCAGGCGCGGTGTTCGCCTTCGCCACCTCGCTCGACGAGAGCGTCGTGGTGCTGTTCCTTGCCGGCCCGTCGCAGCGCACCTTGCCGCGGCAGATGTTCGCCGGGCTGAAGGATACGATCGAGCTGACCATCCTCGCCGCGGCGACGATGCTGACCGTGCTGTCGCTCGTGCTGATGCTGCTCGTGCGCGCGCTGTCCGCGCGCGGCGCCAGGGCGGCGCAGCCGTGAACGCGGCCATCCTGCCGCTCTCGGGGCGGCTCGACGCCGCCTCGGTCTCGAGGCTGTGGCAGGGCACGATGCGTGCGGCCTCCGCCCCCGTCGCGATCGACCTCTCCGGCGTCACCTACTGCGACGGCGCCGGCGCTGCGCTCGTGCTCGCGGCCGAGCGGCGCGCGCAGGCCGCGGGAGGCGGCGGCCTCGTCGGTGCCGCGCCCGACATCGCCGCGGTGATCGCGCTCGCCCGCAAGGGCGCCGGGCAGGGCTCGCCGCCACCGCCGCCGCAGCAGCGCGATGGGCTCGCCGTGGCGGTGGGCCGCGGCGCTGTGGGCGAGCTGAGGAGCCTCGGCGACAGCATAGCGTTCCTCGGCGAGGCGGTGTCGGCGACGATCCTGACGCTCGCGCGGCCCTGGACGCTGCGCTGGGGCGACACCATGCGCCATGCCGAGGAGGCGGGCACGCGCGCGCTGCCGCTGATCGCCATGCTCGGCTTCCTGTTCGGCCTGATCCTCGCCTTCCAGTCGGCCATCCCGATGCGCCAGTACGGTGCCGACATCTTCGTCGCCAACCTCGTCGCGGTCTCGGTGTTCCGCGAGCTCGGCCCGCTGCTCTCGGCGGTCATCCTCGCCGGGCGGTCGGGCAGCGCCTTCGCCGCCGAGATCGGCACGATGAAGGTGAACCAGGAGGTCGACGCGCTGACCACGATGGGGCTCGACCCGTTCCGGTTCCTGGTCGTTCCGCGCCTCGTCGCCGCCTTCGTCATGATGCCGGTGCTGATCGCGGTGATGAACCTCGCCGCGGTGGCGGGCATGACCACGGTGATGCTCTCCCTCGGCTTCCCGCTGATCGCGATCTCCAACCAGGTGGTGAGCTGGACCGCCCCCTCGGACATCCTCGGCGGCCTCGGCAAGGGCATGGTGTTCGGCGCCGTGGTGGCAGGCATCGGCTGCGCGCGCGGCATGCGCACCGGGGCGGGACCGCGCGCGGTGGGCGACAGCGCGACCGCGGCGGTGGTCGGCGGCATCGTCGCGATCGTGGTGATCGACGGCATGTTCGCGGTGTTCTTCTACCTGATGGGCTGGTGATGGTCCCCGAGATCCCGCCCGCGCGCGGCGGCCGCAAGGGCCCAGGGCCCGATGCGCCGAAGGTGATCGAGGCGAGGGGGCTCGCGATCCGGTTCGGCACCAACACGGTGTTCCAGGGCGTCGATTTCGACGTGCGCAAGGGCGAGGTGTTCGTCATCCTCGGCGGCTCGGGCTGCGGCAAGTCCACCCTGCTGACGCTGCTGATCGGGCTGCGCCGGCCCTCCGCCGGCAGCATCACCGTGCTCGGGGAGGACCTGCTCGCGGCCAGGGGCGAGGCGCGGCGGCGGCTGCAGCAGCGCTTCGGGGTGATGTTCCAGCTTGGCGCGCTGTTCGGTTCGATGACGCTCGCCGAGAACGTCTCGCTGCCGCTCGAGAGCTTCACCGACCTGCCGGCTGAGGCGATCGGGGAGATCGCGCGCGCCAAGCTCGGCATGGTGGGCCTCGGCGATGCGACCGCGAAGCTTCCCTCCGAGATCTCGGGCGGCATGGTCAAGCGCGCCGCGATCGCCCGCGCGATGGCGCTCGACCCGCCGCTGCTGTTCCTCGACGAGCCCTCGGCGGGGCTCGACCCGATCACCTCGGCGGGGCTCGACCAGCTCATTCTCGCGCTTGCGAAGGACCTCGGGATCACCTTCGTGATTGTCACCCACGAGCTCGATTCGATCCTGACGGTTGCGGATCGCGTCATCATGCTGGACAAGGCTGCCAAGGGCATCATCGCGACGGGCGACCCGCGGGCGCTCCGCGCCACCAGCACGGTGCCGACGGTGCGGGCCTTCTTCAACCGCATCGCCGAGGCGGCCTGAGAGAGGGAGGGGCGCTGAGCCGCGCCATGGAGCAGAAGGCGATCTACTTCCGCGTCGGCGTCGTCATCCTTGCCGGGCTCGCCATGATCGCCGGGCTCGTGCTCTGGGTCGGCGCGGATGTGTTCCGGTCGGGCGGACGGAAGTTCGAGACCTACTTCTCCGAGAGCGTGCAGGGCCTCGACGTTGGCGCGGCCGTGCGCTTCCGCGGCGTCCCCGTCGGGCGGGTGACGGACATCAGCATGGCGCTCGCCGAGTATCCCGTTCCGGACGCGATGCGTGTGCTCGGCAACGACGCCTTCACCCTCGTGGTCGTGCGCTTCGAGGTGTTCACCGAACGCTTCATCCAGCGCGGCGAGGGGGAGATCGCCCGCCTGGTGCAGGGCGGCCTGCGCGTGCGCATGGCGAGCCAGGGGATCACCGGCGTGCTCTATCTCGAGGCCGACTTCCTCGACGCGCGCCGCTTCCCGGCCAGCGCCGTGCCGTGGGAGCCGCGCTTTCCCGTCATCCCCTCCGCGCCATCGACGCTGACCCAGTTCACCTCCGCCGCCGAACGGCTGGTCGCGCGTCTCGAGCAGGCCCAGCTTCCCGAGATGGTGGAGAGCGCCAATGCCCTGCTGAAGACCCTGAACGAGACGATCGGGACCGGCGAGGGCTACCGCCTGCTCGTGGAGGCTGCCGACCTGGTGACCCAGATCCGCGAGACGGCCAGCAGGGTCTCGCCGCCCCTGGTCGCGGCGATCGAGGACGCGCAGCGCTCGCTCGCCGCCGCGCAGCAGCTCCTCGACAGCCGCGAGACGCAGGCGACCCGCCGCAACATCGAGGCGGCGACGGCGCGGCTGCCGCAGACCGTCGGCGCCATCGAAGGTGCGGCGCGGCGGCTCGACACCGTCACGGCGGACGCCGACCGCGACATCGGCCCGATGCTGCGCGAGCTTCGCCTGGCGGCCGAGAACCTGAGGATCATCACCGAGAACATGCGCCAGTATCCGAGCCAGGTTCTGTTCGGCGCCCCGCCGCCGCGCGACCCCGCACCGCCCACCCCGCCGCCGGCCCCCCGCGGCACGCCGGGAGCGGCGCGATGACGCCAAGACGCGGGTTCCTGCTCGCCGCGCCCGCGCTCGCCGCGGGCTGCGGCAACCCGCTGTCGCAGCCCTTCCCGGAGAAGACCTTCTTCGTGCTCGAGGTGCGGCGGCCGCAGCGCCTGCCGCCCAATCCGCGCGGCCGCGTGCTCGTGCTGCGCTCCGTCACGCCAGGGCCGGGGGCGGAGCTGAGGGGCATCGTCACCCGCTTCCAGGGCGGGCAGCAGCGGGCGGACTTCTGGAACGAGTTCTTCTCTCCTCCGCCCGCGCTCGTTCAGGACCAGCTCCGCCAGTGGCTCGCCGACAGCGGCCTGTTCTCGGCGGTGGTCGACCAGGGCACGCGGGCCACACCTGCGCTCGCGCTCGAGCCGGTGCTGAACGCCCTGTTCGCCGATGCCGCGGAGAGCCCGCCGGTCGCGCGCGTGCAGATGCAGACGCTCACGCTCGGGCTCGACCGCACGCCGCCGCGCGTGCTCGCGCAAGGCGACTACGACCGCCGCGCGCAGATCGCCTCGCTCGCGCCGGCGACCATCGTCGCGGGCTTCAACGTCGTGCTCGCGGCGATCTTCGCCGACATCGAGGCGTCCTTCCGCGCCGTCGCATGACCTCCGCCTCGCTCGGTCAGGGCCTCAGGCTGACGCTGCTCGGCACCGGCTGCCCGCAGGTCGACCCCGCGCGGATGGGCCCGGCCAACCTGGTGCGCGGCGCGGGGCGGCAGCTCCTGTTCGACTGCGGCTCGGGCGTCACCCAGCGCCTCGTGCAGGCCGGCACGAAGGGGGCGGAGATCGACGCGCTCTTCCTCACCCACCTGCACAGCGACCATGTGGTCGACTTCCACCAGCTCCTCGTCTCCTCCTGGCACCAGGGGCGGTCGCGGCCGTGGAAGCTGTTCGGCCCGCCCGGAACCGTGGGGTTCGTCGAACGGTCCGCTTCGCTGTGGAAGCCCGAGCTCGACATCCGCGTGGCGCACGAGAAGCGCCCGAACGAGGCGGGGCTCGACGTGCAGGTGACGGAGTATGCCGATGGCCAGTCCTTCCGCGGCGGCGGCGTCACCGTCACGGCGGTGAAGGTGAACCATGATCCCTTTCCGGAGACGTACGGGTTCGTCGTCGAACAGGATTCGCTGAGGCTCGTGCTGTCGTCCGACACGGTGGTGTGGCCGCCGCTGATCGCCGCCGCGCGGGGGGCGGACCTCCTGCTGCACGAGGTGTTCATCCGCCGCGAGATGCGGCCCGACCCCGACCACCGCCCGGAAGCGACGATCGACGCGGTCGCCTCCTACCACACGCTGTCGACCGAGGTGGGCCGCGTGGCGGCCGAGGCGGATGTCGGCCTTCTCGTGCTGAACCACTTCGTGCCGACGCGCTTCGATCCGGACGCGCTGATCGCCGAGGTGCGGGCGCACTGGCAGGGCAGCCTCGTGCTCGGCGAGGACCTGATGACCTTCGACCTCGCCGCCCGCACGCTCAGCTTCGCCGGGGCGACCGTGGCGTTCCCGAGGTAGGCGGCCGCGCCCGTCCGTTTCTGACGTGCCATCATCCCGAAGCGCTTGACCCGCCGTGCGGGACCCGCGCATCGTTCATCCGTCATCGCGAGAGGGGCGAACGCTCCCGCCAACCTGCCGACCCGGGCAAGGTGGCATCCGCGTGACGGGACGGCACAGGCCGCCCCGTCGCCGGGGATGAGGCCGAAGGGCAAGTGTACGGGCAACGGGCCTCGCCCCCCTCCGATGACGCAACAGCCCATGGAGGGGATCATGACGGACGAAAACCATGTCAATGACGCCAGGAACGACGATGGCGAAGGCGGCGTGCTCGCGCCGGACGCGCGGGCCCGGCTGGAGCACCTGTTCGGGCCGCGCGATGAGACGACGCTTGTGGCGCTCGCGCGCTACGAGGCGTTGATCGCCCGGCCGGGCCATGCGCTTGGCTTCGCGGGCGGCCTCGCCGCGCACTGGCTCCGCCAGCGCTGGCCCGAGGAGACTGCGGTGCTCGATGCCGCGCGTCGGGCAGGTGAGGCGGCGGCGAACACGGCCGATCCGCTGCGACCCCACCGGCACGCGCTCGAGGCGGTCCGTCGGTCGCTCGCCGCTGATCTCGCCGGCATCGAGGAGCGCGCCGCAGTCCATCGCGACAGGCTGCTCGCGCTCGACGGCGTGATCGCAGCGCTCGCTTCCGGCCGCGCAGGCGGCTGAGGGCGGGCTCAGCCCGTGTGCTTGGCGAGGCGCTCGGCGACGATCGCCTGCGCGCGCGCAAAGGCCGCCTCGGCGTCGAGGTCGGTGGTGTCGATCACCACCGCATCGGCGGCGGGGCGGAGCGGGGCGACGGGCCGGTTCTCGTCCTGCGCGTCGCGGTCGCGTATCTCGGCGAGCACCTGCGCCGCATCGGCCATCACGCCGCGCGCGCGCAGCTCGGCGAGCCGCCGCCGCGCCCGCTCCTCGGGTGAGGCGGTGACGAACAGCTTCACCGCCGCGTCGGGGAAGATCACGGTGCCGATGTCGCGCCCGTCCAGCACCGCGCCGCGCTCTTCTCCGAAGCGGCGCTGGAACGAGACGAGCGCCGCCCGCACCGCCGGGATGGCCGCCACCGCCGAGGCGGCGCCGTCCGCCACCGGCCCGCGCAGGTCGGGGCGGGCGAGGTCCTCGGCGGCGAGCGCGCGCGCCTCCCGCTCCGCCACCACCGCGTCGCGCGGGTCGGCGCCCTGGTCGAGCACGCGGCGGCCGACGGCGCGGTAGAGCAGGCCGGTGTCGAGATGGGGAAGGCCGAAGGCAGCGGCGAGCCGTTTCGCGAGCGTTCCCTTTCCCGCCGCCGCCGGCCCGTCGATCGCGATGACCGGTGGGGCGATCACCCTCGGCGCGATGGGCTGCCCGGTCATGCCGCCTCGATCGACGCGCCGAGGCCGCGCATGAGGTCGGCGAAGCCTGGGAAGGAGGTGTCGATGAAGCCGCCGTCGTCGACGCGCACCGGCTCCTCCGTCACCTGGCCGAGCACGAGGAAGCTCATCGCGATGCGGTGGTCCATGTGCGTCTCGACCGTGGCCCCGCCCTTCGGCGGCGCGCCGGTGCCGTGCACCAGGAGGTCGTCGCCCTCGATCGAGACGCGCGCGCCCGAGGCGGCGAGCCCGGAGGCGATCGCGGCGAGCCGGTCGCTCTCCTTCACGCGGAGCTCGGCGAGGCCGCGCATGCGCGTCGTTCCCGAGGCGCAGCTCGCGGCGACGGCGAGGATGGGGAACTCGTCGATCATCGAGGCGGCGCGCGCGGCCGGAACCTCCACGCCCGTGAGCGGCGAGGAGGAGACGGTGAGGTCGGCGACCGTCTCGCCCGCCTCCTCGCGCCGGTTCAGGATCTCGATGTCGGCGCCCATCTCGGCGAGCGTCTCGTAGAGCCCCGCGCGCAGCGGGTTCATCCCCACCCCCTCGAGCGTGACGGAGGAGCCGGGCACGATCAGCGCCGCGACGGCGGGGAAGGCGGCAGAGGACGGATCGGCGGGAACCGAGACGGGTCGGCCGGCGAGCTCGGGCTGGCCGGTGAGCAGGATCTCGCGCCCGCCCGCCGCCGTCGCGTTCACCACGACCGTCGCGCCGAAGCCCCGAAGCATCAGCTCGGTGTGGTCGCGCGTCGGCGTCGGCTCGACCACGCGGGAGACGCCGGGAGCGCAGAGGCCGGCGAGCAGCACCGCCGACTTCACCTGCGCCGAGGCGACCGGAACCGTGTAGTCGGCCGGCAGCGGCGTCGCGGCGCCGCGGATCGCGAGCGGCAGCCGCCCGCCCTCGCGCGACCAGAACGACGCGCCGAGTGCGGAGAGCGGGTCGATCACCCGCTTCATCGGCCGGCGGCGCAGCGAGGCGTCCCCCGTCATCACCGCGAAGAGCGGATGGCCGGCGAGGATGCCCGCGAGCAGCCGGGCGGCGGTGCCGCTGTTGCCCATGTCGAGCACGTCGGCCGGTTCGGCGAGGCCGCCGATGCCGCGGCCGTGCACGGTGCAGGTGCCGTCGTCGTGCCGCGTCACGGTGGCGCCGAGGGCGCGCATCGCGGCGGCGGTGCGGAGCACGTCCTCCCCCTCGAGCAGGCCCTCGATGCGCGTCTCCCCGACGGCGAGGCCGCCGAGCATGATGGCGCGGTGGCTGATCGACTTGTCGCCCGGCACCCGCACGGCGCCCGAGAGCGGGCCATCGGCGCGGCGTGCGACCATCGGCATCGTTGCTTGCGTGTGCATGGCGCGCATAAAGCACAGCTCTCCCGCGCTGGGCAGGGGGAGCCGCGGCATCGCCGCCTCGGGGGGCATTTGACACGCCTCGGCCGCTGTGGCATCGCGCCGCCCCGATCAGGACACGGGTCCGTCCGCCGCCCCCCGAGGAGTTCGCGATGGCGAAGCCAGAGCTCGGTCTGAAGCGCGTCTGCGTGGCGTGCAGCGCCAAGTTCTACGACCTGATGCGGTCTCCCGCCGTCTGCCCGAAATGCGGCACCGAGCAGCCCGCCGAGACGCCGCGCCCACGCCGCCCGGGAACGCCGCCCGATGCCCGCGCCAAGCGGCCCGTCGCCGCCCCGGTGCCGGAGGATGTCGAGGTGGAGGTCGAGGCCGACGAGACCGAGGACGATGCGGTGCTCGAGGACGCCGACGAGCTCGAGGACAATGCCGACGAGCTCGCCGCCGACATCGAGGTGGAGCCCACGGAGAACGACGAGGACCGCTGAGCGGCCTCAGCCGCCCGGCGGCGCGGCGAGCAGGAGCCGGTTCGCCGCGTTGAGGCCCGCGTAGAGCGCGCGCCATTCGCGCCGCGCCCGTTCCGCCCCCGCCTTCGCGGCGACCGCGTCCAGGATCGCGCCGAGGCTCGTCCTGCCGTCGATTCGCGCGAGGATCGCCGGCCCGAGCGGCGGGATCGCCACCTGGGCGCGGAACCCGTCGAGGTTGACCGCGATCCTCTGCCCCGGCGTCAGCGAGGCGGCGAAGGCCGCCCCGTCGAGGTCACGCAGCACGGGGATGCGGGTTGCGTCCTCCGGGTCGGGCGGCGTCCAGGGCTCGGAAGCGCGCCGTGCATAGGCGATGTGCACCGCCATGGTTCCCGAGAGCGCCTCCGCCAGGGCAGCGCGCTCGGCCTCCGGCAGGGCCGCGGCCCGCTCGCGCAGCCTCGGGTCGGTGAGGTAGGTCAGCGGGTCGTAGCGGAGCGGCTCGATCAGCGCCGTCGGCGCGAGCCCCGCGGAGGCGAGCAGGGCGCGGAGGGCGGGCACGGTGTAGGGCCGGTCGCGCCCGTGCAGCAGGAGATCGACGAGCCCCGCGTCGCCGCCGTCGAGATGGTCGGTGATGCCGGGGTTGCGCGCGAGCCAGTGCGTCTCGGGCAGGCCGCGGACGAGCCGCCGCGCCGCCTCGAGGCGGGCCGGCAGCGGCTCGGAGGGCGGGGCGAGCAGGGCGAGCGCGTCCTGCGCCATGTACACGCCCGTGCGGCCGTGCGGGGCATAGACCATCAGCCCCATGCCGCCGCCCGGCGCGAGCACCGCCTCGAGCGCGGCGAGTCCCGCCTCCGGGTCGGGCAGGTGGTGCAGCACGCCGCAGCAGTCGATGTAGTCGAACGGGCCGGGCGCGAGCGCGGGCAGGCCGAGCAGAGAGCCGCGCAGGAAGGTGACGCGGTGGCCGAGGCCGCGGGCCTCGATCCGCCGGCGCGCGATCTCCATCGCCGCCGCCGAGCGGTCGAGCCAGGTCAGGCGGCCGGGGCGTCCCGCCTCCTCCATCTGCTGCGCGAGCATCACGAGCGCATCCCCCGTGCCGCCGCCCGCGACGAGGACATCGAGCGCGAGCGCCGGGTCGCGGCGGGCGCCGAACACCCAGTGGTCGATCTCGGCGAGGAAGGACGGGCTGCCGACGATGAGGCGCCGCGCTTCGTCCCTGGCGTCGCGTGCCGGGTAGGGATAGGCCTCGTACTGGGCGGCCACCGCGTCGTCTGTCGGGTCGGTCATGAGTGGGCCTTGCGGGGGTGGATTGGGGAATGGACGGGTCGCGCGGCTGGTTCGGCATCGGCCTGGAGGGGGTCAGCAAGCCGGGCAACGCGGGGGCGGTGTTCCGCACCGCGCATGCCTTCGGCGCGGCCTTCCTGTTCACCGTGGGGGAAAGCCCCGGCCTCGCCGCCACGCGCATCGCCGACACCTCGGATGCGACGCGGCACCTGCCCTTCTATCGCTGGGCATCGCCCGATGCCATGGCCCTGCCCGCGCGCACCCGCCTGGTCGGCGTCGAGGTGGTGGAGGAGGCGATCCCGCTGCCCTCGTTCCGCCACCCGCTGCAGGCGGCCTACGTGTTCGGGCCGGAGCGCGCCTCGCTCTCGCCCGCGATGCTCGCTGCCTGCGCGTTCGTGGTGCGGATCCCGACCCGGTTCGCGATCAACCTCGCGGTCGCTGCCGCGATCGTGATGTACGACCGGATGCTGGTGCATGGCCGCTTCGCCGACCGCCCCGTCGCGGCGGGGGGACCGGCCGAGCCGTTGGCGAGGCACGCGCACGGCAGGCCGAGGTTCCGCCGCGGCCTGCCGCCGCTGTTGCGCGACGGCGAGGGCTGATCGGCTTGAGGCTGCGGCGGGCGCGGTCTATCTGAGGCGGCATGATGCCCTTCCGGACCGTCCTCGCCGCCTCTCTCCTCGCGGCGCTTCCAGCCCTCGCGCAGCAGCCGCAGCGCCCGGCCCAGCAGCCGGCCCAGCCGCAGCGCCCGGCCCAGCCCCAGGGCCAGCCCCAGGCGCAGCAGCAGGGCGGCCCGTCCTCGATCGGCCGCTTCGAGGACTGGGAGGCGGTGACGCTCTCCGAGCGCGGCCAGAAGGTCTGCTACGCCTTCACCCGTGCCGCCGCCTCCAGCCCGGCGGTTCAGGGCCGCGGCGAGGTGGTGCTGATCGTCACCCATCGCGGCCGGTCGCGCGACGAGGTCGCCGTGCGGGCTGGCTACACCTACCCCGCCAATGCCGAACCGGCCGGCACGGTCGAGGCAGCGGGCGGCAACATCGCGCTCGCCTTCTTCGCCGCCGGCGAGGCCGCCTTCGCGCGCGACCGCGCGGCCGCCGTCGCCGCCTTCGAGCGTGGCCGGGCGCTGAGGCTCGCGGGCCCCGGCCCGCGCGGCGGCACCGTGACGGACATGTTCAGCCTGCGCGGCTTCACCGCGGCGCGCCGGGCGATCAACGAGGCGTGCAGGTGACCACCGCGCCGTTGGCCGCGGACGAGGCCGCGCGGATCGGCGCCAAGGCGGCGCTGTTCGCCCCGCCGGACGGCCCTCTGCCCGACGGACGGCGCGACCTCGTCGGGCTCTCCCGCGACGAGATCGCGGCCGCGCTCGCCGCACTCGGCGAGGACGCCCGGGCGGCGCGGCTGCGCGCCCGCCAGCTCTGGCACTGGATCTACCACCAGGGCGTGACCGACTTCGCGCGGATGAGCACCATCGCGCGGCCGATGCAGGCGCGGCTCGCGGAGGCCTTCGTGGTCGGCCGCCCGCAGGTGGTGGAGGACCGTCTCTCGGACGACCGCACGCGCAAGTGGCTGTTGCGGTTCCGCGACGGCCAGGAGGCCGAGACCGTCTACATCCCCGACCCGGACGAGCCGCGCGGCGCGGTGTGCATCTCGAGCCAGGTCGGCTGCACGCTTTCGTGCCGCTTCTGCCACACCGGCACCCAGACGCTCGTGCGCAACCTCGGCGCGGCCGAGATCGTCGGCCAGTTCATGGCCGCGCGCGATGCCTATGGCGAGTGGCCGAGCCCGAAGGGTGAGGCTCCGCGGCTGCTCTCCAACATCGTCCTGATGGGGATGGGAGAGCCGCTCTACAACTACGAGAACGTCGCGAAGGCGATGGCGATCGCGATGGACCACGAGGGCATCGCGCTCGGTCGCCGGCGGATCACCCTCTCCACCTCCGGCGTCGTTCCGATGATGGACCGCTGCGGCGCCGAGCTCGGCGTCAACCTCGCCGTCTCGCTGCACGCGGTGACGGACGAGCTCCGCGACGAGCTCGTGCCGCTCAACCGCAAGTATCCGATCGCCGAGCTGATGGCCGCCTGCCGGCGCTATCCGGGCGCCTCGAACGCGCGGCGGATAACCTTCGAGTACGTGATGCTGAAGGGGGTGAACGACAGCCCCGCCGAGGCGCGCGCGCTGGTGCGGCTGATCCGCGGCATCCCGGCGAAGGTGAACCTGATCCCGTTCAACCCGTGGCCCGGCTCGTCCTACGAGACCTCGACGGCCTCGGCCATCCGTGCCTTCGCCTCGATCGTCAACGACGC
>Ga0272446_1003141_pt1 | contig 21369 bp, 23 predicted proteins | sample YNPCB0061_FD_194587 | JGI IMG/M metagenome (GOLD analysis project Ga0272446, IMG submission 194587) | Hot spring microbial mat communities from Yellowstone National Park, WY, United States - YNP-CB-006-1 | ecosystem: Environmental > Aquatic > Thermal springs > Hot (42-90C) > Sediment | place...
ATTGAAAAACTCGATAAGAACCAGTCTTTGGCAGAAAAAGAGAAGCCCGACCGCTCTATCCTCGTGTCAGATCCACGGGTTTGAGGGACATACTAGAAAAGACCTATCCCCCTCCTTGTTATGTCTTTGTTGGTCAACTATACCTGGACGATCGTAATTGCTTTGGCAGGGGCAATTGTAGCTCTGAAGCTCAAAATCCCGGCAGGTGCCCTTGTGGGTTCTATGGTGGCAGTGGGTCTGGTGAATATGTGCGGTACGATCACGGTGCCGACACCGCCGGCTGCGACTCGGTTTGTGCTGCAGGTGGGGTTGGGGGTGATTTTGGGATCCCGATTGACGTTGGATACGGTGGCTGGGATGCGAGAGCTGTGGCGGCCAGCCTTGATTTGTACGGTGATTGCGATTGGAACGGGGGTCTTATCGGGGGTGTTGATTTCCCGGTGGCTAGGGATTGAGCGGCTGACGGCAATTTTGGGAACAGCACCTGGCGGCCTGACGGATATGAGCTTGATTGCTTTGGATATGGGGGCGCAGGGAACAACGGTGATGGTGATGCACTTGGCGCGGCTGATCAGTGTGATTGTGGTGGTGCCTTGGGTGGTGCGCTGGATTGTACAGCATTAGTTGATTCCTGTTGCTCTCCTTGGCAGAGGCGGTAAGTCTATCTGACTGTGGGACTCATTTTGAGGCTTTACCAGCACCTTGCAAAGCTTGTAGGCGATAAAGACCCGCATAAATACCATTGAGGCGCATCAGTTCAGCGTGGGATCCCTGTTCTTTGAGTTCGCCTCGCTGCAAAACCAAGATCCGATCCACATCCCGAATGGTGGACAAACGGTGGGCAATGATAATCGCTGTGCGGTTGACCAAAAGGGTTTCAAGAGCCGCTTGAATCTGGGACTCTGTGCCCACATCCAAACTGGCGGTGGCTTCATCTAAAACCAAAATTTGGGGATCCCGCCACATGACGCGGGCAAAGCTGATCAATTGTTTCTGTCCACTGGAAAGATTACTGCCCCGCTCCCGCACAGAGGTTTCATAACCCTGGGGTAACTCCATAATAAAACTATCGAGGTTGAGACGCTGAGTGGTGACGCGCACTTGTTCTTGGGATCCCGGTTGATCAAGGGTAATATTGTCAAGAACGGAACCGGAAAATAAAAAGCCATCTTGAAGAATTACACCTACCCGTTGCCGTAAATCTTTTTGGGTGAGATCGCGAATATCAATGCCATCAATGAGAATACGACCGCTATTGACATCGTAGAGACGACACAACAGGCGAATGATGGAACTTTTGCCAGCACCGGTGGGGCCGACAATAGCGATTTTTTCTCCAGCGTGGATAGTGAAGGAGAGGTCTTTGAGGACGGGTTCGTCAGGTTTATAGCCAAACCAAACGTGCTCAAAAGTCACTGCACCACCAGATGCTGTCAGGGTTTTGGGTTGAGCGGGATCCCGGATCACAATCGGTAGATCTAGGATATTGCTGATGCGTTCTACGGCGGTAAAACCACTTTGCAGGGAGGTAAATTTTTCTGCTAACTGGCGGAGGGGGTTAAAGAACCGCTGGGAGAACAAAATAAAAGCATAGAGACCCCCAAAGGTAAGAGTACCCTGGGGATCCAGAATCTGCCGACCGCCCACCCAGAGCAACAGGGCCACGGCCAACCAAGAAACCCATTCCAGAATTGCCGAAAGAATAGAGTCATAAAAAATGGTGGCATCCACTTCGTTAATGTAGCGTTGGTTGGTCTGGCGAAATTCTTGGGCATTGCGGGCTTCGCGGCGGAACATTTGCACGACGCTAATCCCCATAATGTTTTCTTGGAGCTGGGAGTTCAGGCGAGAAAGTTCTTCGCGGACGCGGTAGTTGGCATCCCGGAATCGTTTTTGCAGCCACCCCACCAAAAATGCCATGGGAATGACTAAAGAAATTAGCAATAACCCCAAATCCCAGCGCTGCCAAACCATAATGATGCCGGTGACAACGAGGGTAAATAAATCACTGACAATGCCAATGGTTCCGGTTGAGAAAACATCCCCGAGAGCTTCTACATCGGAGGTGATCCGCGTGATCAATTTCCCTACGGGGGTCTGATCAAAGAAACGGGCGGGCAGGGCCAAGATGTGGGCGAAAAGATCCTCGCGGATATCCCCGGTCATGAGTTGCCCTAGCTTTTGACTGCTGTAGCCCTCTAAAAATTGAAAGAGGGTTCGTCCCACAAGCAATGCCAAAAGGAGGAGGGCAATGGCTTGTAATTCTGGCCAAAAGGGCGCGAGTGCTCCGGCTTTTTGGGCTTGGGCGATGGGGCCATCCAGGGCGGCTTTAAGGATGAGGGGTTGCACTGCCTCCAGCAGGGCCAAAGGTAGGAGCAAGAAAACTGACAGTAATAGCCAGCCCCAGTGCTGCCGAGCATAGGGCCACAGACGCAACAGCAACCGCCAATCACTCTTGGGTGGACGCTGCTCTTCCTGCCGATCCGCGACAGGACTCAACAAGGTCATGGAGTATCTCCTGGCAGCAGGGATCTTGATCCTAAGCGGAATCTTGGGTCAAGGGACTGAGGAAGACTATAGTTTGATCCCAGCCGCTTCCAGTTGTTGGGCAATACGGGCATTGTTTTCCGCAATCACCAAGACCATGGCGGCACAGGCTAACTGCACCCCCGCCCGAAATTGCGCTGAAGATTTGTACTCCGTGAGGGCAGCACTGTCGGAATCACGACCACTGAGGATCAACTGGGCGGCTTTTTGGGCAAATTCGGAAATTTCTTTTTCAGTCAAGCCAACTTGCACAGATCCCCCTTCTCCACTCGGTAAGGTACGCTACGAAAAAATCTTACCGTGATCTCTAGCCCCGAAACCAATGGGTGCTGCCGTCTTTTTGATCAATCAGGGTAATCCCCGCTGCTTTCAGTTCGGCACGAATCTGATCGGCGAGGGCAAATTGACGGTTCTTTTTGGCGTGCTGCCGCTTTTGGATCTGAGCCTCGATGGCGGCATCACTCAGGGATCCCAAGACTTCTGCAGGTGCATCTGGGAGGACAAACCCCAGGATACCGAGGAGGTGGTGGAGGGTGTGGAGGCGGGCGGGGAGGGTGGGGGGGGGAGTGCCTTGGTGGTGGGTGAGACGGTTTTTCTCGCGGATCAGATCTTTGGCGAGATCGAAGATGACGGCGAGGGCGGCGGAGGTATTGAGATCGTCGTTCATGGCGTGCTGAAAAGTATTGAGAATCTCAGGATCGAGGGGAGCGTCAGGTTCTTGGGGAAAGGTGTGGGCAGCTTTGACGAGGGTTTCCCAGCCTTTGCCGGCAGCTTCTATGGCAACCGGCGTAAAATCAATGGGACTGCGGTAATGGGTCTGCAAAAAAAATAACCGCAAGGCCATGGGATCACAGGTTTTCAGGGCTTCCCTGAGGGTAGTAAAGTTCCCCAGGGATTTGGACATTTTCTCGCCATTAATATTCAAAAAGCCATTGTGCAGCCAGTAGCGCGCCAGGGGCTTGTGGGTGAGAGCTTCGGATTGGGCAATTTCATTTTCATGGTGGGGAAAAATAAGATCAGCCCCGCCAGCATGAATGTCAATACTATCCCCTAAATAGGTTTTCACCATGGCGGAACATTCAATGTGCCAGCCCGGTCGTCCATGCCCCCAGGGGGACTGAAATCCAGGTTCTGTGGGGGGCGCCGATTTCCACAGGGCAAAGTCAAAGGGATCCCGTTTATTGGCTTCTTCTTCGCCGACACGACCGCTGGCACCTGCTTGCAGATCGCTGAATTTCCGCCCAGAAAGTTTGCCATACTCTGGGAATTGTCGCACGGCATAATAGACGTCTTGGCAGGGGGGATTGACGCGACTTTGCACCTGATAGGCAAATTGATTTAGGGTTAAGCTTTGGATGAATTGGGTAATCGCTTGCAGGGATTGGGTGACTCGCGGATAGACATCAGCCCGGAGGATATTCAACCGATCCATATCAGCAAAATAAGCTTCAATAAATCGCTCGGCAACTGCCTGCATGGTTTGCTGATTGTCTAAGGCTTTTTTGAGGATTTTGTCATCCACATCCGTAAAGTTTTGCACATAGTAAACCCCATATCCCTGGGACAGCAAATAGCGGCGCAGCACATCCCAAACTACATAGGTGCGGGCATGCCCCAAATGACAAAAATCATAGACCGTGACCCCACAGACATAGATTGTCACCCGCTGGGGATCCTGGGGGGTAAAGAGTTCCTTTTGGCGGGTGAGGGTGTTGTAGAGGTGGAGGGTCATGGGTAAGGGGGATTTGCGGCTTGATTTTCTGGATTCTCTTTATTGATTGTGACAGGGGTTGCCCCAGGTTCCCAGATCTGGATACCCATCTGGGCTGATTGACTTTGGCGATTGACGTTGAGTCGTTTGCCCAAACTTCCCCTAGAATGGGAACCACGTTTGAGGTGCCTACGGGGGTCAGCCGTAGGTGGTAACGGGGAAAGTCCGGTGTGAATCCGGCGCTGTGCCGCAACTGTGATGGGCCGATGCCCTCAGTCAGGATGCCCGCCCCAAACGCTAACCACCTCTATCACCCTGCGTTGCACAGGGAGGAGTCCACGTTCATGATTCAATCTAATTTCAGGATCCCGATCGGGGGGTCTCTGTTGGTGCTGCTAATGTTTGCTGGGGCCGCGGTGGCTCAAGAGATCCAGGCAGAGGATGAAACGGTTTTGGAGGCGGGCTTAAGCAACCGCCTTTTACAGCAGGAGGTGATTACTCCCAGTCGCCAGCCAAGGTCTGTGGGTGAATCCAGCCGCCCCATCTATGTGATCACCCGTGCCGAGATCCAACAACAAGGGGCCCGCACTGTCCAAGAAGCTCTGAAATACCTACCAGGGATCCGCAGTGATGGCACCACCGGCACCCAGTTGGGGGCTTTGAGTGGGCAGTTTATGCGGGGTCTGCGCACGGCGCAGGTGTTGGTGCTGCTGGATGGCCGTCCTCTTAATGACACGGCGGGGGGCGGCTTTGACCTCTCTACGCTGACCACGGATACGGTGGAGCGGATTGAAGTCAGTCCTGGGGGGGGATCCACGCTCTATGGTTCGGATGCAGTGGGGGGAGTGATCAATATCGTCACCCTCCCTCCAGGGGATACTCCTGAAACCCTGGTCAGGGCTGGTTTGGGCAGCTACGGTTTCGATGAGCAGGGGATCCTCAGTCGCGGGACTGCCGGGGAGTTGGGCTGGGTGCTCAGTTACCAGCGCTACCAAGCCCTACAGAATTTCCCGTTCCGCATCAGCGATACCGGCACCGGGGGGATCCGCGAGAATGCCAATGTCACCTACGACAATCTTGCCCTGAAGCTGGTGGTGGAGCAGGAGCGGCAGCGGTTTGGTTTTAGTACCTTCTTCACCAACAAAGACCTGGGGGTTCCCGGCGGCTTTCCAGGGGTGAATCTCACAGCCCGCAGTTTCACCCACAATCTCCACAGTGACCTGACCTGGGAAATCCAGTTGGATCCCACTAGCCAACTGCTGTGGCGGATCTATGCCGATCAGCTCCACCTGGGGGATACCAATTTTGGTTTTTTCCAAGCCACCAACCAAACCTACGGATCCCAACTCCAACACACTTGGCAAATCAATCCGGCCATCACCCTGCTCACGGGGGTAGACTACCGCACCACCTCTGCCCAAACCCGTCAGGATGGAGCGGTGAACTACGACCAAACGGTTTCCCAGACAGCTCTGTTGGCGCGGGCGGATTGGCGGGCTTCGGAGCAGGTCTTGGTGAATCTGGGGATCCGGCAGGATTTCAATAGCTTGGCCAATGGGTCGGCTACCTCACCGGCAGCAGGGATCCGCTGGCAACTGGCGGCAGGCACGGCTTTACGGGTGAATTACGCCCGCAGCTTCCGGGTGCCCACCTTCTTGGATCTGTTTTTTCCGGGTTTTGATAACCCCAATCTCAAACCGGAACGGGGCGAGAGCTTGGATCTTGGCCTGGATCAACAATTGGGATCCGATGCTTTGCTGCGCCTGACCTGGTCCACCAGTCGGCTCCAAGATGGGATTGTGTTTGTATTCAACCCCCCCATCACCTCCCCCCAAAACATTCAAGAGATCAGCAATACCACTTGGGAAATTGCCCTGGACTGGGAATTTTCCCCTGGCTGGCTTTTCCGTGCCAACGCTACTTTTAATGATCCCCGCATTCAAGCGGATAGCAATAGCCCTGGCACGGTCGGCAAGGAATTACCCTTTACCGGAGCCGATACCTATAATCTGGCCCTGATTTATCGGGATCCCCAAAACTGGTATGCCGGTGTGTATCTCCGCCATGTGGGGGGATTTTTCACCAATACTGCTAACACCATTGCCCTTCCCGGTTATACAACGGTGGATTTGAAAGCGGGGATCCCCTTTGCTGCCGGGGTGACTGTGGATGTGGGGGTGGATAATCTTTTTGACCAGCAGTATCTGTTGGGGCGGTTTGCGGCTTTTCCGACGGGCTTCAGTGACTTTCCCGCCATGGGGACAACGGTTCGGGCAGGCCTGCAGGCAACATTCTAAGATGACCGACCCTGGTCAACTCCCCCTAGGCGATGATTATTTCAATTAGCTATTAAATATCTCCTTCCTTGAAAAAGGACAAAGAAGTTTAAGGCTATTTGGAATGACCATACCTAGACCCATCAAGGATGAGCCAGAGTCGTGCTTGTCTTGTCGGGGGTGGGTGTTTGGGGTAGAACAAGTCCAGTAAGCCAGCCTTGCCCATGGAAATTCCTGCCCGGCCTGACCCCTTTCCCTTAGTGCCAGATCAAACTGCCCTGATCGTGGTGGATATGCAAAATGCCTATGCCTCCCCAGGGGGGTATGTGGATCACCTCGGCAATGACCTCAGCCCCGTTCCGGGGATTATTGAGCGCCTTCACCAGGTGATCCATCTGGCCCGCTCTCAACACTGGCCGATTATCTTCACCCAAAATGGCTGGGATCCCCAGCTCCAGGAAGCCGGGGGGCCGGGATCCCCCAACTGGTATAAATCCAATGCCTTGAAGCTGATGCGCCAGCGCCCGGAATTAGCAGGAAAACTGCTGATCAAGGGCACCTGGGACTACGATTTTGTGGAGGAACTGCGCCCGCAACCGGGAGATTTTATTCTGCCAAAAACCCGTTATAGCTCCTTTTGCGGCACCAACCTGGACATGATCCTGCGGCAACGGGGGATCCGCTTTTTGATCCTGACGGGGATTGCCACCAATGTCTGCGTAGAGTCCACGATTCGGGATGCCTTCTCGCGGGAGTACTTTTGTTTGCTGCTCGAAGATTGCACTGCCCCCGTGGGATCCGAAGCCATTAAAGCCGCTAGCCTCTTTAATGTGGAGACATTTTTTGGCTGGGTGACCACCACCGCCGCCTTGCTAGCAGCAGTCACCGCCTCATCTCAGCTCGTAAATAGTTAGCTAAGATACAGAATCTCCGAGAAGGGCTTTCTAATCTGAGGAAGATTTCGTTTGTTGGCTCAGGATTTACCTATGCTGTCCCGCCGTGATTTGCTTCGCACTTTGGCTTTTGGCACCTCTGCCGCTGTGGTCGGTAGTTACTGGGGACGGTCAGCCCAGGCTCAAGCCTTGTCGCAAAGTGCTGTCAAGTTTACGCTCTCCTGGTTGCCAGCCTCTACCGATAGCGCTTTTTTGATGGCGTTGAGCAAAGGTTATTTTCAATCCCAAGGTCTACAAGTCACCTATGAGCGAGGTTTTGGCTCTGCCGATAGTGTCACGAAAATTGCGGCGGGCCAGTTTGATCTGGGCGAGGGGGATCCCTATTCCATGATGGAGTTCAACATCAAAAATCCGGATCGACAGGTGCGGGCGGTGTATTTTCATTACAATAATTCTCCCTTTGGCATTTACACCCTGAAGCGCTCTGGGATTACTACGCCGCAGCAGTTGGCAGGGAAGAAAATGGGGGCACCCGCTGGGGATGGCCCGCGGCGGTTATGGCCGGTTTATGCGCGGCAGGTGGGGATTGATCCCAATAGTGTGCAATGGATCACGATGGAGCCACGGTTACGGGAGACCTTTTTGATCCAGGGGCAAGTGGATGCCATTAGTGGGTTTGTGACGACTTCAGTGCCTAACTTGGTGCGGGCTGGGGTGAGCCTGGATGAGATCAACATCATGCTCTATAACCAAGCGGGGCTGCCTATTTATGGCAATGCCATCTTGGCGCGAGCAGAATTTTTGCAGAAACACCCAGATACGGTGGCTGCCTTTTTGCGGGCCTATGCCCAGGGGGCGCGAGAGATGATTGCCAATCCGGCCCAGGCCCTAGAAACAACTTTGGCAACAGGAAAGGCGACAAATCAGGTCATGGATGAGGCTACGGAAAAGTTGCGCCTGGAGATTGCCCTCAAGGATCTGTTTGTCTCCCCGGAGGTGCGGGAACTGGGGCTAGGAGCGGTGGATCCCCAACGCTTTGCCCGCAGTGTCGGGATGGTGGCGGCAGGGTTTGGCTTGGGATCTGTACCCCGCCCTGGGGATGTGTTTGTGAATCAGTTTTTGCCGCCCTTGGAAGAACGGAAAATTGCCTAGACCAAGACGATGACTACTCTGGAGAATTGCGGCTCTGGGCTACGAGGGGATCCCTGTCCTGAGGCACAATAGCCATGTCGGGGAGGGGATGTCATGTCACGTGCTGCCATTATCGGGATCCCGCTGGTGCTGGTGCTGTCGGGTTGCCGCTGGTTGACGCCTGAACCCATGTCCACACCCACTCCCGTCCCTACCCCCTGGAGTGATCCAAAGCTTTCTGCTGATGTGGAGCGTCTCAATCTGGAAGTGGCGCGGTTGCAGCAACGCCTCGCCGATGTGGAACTCACCCTGGAGACCTTGCAATCCACCCTGGCGGAGTTGCAGCAGCCTTCACCCACACCGATTCCGCCGCTGCCCACCCTCACCCCAACCCCAGCGCCGAGTCCGACCCCTTCTCCCACTACCCTGACTGTGGGCACAGAAACCATTAGTCTCCCTGGGGATGTGTTATTTGATTTTGATCAAGCCACTATCCGCCCGGCTGCCTCCGATTTATTGCAGCAGGTGGCAGAAACCCTCCGCCAACGTCCGGGATCCCGAATCTTGATCATCGGCCATACGGACAATGTCGGGGATGAACGCTATAACCTGAGTTTGTCTCTGCGGCGGGCCACGGCTGTCAAAAATTACTTACAAGAAAGGCTGGATCCCGACCTGAATCACCGCTGGACAGCCACGGGCTATGGGGCTTCCCAGCCGACGGCGGATAATAGTACGGAGGCAGGGCGACAACGCAACCGCCGGGTGGATATTATTATTGCTCCCTAAACGGTCTCAGCTATGCGCTATACCCGTCGCCAAGCCTTGATCCTAGGGGCTGCCTTGGCTCTGGGGATCCCAAAGGCCCACTCCTATCCTCCTTTCCAGGTCAGTCTCAGCTTGGGCCATGCTGTTGGGGATCCCCGTGCTGTGGCCTGGGTGCAGGATTTGCAGAGTCTGAGGCTCTACAGCAGCCAGGATGGTGCCGCACTGACGGTGGCTCGTTCGCCGGGATCCCTGATCAAACTGCTGACGGCAGGGGTGGCTGTGCAGCAGCGGGTGATCACCCCTACAGAAACTCTGTTCTGTCCGGGCTGGCGAGATTTTGGCAATGGGATCCGTCGTCCCTGCTGGGATCCCCGTGGGCATGGGGATGTGAACGTGATCTCGGCGATTGCCCACTCGTGTAATGTGTTTTTTTACCAGGTGGGGGAACGCTTGGGATCCCTGTTGCTGCGCCAGGCTTTGGCAGAGGCTGACTTGGTCACCCTCAGTGCCGGTCAGGCTCCCCTCTTGGCCACGGGAGAAGATCCCCATTGTCGGGTTACCCCTTTGGCTTTGCTGCATTGGTTGCGGGGTCTGATCACCGCTCCCCTCACCCCTGAACGCCTTTTGATTCGAGAGGGCATGATCCAAGCTGTCACCCAGGGCACCTGCCAAGGACTACACCACCCCGGCGGCGTTGCCGCCAAAACCGGCACCATCCTCCACCAAGGACAGTACCAGGGCTGGGTTGCGGCTTATACCCCTATTCAGTATCCCCGCTGGCTGATCCTGGTGTATGTGCCTACCGGGCGAGCCTATCAAGTCGGGATCCCTGTGGCCCAGCGGGTTTTAACCTGGGCCCAGGGCAGCGAGGGATAATAGTAAAGCTGATCAGACCAGGCAGATGCCATGATTGCTGAACATTCCCAGACAGAGATGCCAGAGATCCCCAAGGCAGAGATCCTTTGTGTGGGCACTGAACTGCTCCTCGGCGAGATCACCAATACCAACGCCCAATATCTGGCCCAACAACTAGCCCATTTAGGGATCCCCCACTACGTCCAGACCGTGGTCGGGGATAACATCCGTCGCATTCATGAACTCCTGGCAACCATTATCCCCCGTTGCCAACTGCTCCTGGTCACGGGCGGTCTTGGTCCTACCCCGGATGACCTCACCCACGAAGCCCTAGCCCGATACTTTGAAACCCCCTTGGTGGAATACCCCGACTTGTGGGATGACATTTGCCGTAAATACCGGCAACGGGGCATCACCGCTTCCCCCAGCAACCGCAAACAAGCCCTCCTACCCCAGGGATCCCAAGTCCTTACCAATCGCTCCGGCAGCGCCGCCGGGATCATCTGGTCACCCCGCCCCGGCTTTACTGTGATGACCTTTCCAGGGGTGCCCTCAGAAATGCAGCAGATGTGGCAGGATGTGGCCGTTCCCTACATCTACCAGCAGGGTTGGGTGCAAACTATCTTGGTGAGTCAGGTCTTGCGCCATTGGGGGATCCCGGAATCGCTTTTAGCAGAACGGATCGGAACCTTATTTGAGAGCGCTAATCCCACCGTGGCTCCCTATGCAGGGCAAGGGGAAGTCCGCATCCGTGTCACTGCCCGCGCCCCTAACCGTGAAGCCGCCCAAACCCTGTTGCAGCCCATGGTGGCCCAGATCCAAGCCATTGGTGGGGAGGATTACTTTGGCAGTGATGAGGATACCCTCGCCAGTGTGGTGGGATCCCTGCTCCGACAGCGGGGACACACCCTAGCCGTAGCTGAATCCTGCACCGGCGGACTGTTGGGGCAGCTCATCACTGGGATCCCTGGCAGCTCCAGTTATTTTTTAGGGGGAGTCCTCGCCTACGATAACCAGGTCAAAGTGAAAGTGTTGGGGGTGTCCCCAGAGATCCTAGATTCCTGTGGGGCGGTCAGTGAAGAAACGGCAATAGCAATGGCGGAAGGGGTCAAAAATCTTTTGGGAAGTGACTGGGGGCTGAGTATCACAGGCATTGCCGGGCCAGGAGGGGGATCCCCAGAAAAACCCGTAGGATTGGTGTGGATTGGCTTAGCTTCACCCCAGGGGGTGTGGGCCGCCAAGCATCGCTTTAATGGTCAACGGGGACGGGAGAGTGTGCGCTATTTCAGTGCTCAAACGGCCCTGGACTGGCTACGGCGCACCTTAATCCGACAAGAGAGGAGTTAATCTCTAGCTCCCCTCTCCCCCTGAAGAAGGGGAGGTGTGCGGAGCGCTTGGGTGAGGGTGTCTTAATCTTTTCTCGTCAGGTGAGAAGTTTGGCATCTATGAAAATGGATGAAAATCGTACCGATCTTTATTCTCCAATGAGAGGGAATAGGCACTATCTTGCCAACAGACGAGAATCAGCCTTTTTCTTCATTTTGGGTGGGAGCAGTCATCCCGGGCATGAAATCCAATTCAAAGGCAGAAGAACCTTCTTGTACCAGCACCGTGAACATCTGCCCTAGCTGCCACCACATTAGTCCGCCCACCACGACTGCGAGAATTGCCCCCACCAGCAGGGCAAACCAAAGGGCAAAGCCAAACACCGTCAGACTCAACCCCAAAAATAAAGCTGTCCACAAACACAACCCTAAGTAGTTGAAAATAATTAGCGGTGTTTGATACTCAACCGTCCTTTGGGTCAGCCTGTGGGCCTGCCAGCGCCCCACCTGATATTCCAAGCCATCTTTGAAAATCACCCCGTTCACAATCGCCAAGAAGGTAACAACCGCAATCCCAGCAAAAATCGGGGGATTATAAAAAACTTCACTCATTCCTTCAGAGATTGCTTCGGGCGGCATGGTAGTACTGTTACAAATCTTTACTTTAGTATAGCCTATGGTTGCGCAGTACAGGTTGAAAGGAGGGATGGGTTCAATGCCAAAATGTCTGCGCCAAGATGTTTGCGCCAAGATGTCTGTGAAATGCTAGGGGAGCTTGCCCGCATGTTGGGGGGCTGGCTAGTGGGAAGGACAGAGAGCCTGCAAGCGAAACCAGGCAATCTGGGCAATTTCTGCCAAAGCCCTGGTCTGTTCTGTGGTGACATCATTGTCGAGGCGCTGTTCGTAATCCTGGAGGATGCTCGCTTGGGTGTGATTCTTGACAGCGACCACATAAGGAAAACCAAAGCGCTGCCGGTAGGTCTGGTTGAGGTGTTGAAAGCGGGCGTAGTCCTCAGGACTGAGGCGATCCAGACCCACCCCAGCTTGTTCGGCCACGGAAGCCGGAGCCATGGCGGCCCGTGTCCCTAAGTCAGGGTGAGCCTGGATGAGGCGGATCTGGGCGGCGGGATCCCAACGGTGAATCACGTCTACCATAGCTTGGTGCAGGGCTTCTAGGCTGGAAAAGGGACGTTGGTGGGCAACGGCGGCGGGGATTTCTGGGGAATGTTCAAAGATGTGAGCCAGGACGGCAACAAAGTCTTCATCCTGAAGGGCATTGAGTTCTGCCAGGGTCATGCTCAGCTTCCCCGATAGGTACTGTAAGCCCAGGGAGAGACCAACAGGGGAATGTGGTAGTGGGCTTGGGGATCCCCAATGGCAAATCGAATCGGGATCTCACTCAAAAAGGGGGGCGAGGCCAGGGGGATCCCTTGCTGGGCAAAGTACTCCCCCACGTCAAACCAGAGTTCATAGACCCCCATGCTCATCTCTGCAGCACTGAGGAGAGAGGCACGACCCTCTTGATTCGTTACGGTTTCTGTGAGGGACAGGAGGGTCTCTGGGGCAGGATTGACTTTCACCAAGCGAATTTTCACCCCAGCTGCCGGGATCCCTTGGGCAGTATCTAAAACATGGGTGGTTAACCCTGCCATTGCAGCCCCGCCTGACCACAACTCTGAAGGCGTTGTCATATTCACGCTAGACCCCTCCGGGGCAAAAAGCAACCCTCAGGTTGCCCCTCATCAAGAACTCACCAGAAAACTCAGGCTTTTATACTCCAGATAATTAACACTTATCTGGAGTATATGGGACTCGATGAGGGTTTAGGGATCTGGGGGGTATCTCTGTTATGGGGTGTGACCGTTAACGGCGGATCAAGCGGCTGACCTGTAGGGGCTGGCTGTGGCTGTTGGTTTCAGGATCAATGAGGGTGGCCACCCAGACCAATTCGGTCTTGAGGGTGGGGATGGTCATGCGGGTGGTGGTGAAGCGGGATCCCTGGGCATCAGTGCGCCAATCCAAGAGGTAGCGGGGGCCATCGAGGCATTCCCGGGTTTGCCCATGAAAAACCGAAAGCTGGATGTAACAGTGGGGTGGGGCCCCAGGGGACAGGGTGATCAGAATCTCCACAACCTGTTGGGAAATTAGGGGATCCGGCAGGGTGAGGGTGAAGAGGGGATCCCCTGGATTGGCGGCCGGGCTAGGAGAGGGCAGGGGGCAGGCTGAGGGTTCTGTAAGGGGGGCGGGGGGATTGGGTTCGGAGGGGATTGGGGCAAGTTGGGACAGACGTAATAATTTTTGCACTGTCCGTTCCGATTTTTCATCCAGCCAGGACAGGGGCGGGGTCGGCTCCGGGGGGAAGCCGGGGACTAATTCGTCTTCTTGCCACAGTTTGGGGCGCAGGGTCATCAGAGGGCTGGGGGGGTCGGCTTGGCAGCACACCCGGAAGGATTGCCGACTCAGGCACCGGGATCCCCGATACAGTTCTGCTTCTCCCTGTAGGGGCTGGGTCCAGGGGTGATCCGGCACCACCAAGGAGATACTGAAGGCCACGCTTTTGCCTTCCCCCCACATTTTCACGGTTTGGCGGCCCTGGCTGATTAAGACCCCTTCGTAGCTGTGCAGTTGCATGATGATTTCCCCGGCACTGCTGGTGCGCCCCGCCACGATCACCTTGCTGCCTGGGGAGGCCGCTAGTTCCTGGCGCATGAGGGTGAACTCCACTTCTGTTGGGGGCAAGGCTTCCAATTTGGATGCCGCCCTAGATTCTGGGATCTGTTCAGGTGGTGATTCGGAGTTGGGTGGAGAGGGGGGGGCAGGCAGGGGTTCCGTTTCCGGGATCACCTGCACAATCAGGGTGTCGTTTTGGGGATCCCCAAATAATTCGGCGATGAGATCCCCATCCCGGCAGCACCATTCCCACCAGCCCGGTTCCAGATACTGGGCGTGAGCAAGGACGGCGATGCCTTCTTCGTTGGTGCGGATGGTGGTGTCCCAGCTCTGTAGGGGTTGGGTCTGATGGCTAGGACTGGATTCTGGGGGAAAGTGGCGACAGTGAACGGGCAGGGTAAAGTGGGGCTGGGGAGACTGGACGATGATGGTATAGACACCGGCAGGAATCGCTTCAGCGTGACCGATGGCCTGCCAACCTTGTCCCTGCCGTTGCAGCCAAAAGTCCATGGTTGTTATCTCCGGCTGTTGAGATAAGAAATCAATTCTGACACAGGCACCCTGACCTGCTCCCCCGTAGCCAAGTCCTTGACCTGCAATAATTCTTCCCTGACTTCTTCCTCCCCAATGACCACGGCAAAGGTGGCTTGCTTGCGGCTGGCCCGCTTGAATTGCTTGCCAAAAGCACTCCCACTTAGATCCAGTTCTGTCAGGATCCCAGCTTGGCGCAGACGCTGGGCCACCACTACTGACAAAGCCGCTGTCGCTTCACCGCGAGAGACAATATAAACCAGCGGCGCAGGCGGAACGGGATCCCCCCAGCACTTGTGCAACAACAAAATCAAACGCTCCATTCCCAAGGCCCAGCCCACCGCCGGGGTCGGGGATCCCCCCAGTTGCTCCGCTAAACCGTCGTAGCGCCCGCCGCCACAAACCGTATTTTGGGATCCCAAATCTGTCTCCGCCTGAATCTCAAAAGCCGTATGGGTATAGTAATCCAGCCCCCGCACCAGCTTGGCATCCAAAACATAGGGGATCCCCAACTGGGTCAGGTAATCTTGTACCCGCTCAAAGTGGGCCCGGGAGGCAGGACTGAGATGCTCCATCAGGGTAGGAGCATGGCGGACAATCGCCTGGGTGGCGGGGTCTTTACTGTCCAAAATCCGCAGGGGATTGCGGTGCAGCCGCTCCTGGGAATCGGGATCCAACTGGGCCTTATGGGGCGTGAGATAGTTAACCAGGGCCTGGCGGTAACTGACCCGGTCACTGGGGATCCCCAAGGAATTGATCACTAGCCGTAGATCCGGGATCCCTAAGGCCTGCAAAAGCTGCCAGGCCAGGGCGATGACTTCGGCATCCGCACGGGGATCGGGAGAGCCAATCACCTCAATGCCAAGCTGATGGAACTGTCGCTGGCGCCCGGCTTGGGGGCGTTCATAGCGAAACATCGGCCCTACATACCAGAGCCGCTGCACATCTCCCTGGGCATGAAGCCCGTGCTGCAAATAAGCCCGCATCACCCCGGCTGTATTTTCTGGACGCAGAGACACCTCTTGCTCCCCGCGGGTGGTAAAGGAAAACATTTCTTTGCCGACCACATCCGTGGCCTCACCGATGCCGCGCACAAACAGCTCCGTGACTTCCAGGATGGGGGTGCGAATTTCGTGGTAGCCAGCCAAAGTCAAGATTTCCCGGGCCTTCGCTTCCACACGCTGCCAGCTGCCCACCTCCGACGGCAGGATGTCGCGGGTACCTTTAACTGCCGAGAGGCGCTCACTATCCATAACTGAGAGGCATGATTTGGATCGCAGTTGACACCCTAAAGGAGTCCTTAATCCCTAGAAAATCCTAGCGGTGACGCTTGCGGGCGGCGGCTTGCTTGCGCTTCAGCCTCAAACTCGGCTTTTCGTAGCGTTCGCGACGCTTGATCTCAGATAAAATCCCAGCTTTCTGGACTTTTTTCTTGAACCGGCGTAACGCCGATTCAATGGTTTCTTGTTCGCCGAGATGAATTTGAGCCATGCAGAAATGTGCCTCCCCTATTTCTCAAAAGTCGTGACATTAAAACCCCGATTTCCCTGAAAACACCTGTATAGCTTTTGCCCTCAACTCAAAGGCTTTCAGCAGTTTCAGTAAAGTCAGGAAAATTGAGTACCCTTTATCATACCAGATTCCCCAGGGACCCTGAAATACCTCTGCTTGGTCGGGTGGGGATCCCTGCGTGCCTGAGTATGGGCAGAGGTCGTGAGTAATCGTTACCATAGAAAACACCATCGACAAGGCAGAGCAGTATGTTTGGGCGAGTGACGCGGGCGCTTTTAGGGACAGTCCTGTTATTTGGCAGTGGTTTGGCGGGGGGAATCTGGGTGGCCCGTTCTGGCCGCTTTGAGGCATTGGCTCCTCATCTCCCTGGCTTGAACACCCCCAATCAAACTGCCCAAGCTCCGAATAACAATACTTCCGGGGCCATTACTTCTGGTTTAGAGGCCCTGCAAGCGGTAAATCGAGATCCCGCTCCAGTTGCTACAGCCTTGAATTTCGTGGCGGATGTGGCCCAAGAGGTCGGCCCAGCGGTAGTGCGGATTAATGCCACCCGGGCGGTGAGTCCTTCGGCGCGCCGGTTTCGTCCATACATTCCTCCGGAAGTGCGGGGCACGGGATCCGGGTTTATCATTAGTACCGATGGGGTGATCATCACCAATGCCCATGTGGTGGACGGCAGCCGCGAGGTGACTGTGACCCTCAAAGACGGCCGCAGTTTTACAGGGGAAGTCAAAGGCATCGATCCTATCACCGATATTGCCGTCATTCAGATCCAAGGGGACAACTTACCGACCGTCCCCCTAGGGGATTCAGACTTGGTGCAGCCAGGGATGTGGGTGGTGGCCATTGGCAATCCCCTCGGCTTGGACAATACCGTCACTGCTGGGATCATCAGTGCCACGGGACGGAGTGCCAGTGAAGTGGGTGTCCCGGATAAGCGCGTCTCTTTCTTGCAAACCGATGCTGCCATCAACCCTGGCAATTCTGGTGGCCCCCTCCTCGATGCCAACGGGCGGGTAATCGGCGTGAATACAGCCATTATTCGTGGTGCCCAAGGGCTGGGCTTTTCCATTCCCATCAATACAGCCCGACGCATCGCTGAACAACTCCTGCGCACCGGGGAAGTCCAACACCCCTATCTCGGGATCCAGATGATCACCTTGACCCCGGCCCTCAAAGACGAGATCAATGCTGAGGGAACCACCTCGGTCACTGTGGAGCAGGGGGTGGTGATCGCCGCGGTACAACCGGGATCCCCAGCGGCCCAAGCTGGATTGCGGCGGGGGGATGTGATCACCCAGATTGGGAATCAACCCATCACCAGTGCCGACCAGGTGCAGCAACAGGTGGCAGCGGTGAATGTGGGGGATACCTTGACCCTGACCATTGAGCGCCAAGGGCAACGCCAAACGGTACCTGTTCGTACTGGACGCTTAGAGAGTCGGTGACGACTCCCGACACTCATCAACGATGCTACGCGTTCGCCTAGTCGTAACGTTGAGTCAACACAACATGGCTTACGCCACCTACAGAACACAAATACAGTGCGGGGCTAGGAACGAGCCACGCTCTACCCGCCGATTAACCTAAAACCTCTAAAACTAAGGGTTTTCTGGAATCAGGGACACGATGCCTATCCCCAAGCATTTGCAACCCCAAGGCAGCAACCGCTGGATCTGGGATGACCCCCGCCAAGCCTATGTCCGTTTGCACCTCCAGGGAAATGTTCTCTCCGGCCGAGTCGCCGGGATCCCGAACTTAGTGGCGGAAATTGAGGCATGGGGACAGGAACAAGGTTGGCAGGTATACCTGGAAGCTCATCCTTTTGCGGATGTCCAGCCTGGTTTTGCTGTGGTCGCGGAAACCCTGGTGGATGCCTGGGTGGATCCCGAATTAGGGTTTCACGAGGCTAACCGCGCCACCCAAGTTCGCTGGGGAACCGGGATCCGGGTATGCGAAGTGCGGGAGGAGTGGGTCTGGGGGCATCTGCTGGATGATGGCTACGGGGCTTGGATCCCCAAAACTGGGGTTACTGACCAAGTAAGGGAGCAAATCATCCGACGCCAACAGGCAGCACAACGGATTGTGTCCAAAAGTGGCTGGGTAGGGGACCGCTGGCTCTGGGCTGGTACGGCGATACCCTTGGTCGGTGACTTCCCGGCTGTGGAGCAGGCGGCGCAGCACTTTCCCGATCCCCTTCCATGTACTCCGGAAACAGTGGTTGCCCAGGCCCGACGGTTTCTGCCTGGAGGGGATGAAGCGGTCACCGCTTATCTGTGGGGGGGAACCGCCGGATCCCGATTGGATTGCAGTGGTTTTGTGCAGACTGTGGCCCGGTTGTGTGGGCGGGTGCTGCCTCGGGATGCGGATCAACAGGCCACCATATGTCAGCTTGGCGCTTGGGAGAGGGCTGCCCCTGGGGATTTGGTCTTTTTTGGTGAAGATGGACAAGGGATCACCCATGTGGGCATGGCTCTGGGGGGCGGGGAAGTGATTCACTGCTCCCGATTTCACAATGGCGTGAGGATTGATAATCTCAGGGATCCCCAAACCGACTATGCCCAGCAGCTACGCCGCATGGTCTGGAGTAGCGGGCGGTGGTTCTGAAGCCGTCAGCGGCGGCGGCTGATCCCGGCCCGTTTCCAGCCAACGCTGAATCCGTTCCCACTCAATCTGCCGAAAGCCATCCACCACCCACTGACTGCGCCGTTGGATCATGGCAAAGGGAAACAACGTCGCCAACCCCACCACCGGGATCCCGGCAGCCCGCGCCCCAGCAATGCCTGTATAGGTAGCTTCCACACTGACACAGGTTTTGGGATCAAGAGAGAACTGCCGAAGGGCGTGGCGATGTAGGTCTCCACTGGCTACTGTCCCAAAAAAACCCAAGACATCTCCCCACACAATCTCCTGAAGATAAACCTGCAAACTCGGGATGAGAGGAGCAAGCTGAATCTTCGTCTGGGGGGCAACCAAGATTACCTGAAACGAGTGCCGCTGCACATCTGTCAAAGCCTCAACCACCCCAGCAATCAAAGGCCAGCGAGTCTGAGCCTTGAGCAACTCCCCATAATAAACTTGAGTGCGATGATAGAGTCGGGATCCCAAATCTGCTGTCAGGACTCGCCCCGTGTGCGCCCACGCCTCGACAATGCGCTCCCCCAAGCTCATGCCATAGCAGCGCTGACGATAGTCTAGATCCTGGACATAAGGGGGAGCATTCTCCTCCAGGAGAACTCGATTCAGCACCTGGGGATAAAGCGGCTCGTCAAAGAGTACAGCCCCCGAACAGCCCACCAGAATATGACGTAGGATTGCCAACTTAACCTCAGCCTCTCCTTTTTAGCTTACTCCCTGGGCTGTCCCCTCCCCACAAGACTTGTCCCAATTATGTCCTAATTATTCTCAATTTGCCGCAGATACAAGCTGACACTGGGAGACTGACTACGAATCTGACCGGAAATCAACCCCTCTAACAACTGGTTAAGCTGCTCAGTGTCTTCCTCATCAAACTGCTTTTGGCGTAGGTAGTGGTCAATGATATAGAGGGACTCAGAAGTTAAAACCCCCTGCTTCATCACCCCAGCAATCATCACTGATAACTGTCCGCTCATTCAAACCGCTGTCCTTACTCGCATACCTTGGTTGCTACCCTTGATTCATCATCCCTCTGACGCTCTAAAACCACCCTCACCCAGATCACAGATCCAGCAAAGGCTCTAGGAATGAGCTAAAAACAGGTTAACACTAGGAGACTGGCTGCGTACCTGTCCGGCAATAAGAGCTTGCAGCAACCGATCCAAAGCATTCATATCCACAGCATTGTAATTTCTTTGGCGCAGAATCTGGTCAATCTGATACATCATGTCCGACGTCAAAACCCCCAGATCCATGACCTCCTCAACCAAAGCCTGTAATCCAGATACCGCAACCATTTTTTCCTCCCTCAGATGGATATGGCTTGTGTGGGTCTAACTGCATGGTCTTGACTGCACACAATCAACGGCAAAAGCCAATACAGTTGTATCCGTATATTTACTATATACCGGGGGGATTGGCTAGTCAAGTACGGTAATATTAAGTATTTTCTCTAGGTAGTCAGGTCAATTCAGGGGGGTCTATCTCCCTGAGGGCAAAAGCCGCTATGATTGCCGATACAGCCCATGAGGAAACTGCCGATGTCTTCACTCTCTGCGTTACTCACTGCCCTGGATGAGCGCCGGGCGTTGAAAGTGATCAGTGGTCTGCACAACTTTGATCCCCAATCGGTGCAAAAGATTGTGCAAGCAGCAGCCCAAGGGGGCGCGACGTGGGTGGATATTGCGGCGGATCCCGCATTGGTGGCGATGGTGAAGGGGCTAGTGGATGTGCCGGTGTGCGTGTCGGCGGTGGATCCCGAAGCCCTGGCGGCGGCTGGAGCGGATCTGGTGGAAATTGGCAACTACGACAGTTTTTATGTCCAAGGACGGCAGTTTAGCGCCGCAGAGGTGCTTGAGCTTACCCTAGCTACTCGTCGGTTGTTACCCCGCACGCTGTTAAGTGTGACGGTTCCCCACACGCTGCCGTTGGATCAGCAAGTGAGTCTGGCGGAGGCCCTGGTAAAAGCGGGAGCCGACTGGATTCAAACCGAAGGTGGCACGAGCAGCACCCCCCAGCACAGTGGCACGTTGGGGCTGATTGAAAAAGCAGCGCCCACCTTGGCGGCGACCTACGAAATTAGCCGCGCCGTGAATGTGCCTGTGATCTGTGCTTCTGGGCTTTCTGCGGTGACGGTACCGATGGCGATTGCTGCGGGAGCCAGTGCGGTTGGGGTGGGCAGTGCTGTGAACCGACTCCAGGATCCCGTGGCCATGCTGGCTCAAGTCCGCTCCTTGGTGCTTGCCCTCCAGACTTCCCGTTTGGCAGTCCGTGCCTAGCTTGGCCTTGGGAATCGTTGTAATTTTGTAGGTGCTGCAAGCTCTGTCCGAGACCTTGTCTCCCGCCGTTATGAAGGACTGTAACCGATGACTGTTCCGAAGCCGCCGTTAACTAATGAGGGGTACGGGGAGCTATAAGTCCCGCGCTGTATGCGAAGCAACCCTGCGGGAAGCTAGCTACAGCGTCGGGATACATGGACTCCCCGTGCTTGTTGCTTCCCCTCATTGGCGTAG
>Ga0272446_1003142_pt1 | contig 21362 bp, 17 predicted proteins | sample YNPCB0061_FD_194587 | JGI IMG/M metagenome (GOLD analysis project Ga0272446, IMG submission 194587) | Hot spring microbial mat communities from Yellowstone National Park, WY, United States - YNP-CB-006-1 | ecosystem: Environmental > Aquatic > Thermal springs > Hot (42-90C) > Sediment | place...
CCCGCGGCGAATGCGGCAGAGTACGTTCCGAGGGAGATTCTTCCCCTTGCAAATCCACAGACTGACATCCTCTCAAACGCCGCGTATGAAGTTGAGAACGGATCGAGTTTCCTCGGTAAACCATACGAGCCGAATTCCGTAATTAAGAATGACATCGAGTTCATCCTTATGGAGCGGAAGCCCGGCGGCTATCGCAACCCGGACACCATGACAAGGGTGTTGAGCCTGATACCCGAAGAGAACCACGGGAAGTGGTTCCAGCAGATCTGGACCGGTCTGACAGGCGCTTCGACTCGGCGCCACCCCGCACCGTTTCCCCTGGAACTGGCGGAACGGCTGATCCGGATGTTCAGCTTTGTCGGTGATACTGTACTCGATCCTTTCCTCGGGACGGGCACAACGACCGTGGCCGCCGCAAAGACCGGCAGGCACAGCATCGGTATCGAGGTAGACGACTGCTACTTCGATCTGGCTCACAAGAGGATAGCCAACGAGACCTCTTCTCTGTTCGAAGTTCAGTCAGCGCCTCATCGCCTGGCTTTTGACGTAGCGTTGAAACAGGCTGTGGACAGGATGCGGCGAAATCTTGCGCGTCATCGGTCCCCCGCGACTTTGACCCGGCCCGCCCGGTTGCGGTATCCTTACAGGTTGTCGAGAGTATAGATGGCCAACCATTTTTCCGCGCTCAAGCGCGTTCGCGAAACCGAAAAACGGACCGAGTTTAACCGGCGCAGCAAGTCCCGCCTGCGCCATCAGATCCGGCTGATGCGCCGCGCGCTGGCTGCCAAGGACGCCGGCGCGGCGATTGCCGCTCTGCCAAAGACTTTTTCCATTATCGACCGTTCCGCCCGCCTGGGCATCATCAAACGCAATACGGCGGCCCGTTACAAGTCGCGCCTGCACGTTCGCGTCAAGGCCCTCGAAGCCGCGAAGTAATCCTTCCTTGATATACTGGTGTTAAGCACCGCGGTGTCGTGTCTTGAGTTCAGGCCGGTGACGCGGGACCACCAACACTATGAACAGCCGCGTAAAATTCCTGGTCGTCATGACCTCGGCTTGTCTGGTGGCGCTGCTGCTGCTCGGGGCCGTACTGGGCAAGAGCACCGCCCCGGACAACGCATACCGCCACCTTGCGGTCTTCAGCGAGGTCCTGTCACGGATCAAGAGCGAGTACGTCGAGGAGCCCGACATGAAGAGTGTGACCGTCGGCGCCCTCAGCGGACTGCTTGAATCCATCGATCCTTTCGCCAGCTACCTGAGCGCCGACCAATACAAGGAATACCTCAAGAAAAAGGACGCCCACCAGGCGGGCGTGGGCCTGATTCTTTCCAAGAAGTTCGGCTACATGAGTGTGGTGGACGCCATCCCCGGCTCGCCGGCCGACAAGGCGGGACTCACCACCGGCGACATCATCGAGGCCATCCAGGGTGTGGCCACGCGGGACATGCCGCTGGCCTACGCGGACCTGCTGCTGCGGGGGGACCCGGGCAGCACCGTCGAGCTTTCCGTGATGCGCGTGCGGCGCCCGGAGCCGCAGAAGATCACCCTCACCCGGGCCGTGGTGACGTATCCGCCCGTCGTCACGAAGATGCTGGCCGATCAGACCGGATATATCGAGCCGGGCGCGTTATCGCCGGCTCGCTTGTCCCAGGTCGCGGCCGGTCTGGCCCAGCTCCGCAAGCAGGGGGCGGTCCGGCTGATTCTGGATCTTCGCCACTCGGCGGCGGGGCCGCCGGAAGATGGCGTGGCTCTGGCAAACCTGTTCGTGGATAATGGCCTGCTGGCGTACGTGCAAGGCCAGAAGTCCCCTCGCAAGGACTTTAACGCGGAGCCTTCCAAAGCGGTCTGGAAGCTGCCGGTCGCGGTGATCACCAACCGGGGGACGGCCGGCGGGGCCGAGGTGGCCGCCGCCGCGCTGCTCGATACCAAGCGGGCCCAACTGGTCGGCGAGAGAACCTACGGCGACGCCGCCATCCGCCGCGCCATCACCATGGACGACGGCGCCGCGATCATCCTTTCAGTCGCCAAGTACTATTCGCCTTCGGGCAAAGCCATTCAGGACACCGGTGTGACACCCCAAAATGTTGTGGCCGAGGCGGAACCCGCAATCGAATTCGACGAGGAAGGCGAACCCTTGAAGCCCGAGACTCCGGAGGTGAAAAAGCCTCTCGAGGAAGACCCCCTGCTCAAGAAAGCGCTGGAAGTCCTGGGAGCCGCCCCAGCGGTTCAGGCGACTCTGAAATAGGCCGGCCACCCGTGCGGGGCGGGCGTGCAGCCTGCCTGCCCCGGCAACTCTCTCTCTTACAGCGTTTTCAGATAAGCAATCAGGTTGTCTTTTTCCTCCGCGCTGAGCATGTCCTTGTACGCCGGCATGCCATTCCCACCTTCGTCGATCCGGTGGCGGACCTTCGCTTCGGTGGCCTTCTTGGTGGTGAATAGGCCCTTCAGCCCGGGGCCCATTTTCTTCTCGTTGGAATCGGCATTGTGACAGACGCCGCATTGCTCGAACACGGCTTTGCCTTTCGCCGGGTCTCCCTTCGCTCCGAAAGCCGGGGCCAAAGCCAGGCTGAGCCCGCAAATCAGGAATGCAAGTCGTTGCATGAGTGGTATTTTGATCTCCCTCTTCGTAAACTGCCAGTGTACAATGTTCGGTTTCGTCCGTACACTCGGATATAGCAAAGGATGCTGCAAGCAGGGTCGAAGTTGCGGCCCGCTTCAACCCCCGCCTGCCCGCCGTTACACGGCGGCGTGCCTCACGATACACTGAAAGATCACACTTCGGCTTCCTAACAGGAGATAACTATGCGATTGGGAATGATCGGCCTCGGCCGCATGGGCGCAAACATGGCGGAGCGCCTGATTACCCGCGGCCACGAGGTGGTTGCGTACACCCGCGACCAGAAAAAAGTGCAACGAGCGGTGGAAAAAGGAGCGCTCGGAGCCAAGGATCTCGCCGACCTGGTGCGGCAACTCGAACCGCCGCGCTCGATTTGGGTCATGGTCCCCAACGGGCAACCGACTCAAGACATGATCGACCGCCTGGTGCCCCTCATCACTCCCGGCGACCTGCTCATCGACGGCGGCAACTCGAACTTCAACGACGACATTCGCCGCTACAACGAACTCAAGCCCAAGGGAATTCACTATATGGACGCCGGCACCAGCGGCGGCGTCTGGGGACTTGAGGTCGGTTACTGCCTGATGGTGGGCGGCGACCCGGAGGACTTCGCGCGCGTCAGGCCCGCGCTGGAAGCCCTGGCTCCGCCCAATGGCCTGCTCCACTGCGGACCCATCGGCGCGGGCCATTTCGTCAAAATGATCCACAACGGCATCGAGTACGGCATGATGCAAGCCATTGCCGAGGGCTTTGAGATTCTCAAGGAGTCGCAGTACGACATCGACCTGGCCAAGGTCGCCAATCTCTGGATGCAGGGCAGCGTCGTCCGCTCCTGGTTGATGGAGTTGACGGCCCGGGCGCTGGAGGCCGATCCGGGTCTCGCGGCTCTGGCTCCCTATGTGGAAGATAACGGCGAGGGGCGCTGGACGGTCGAGGAGTCCATCCGCCTGGCCGTGCCAGCCCCCGTCATCGCACTCTCGCTTCAGATGCGGTTCCGTTCCCGGCAGGACAATTCTTTCTCGGCCCGCATGCTGGCGGCGATGCGGCAGCAGTTCGGCGGACACCCGGTCAAACCTGCCGCCGCGAAGTGACGGTTGAGACGCGTCCGGGCGCGTGGTATAGTCGCGCGCCATGGGACCACCACCGGAGCAAGCAGGGCTGCATAGCAACCTGGACGGGCTCGGATTCGGATTTTCCGAGTCCATGTCCGGGTACCTCGCCCCTGGAGAGTCCGACTACGGCAAGGGCGCCGAAGCCGGCCGGCGGCAGAATACGCCCCTCCGTTTCGACGTACGCATTCGCACTGACGACCTGGGCCGGTTCCTGCGCCTCCCCGATCACACCGCGGAGCTCACCGGAACCGTAACATTCCCGCCCCTGGGAGGCGTCCTGCCGGTCCGCGACGGCCGCTTTAACCTCTTTACGGCCGATCCCGCAACCGGCGAGAGGCGCATGATCTATTTCTTCCGCTTCACCGGCGCGGATGGAGCGCTGTATTGCCTGAGCGGGCACAAAGTCATCCGCGACGATCCCGGACTGGATGCGCTCGAAGATCTGACCCGGCTGTTTGTCCGGGTTCACCGGGGCGGCGATGAACAGGCTCCGGTGTTCGGGGCCGGCGAACTGCGCTTCCACCTGATGGACGCCCCGGCGCTGGCGGCCTCCATCGAGATCACCGGGACCGGGTCCTGGCAGCAGAAGGCGGCGGCGCTGGCGGCCTTCACCTCCTTTGCCTGGGGCGCCCTGCGCGACGAATACCTGAAAGACGTACGGCCCTTCTATGACACCCAATACGAGAATCTGGTGCTGGCCGGGGCCCTGCGGGATGTCCACGGCGCCCAAGCGCCCTTCTTCTTCGTCTCCGGCACGCACGACAAGGGCTTCCCCTGGGGCGACGGCGAGATCTTTTGGGACCTTCTGTTCGCCATTGGAGATGGACGGGGAGGTTACCGGCGCTACGCGATCACAGACCGGGTGCTCGAAGGGCTGAAACTCGACATTGCCCGTGGCACATACCACTATCGCGGCCCGATATTCCGCTTGCCCGAGGGCTGCGCCGCTTCGTTTTCCGGAATGCGGGAGCAAGCGCCGCCGCTGGCCGCCTGCACGGCCGAAATCGAGATTCGCTTCGAAGCGCGGGCCCTCGACGCCGTCCCGTTTCCATTTCCGCTGATGCCCGAGCGGCTGCGGGGACTCTCCTCGGAAATCGAACAGGCCGTCCGTAACGCTCTGCCGGGCGAGCACCCGTTGGGCATCCGCATTACCCCCCACACCATCGCGGCTCCGGCCGGTGTGTTGCGGGTTCAGGAAGGCGGCGAGTCCGCCGAGTGGCAACTCGCCGGCCCGGGCAGTTTCGGCGAATGCGAACGCGGAACGTTCCGCAATCTCAAGGAGCCCACGCTGCTGTACCACTACCTGTGCGCCGTCGAGCCGGCCCGTCAATCGGTCCGGGTCCAGATACGCAGCGGGACAATGCGCAACGAACGCCAGGACTGGGCCAAAGACCAGATCGACAAATTCGCCGGATTCGCGGTTTCACGCACGGCCAGCGCTGAAATGCAAATCGAGGCCGGGCGGCTGGTGGTCCGGCCCCTGGCGCCGGACGCCGGCTCCGCCCATTGCGCCGCGCCGCTGGTCAGGAAAGGCGACCCGGTCATCGAGGTGAACAACGACCAGTTCCCGACCGGCGTCTTCCAGCGGCGCATCGTCGAAGTGGAGGACAGCGAAGGGCGCCGTTCCCTGGCGCTCGAAGAAGACATGTCCACCCTGCGCCTGGAGCCGGTCGCTTCCAGCGCCTCGGTAAAGGTGGCCTGTTTCGGGGGCGGCGGTAAACTCGAGGCCCTCGACCGCGTCCTCGATGCCACCGGCTTCGACCGGCTCGTCGAGCAGAAACTCGCCGCGTCGGGCAAGCCGCGGGCGCTGTTCCCGATCGCCATCAAGCCCAACTTCATGTTCGCCTACGACAAGCGCGACGTCTCCACCTACACGGATCCCGAACTGGTCCACCACCTGGTGAAGCGCCTGCGCGGGCGCGGCTTCGAGTCCATCCGCGTGGTCGAGGCGCAATCCACTTACGGTGAGTATTTCGACAAACGCAGCGTCGGCGAGATGGCCGCCTACTTGGGCTACGACGGCAGCGCGGGCTACCAGGTCGTGGATATGACCCTGGACGCCGTCGAGAAGCGCGATTTCGGTCCGCGCCTGGGATTGCATCCCTACTCCCGCGCCTGGAGCGAGGCCGGCTTCCGCATCTCCTTCGCCAAGAACAAGACCCACGCTTACTCCTACTACACCCTGACGCTCAAGAACATCTACGGCGCGCTGCCGATGGCGAACAAGTTCAAGGAGTATCACTGCGACCGGGATATCTACGAGACCACCACCGAGTACCTGGCGGCCTTTCCGGTGGATTACGGCCTGGTGGACGCATGGCGGAGCGCGGACGGTCCGTTCGGGGTGTTCGCCGATCCGGCGCCGAACCCGACCGAAAGGATCATCGGCGGCGCCAGCCTGGTTGCCGTGGACTGGGTGGCGGCCACCAAGATGGGCCTCGATCCGATGATCAGCCGCCACATGCAATGCGCTGTCCAGCGGTTCGGCAAACCCCGCATCGACTTCGTCGGGGACGCGAACCCGTACCGTCCCTGGCTGAACGTGCCGCCGCTGGTGACCCTGCTGGCGCACGGAGGCATGGACGCCGAATACCACTTCGGCAACCTGCTCTACATGGTCTCATCCCAGATGGATGAGACCCACTTCCAGTTCAAAGAAGCCGGCTGGCACATCCGTCTGCTCCGCGAGCTGACCGTGCCGCTGCGCCGGACTTTCTTCCTGCGCACCGGCGAGAATCCGACCGCCGCGAACCGCTTTTTCAGCCGGCTCTTCTACAAGCTGGGATTCTGAAGTCCGGCTGGCGATCACTATGGGCGCTGGCACTTCGGGCAGTAGTGGGTGGCCCGTTGCGCCACCAGGATCCTGCGGATGGGACGGCCGCAGCCCGGACAGGGTTCTCCCGTCTTCTGGTACACCCGGTGTTCAAACTGGAAGAAGCCCTTGCGGCCCTCGGCATCCACGTAATCGGACACCGAGGAGCCGCCCTGCCGGATGGCGGCCTCCAGAATCTGCCGCATGGCGGCGTGCAGGCGCAGAACCCGGGGCCTGCTCAGCCGTGAAGCAATGGCCCGCGGGTGGATGCCGGCGCGATAGAGGGCCTCGTCGGTGTAGATATTGCCCATGCCGCGCAGGAAGCGCTGGTTGAGCAGCAGGGGCTTGATCATCGAGCGCCGCGCCCGGAGCAGTCCGGCGAAATCAGCCGCCTCCACGCTCAACGCGTCGGGACCCAGAGAGGCGACGCGGGCGGGCAGGGTCTCGGAAACCTCGATGCGCCCGAACTGGCGCGGATCGTCGTAAAGCAGAAGATCCCGCTCGAGGCGGAAAACCGCATGGGTGTGCTTCCACGGTTCGCGGGCGAGCAGCAGCCGGCCGGTCATGCCGAGATGGACAATCAGGTACAGACCTTCGAGGTCAAAGACGATGAACTTGCCGTGCCGGCTGACGGCGGCGATCCGGCGCCCGGCCAGCAACCGGGCGGCCCGGCCCGGACTCCCGCTGAGAATCCGCGGCTGGCGGAATTCGACGCTGAGAATGCGCTGCCCCGCTACGTGCGGCCTCAGGGCGCGGACAACTGTTTCGACTTCCGGGAGTTCAGGCACTCAAAAGACCTTCCCTTGCTTGAGCCGGACGCGGCCTCACGCGGCTCACCTGCATATCATAGCGAAAGCTGGAAATTGGTCGCTCCCAAATGGAATCCGTTTATCTGATAGCATTGCAATAGTAAGGGCCTTTTTTTCTATGTATCGTATCTGCCGCCGGGAACAATTCGGACCTGTCACCTTTCTATGGGAAGTGGAGGCCGCGGACGTTGCGCGCGCCGCCCGCTCCGGGCATTTCGTCATGGTGCGGGTCGACGAACTGGGCGAGCGAATCCCGTTGACGGTGGCCGATTACGATCGTAAACGCGGCACGGTGACCGTGGTCATTCAGGCCGTCGGCAAAACCACGCGGCAGATGATGGAGTTGCGCGAGGGCGACTACATTGTGGACTTCATCGGGCCGCTCGGTCTGCCAAGCCACATCGAACCCATCCAGGGAACGGTGGTGCTGGTAGGCGGCGGGCTCGGCGTGGCGCCCGTCTACCCCCAGCTTCGCGACTACAAACAGGCGGGCAACCACACCATCTCCATCATCGGCTTCCGTACCCGGGAAATGATCTTCTGGGAAGAGGAGTTCCGCCGTTACAGCGACCGCCTGCTGGTCACCACCGACGACGGCAGTTACGGGCGCAAGGGATTCGTCACCGACGCCCTGCGCGACCTCATTGCCGAGGAACCCGACATCCGCCGCGTGGTGGCCATCGGTCCCATCCCGATGATGAAAGCCTGCTGCGAGGTCACCCGCCCGCGGCAGATTCCGACCATCGTCAGCCTGAATTCGATCATGGTGGACGGCACCGGGATGTGCGGCTCGTGCCGGGTCACGGTGGGCGGCGCCATGAAGTTCGCCTGCGTGGACGGGGCGGATTTCGACGGCCACCTGGTGGCATTCGACGAGCTGGCTCTGCGGCAAAAGCGGTTCGAGCGCGAGGAGCGGGAAGCGCTGGAGCGCTACCAGCGGGAAACGGCGCGTATGGCCGGGATGCATCGCCGGCCGAATCCGGTGGCAACCCCCGAGGCCGGCGTGAAGTTGGCTCCCCTGCCTGAGCCGTCGCCCGCCCCGCCCGGTCCGCGCATTCCCAAGAACATTCGCACCATCCCCCCCAACCGGGTGCCCATGCCAGAGCAGCCGCCGTCGGAGCGGATCCACAATTTTCAGGAAGTCGCGAAGGGGCTGGACCTGGAGGCCGCCCTGGTGGAGGCCGACCGCTGCCTCCAGTGCAAGAAGCCCCGCTGCGTGCCCGGCTGCCCCGTGGGAATCGACATTCCGGGCTTCATCGCGGCTCTGGCGCGCCGGGATCTGCACGAGTCTTACCGCATCCTGACCAGCGCGAACCTGCTGCCTGCCATCTGCGGGCGGGTTTGCCCGCAGGAGACCCAGTGCGAGGCTACCTGCGTGGTAGGCGCCAAGCTGGAACCGGTGGCCATCGGACGTCTGGAGCGTTTCGTCGCCGACTTCGCCATGGGCCGCGGATGGACCGAGGCGCCCCCCCCGGACACGGCGAAGAAAGCCAAACGGGTGGCGGTCATCGGGTCCGGTCCGGCCGGCCTGGCCTGCGCGGGCGATCTGGCCAAGAAAGGCGTCCAGGTGACCATCTTCGAAGCCCTGCACGTGGCCGGCGGCGTGCTAAAGTACGGGATCCCCGAGTTCCGCCTGCCCGACCTGATCATCGACACCGAGATCGAGAACCTTCGCAAGCTGGGCGTCGAAATCCGCCTCGACACGGTCATCGGGAAACTCTTTACAATCCCCCAATTGCTCGGCGAGATGGGCTACGACGCCGCCTTCATCGCCACCGGCGCGGGCTCGCCGAAATTTATGGGCATTCCCGGCGAGGCGCTGAACGGCGTCTTTTCCGCCAATGAGTTTCTGACCCGCGTGAACCTGATGCGCGGCTACCGCCGGCCGCTCTATGACACTCCCGTGGGCATGGGCCGGCTGGTGGCGGTGGTGGGCGCTGGAAACACCGCCATGGATTCGGCCCGCGTGGCCTTGCGAATGGGCGCCGACAAGGTGCACATCGTCTACCGGCGCAGCCGCCGGGAATGCCCCGCGCGGGCCGAGGAACTGGAACACGCCATTCAGGAAGGCGTCGAGTTCCACTGGCTGACCAATCCCGTGGCCATCCTGGGCAATGACGCCGGATGGGTCACCGGACTGCGGTGCCAAAAGATGGAGCTCGGGGAGCCGGACTCGAGCGGCCGGCGCAGGCCGGTGCCCGTGCCGGGTACCGAGTTTCCCATGGAGATCGACACGGTGATCTATGCGCTCGGCACGTCGGCTAACCCGATCATCGCCCAGACCACCCCGGGGCTAAGAACCAACCGCTGGGGGTACATCGAGATCGACGAACGGACTGGAATGACGTCCATTCCGGGGGTGTTCGCCGGCGGCGATATCGTCACCGGCGCGGCAACGGTTATCCTGGCCATGGGCGCCGGTCGGCGCGCCGCAGCCGGTATTCTGGAGTACCTGGGCCTGGCGCAGCCGGCCCCGCCGAAGGAGTCCTGAGATGCCTTCTTTTTGTCCTCATTGCCACAACGTGCTCGAGCAGGACGAGATCTGCTGTGCGCAGGTCCGCTATACCTGGAGGTGCAAGAGCTGCCACAAAGTCTCCGAAGGATTCGCCGTGCCATACGGCAAGTGTTTCCTCTGCGGCGGCGACCTGGAGGTGGTTGGCGACCGCGCCATAGGCGATGACCAGCGGCTCGGGGTGATCCGCGATGCCGTGCAGTTCGAAATCAACTCTTACCAGTTCTATAAGTTAGCCCGCCAGCGCACCCACAACGCCCAGTTGAAAGTGATCTTCGAGCAGCTCTACGAAAACGAATTGGACCATCTGCACCTGCTCGAGGAGCGCTACCACACCCACCTGGACCCCTCGGTCGTGGATCTGGCCCCGGATGCGGAAAAGCTGCTGGCCAACTGGCTGTTCCGGGACATCAACTTCAGCGACGACACGGCGGCCGCAGCCCTCTACGACGCCGCCATCGCCATGGAGCGCCGGACCCGCGACTACTTCCGGAAGCGCGCCTCCGAGTTGCCCGACGGCCCGGAGAAAGAACTCTGCCTGGAGCTGGCGGCCGAGGAAGAGGAACACGTCGCCATGCTCGAGACCGAGCAGAGCCAGTTCCTGGGAAACGCCTGAGACGGTACTAGACGGTAGGGGGACCGATACCCGCAAAAGAGCCGCGCGGAAATCGTTTCGGGAACTAGACAATCGGGTCTGTTTCGTTTATATTAAATTCAGTCATTGCTATAGAACACATAGCATCCTCCGCGACGAGGCCCAGCTCGTCGCTAGCCCCTCTCAGAGGCCCCGGGCTTGTCCCGGGGTTTTCTGTTTTTGGGCTCATCTCCTGAACCCGATACAATGAAGGCTGCCCCATGGAACAGATCGCCCTGGAACTCTTCCCCGAGCGGCGCACCTACACGGTAAGCGAGCTGAATGCCGCCATCCGGAAGCTGCTGGGCCGCGAGTTTGCCGATATCTGGGTCAGCGGGGAGATTTCCGGCGTCCGGCTGGCCTCCAGCGGGCACTGCTACTTCACGCTCAAGGACTCGGGCGCGCAGGTGCGCTGCGTCTGCTACAAATCGACTTACCGGTACCTGAAGTTCAAGCCCCAGGACGGCGTGGCGGTTGTCGCGCGGGGCTCAGTGGACGTCTACGACGCGCGCGGGGACTACCAGCTCATCGTCGAGTTTCTGGAGCCCCAAGGGTATGGAGCGCTCCAGTTCGCCTTCGAGCAGCTCAAGAAGAAGCTGGCCATGGAGGGCTTGTTCGACGCCGGGCGTAAACGACCCTTGCCGCGGTTCCCCACCCGCATCGGCATCGTGACCTCTCCGCGCGGGGCGGTGATCGCCGATCTGGTGAACATCCTTTCGCGGCGCTTCCCGGGCTTGCACATCCGGCTGTACCCGGCCCAGGTGCAAGGGGAGGGATCGGTGGAAGAGATCTGCCGGGGTCTGGAATACTTCAGCCGCTCGGGCTGGGCCGACGTCGTGATCGTGGGGCGCGGCGGCGGATCGCTCGAAGATCTGTGGAGCTTCAACGAGGAGGCCGTGGCGCGGGCCATCGCGGCGTGCGCTGTGCCGGTGGTCTCGGCGGTGGGGCACGAGACCGACGTCACCATCGCGGATTTCGTCGCCGACCTGCGGGCCCCCACCCCGTCGGCGGCGGCCGAATTGGTCGTCTGCACGCGGCAGGATCTGCTGGCCCAGGTCGAAGCCCTCCGCGAGCGGGCGGCGCAGGCCCAGCGGTACCGCCTGGCCGTGCTCGCCCGGCGGCTTCACGAGCAGGGAATCGCGCGGCCCCTCTCGCTGTGGAACCGTGCCATCGGGCGGCACATGCAGCGGGTGGATGAGCAGGTGTACCGCTTGCGCGACCGCATGAGGACCATTCTGGAAACCCGCCGGCGGATCCGCCGGGAACTGGAAGCGCGGGTTCGCCGCTTCGATCCCCGGCCGCGCTTCGAACGCGATCACCGGAGGCTGGATAGCGCCACTGCCGCAGCCGCGCACCTGGTGCGCATCCAGATGGCCCGCCGCAGGGCCGGCTTCGAGTCTCTCGAGGCCAAGCTGTCTCAACTCAGCCCCGTGCGGATTCTCGAGCGCGGCTACGCCATTGTGACCAACCAGCGCGGTGAGATTGTCAAGCATGCCGCAGCGGCCCCGCCGGATTCGCTGATCGGCGTCCGGCTGGCCGATGGACGGCTGCGGGCGCGGGTGCTCCAGGGTGAGTAGCGCCGCGCGCATTCCACCGGCACTCCTCATCATCTGCGGCAGACCTGCCGGATGGCTTCCAGCTTGCCGTCCGAGAGGTAGCCGTAGCGATTGATCCAGACGCGCCCGCCGGCGGCGCGGTAGACCGCCTCCAGGCGGTTGCGAAAGTCCTCCACCGGACCGTAGCCGTGGGCCAAGGCGTAGACCGGCGTGGCGCCCGCCTGGGCCTGGGCCTGCCGGATCTTGCGTGCCTGGGCCTCGAGTCCGGCTGGGTGCGGCGTCTCCGGCTCGGGGTAGCGGTACTCCGCCAGCCGGTCGAAGCCGGGCCCGTCCGCGATATCCAACCACCCTACCAGCGCCTTCACAAGCAATCTCTCCGGCACTGAGGGATTCGCCTTCAGCAGCGCGTCGCCGTAAAACCTGACGATCATGGGCCAGTGCATCGTGTAGAGCTTCACGCTGATCGCCGCGCTGTGACGGGCGGCGAGGGAAAAATCCATGCCGGACACCAGCGAGAACGGGGGAGGGAAGGCGTTTGGCATAAGCTGCTTCGACCCGCCCCCGGCCTGGGTGAGGGCGTTCCGGAAACCTGCCAGCAACTCCTCCACCAGGGCGGCCTTGAAGCCCATGAGTTGCACGATTCCCGGCCTGTGAACCAAAGCCTGGGCCAGTACATAGGGGCCGCTGTCCGGACCCGCCCACCGTGACACCTCCGCCTCCGTCAACCCTCCATGCAGGTGGGCATAGATGGCTGCGGCATCCCGCCGCATCTGTTCCCAGGAAAAGCCCAGGCGAGCCGCCGCCGCCTGCGCCGGAGCCGAGAAGTCGAGAAATACGTCGTCCAGCAGATAGGGAGGGTACTCGGGCCAGTCCACGCGGATCCCGTCGATTTCCGGGTACGCCTGGCACAGATCGCGAATCAGCGCTTCGGTATACCTCCGGACGTGGAGGCTGGCAAGGCTGGCGTTGTTGGCCACTCCCCGAGCCGGGAGCCGCCCGTCCGGCAGCCGCGGCCGGTCGTCCTCGGACGGTCCGCCAAACTGCACCCGGTATCCGGGCGGTATGGCCGCCTGGATCTGCAAGTACACCTTGAGATGCCGGGAACGGGCGGCGCGAAGGAAGTCGCCGATGACCGCGCCCTCCTTGCGGGTCAGATCCGCCGGTGGAGCGGGCCGGTATCGCAAACCCTGGTACAGCCGGAGATCCGGCGTGTAGCTGGGAGCCGTGCGCACAAACAATTCGCGTTTCCCCCACAAGGGCCGGTCGAGCAAGCGCACTTTTCCCGCGCCGGCATCAATCGGGGGCTCCCGGGATCCTGATTTCTCATCCGCGGGAGCCATGACATAGGGCGACGTGGCGACCGCCGTGGCGCCGGCCCGGTTGACCAGGTTGTCCAGAACGCGGTCAATGCCTTCGGACTGGATGTACTCCGGCATGACGGTAATCCCCACGAACCGTTCGCTGTCTTGGTCCGCAGGCGCGGTGCGAAGAGTTGCCGCCGCCGGCGAACCGGCAACGGTTTCGAGCAGTGTCCGTCTGGAGAGCATGGCGCCGATCAGCATAGCAAATCAGAAACCAGCTTCCCGGATCTGATATGTTGAAATAGACAACAGCCGCCTCCCGTCACGTTTGGCAGTCGCCGTGCATCTGCTTTGAAGAAGGACTTTCATGCAGAAAGGTTCCGTCGCAATTATTGTCGAACGATGTAAGGGGTGTGGCTTTTGCGTCGAGTTCTGCCCCACCAAAGTGCTGGCCCTCGCCTCGGCCTTCAACTCCAAGGGGTATCACCCCCCTCACGTGGTAAACCTTGAGAAATGCAGCGGATGCGATCTGTGCGGGATGTATTGTCCGGACTTTGCCATTTACGGATGGAGGAACACGAACAGTGCACGCTGACCCGCAAGGCGTTCTGACGGGCGTTCATTTCATCGATGGCGATCACGCCTGCTGTGAGGGTGCTCTTGCCGCAGGTGCGCGATTTGCCGCAGGGTATCCTATCACCCCCTCCACGGAGGTGGTGGAACGTTTCGCTTCCCGCATCCCCACCGTAGGCGGTACTTTCATCCAGATGGAAGACGAACTGGCCGCCTCAATCACCATCCTCGGAGCGGTCTGGGGTGGCGCCAAAGCCTTCACCGTCACCTCCGGTCCCGGTTTCTCGCTCATGATGGAGCACATCGGCTACGCCGCCATGACGGAGACTCCCTGTGTCTTTGTCGACGTGCAGCGCGGCGGACCTTCCACCGGATTGCCTACTCTTCCGGCCCAAGCCGACATGATGCAGGCGCGCTGGGGTTCGCACGGCGACTACGAAATCATCGCCCTGTGTCCCAACTCTCCCCAGGAATGCTTCGATCTGATGATCCAGGCTTTTAACTTCGCCGAAGAGTATCGCACCCCGGTCATGTTCATGATGGACGAGGTGGTGGGGCACATGACCGAAAAAGTGGTGATCCCGCCCGCCGAACAAATCGAAGTCACTCCCCGCCGTCTCACCACCAGGACGCCGGCCGAGTACAGACCCTTCGAGCCGGACGAAGATCTGGTCCCTGCCATGGCTCATGCCGGCCACGGCTATCGCTTCCACATGACCGGTCTCACTCACGACGAGCGGGGATATCCGGTGATGACCGCGCCGGCCCAGGACAAGCTGGTTCGCCGCCTCCAGGGGAAAATTCGCAACGCCGCCGATCGCCTGGCCCTTTTTGAAGAGGAGGCCACCGCGGACGCCGATGCGGTGGTGATCTCCTACGGCATCACCTCGAGGGTGGCGCAGCGCGCCATCGACATGGCCCGCGCCGAGGGCCTGAAGATCGGCAAATTCCGCCTCAAGACCGTGTGGCCGTTTCCCGACGCGCATATCCGCAGACTGGCGCGGACGGCCAGGGCCCTCATCGTGCCCGAGCTGAACTGCGGGCAGATCGCGCGCGAGGTCGAGCGCGCCTCCGGCGGCGCGGCCCCGGTTACACCGGTGACCCATGCCGGCGGCGCCGTCCACCGGCCCGAACAAATCTTTCAAGCAATCCAGGAGGCCCTGCGATGAGCGTGGCGCAAGTGATGAACCCCATCGAGCCGTTTCTCCGCATGGACCGCATGCCCCATATCTGGTGCCCCGGCTGCGGCATCGGCACCACCGTGAACTCGTTCACCCGGGCCCTGATCGATTCCAAAGTCGAGTTGGACCGCGTATCGATCGTCTCCGGCATCGGCTGCACGGGACGCGTGGCGGGTTATCTGAAACTCGACTCCTTCCACACCACCCACGGGCGGGCCATCCCCTTTGCCACCGGACTGAAACTGGCCAACCCCTCCCTGCACGTCGTCGTCTACTCGGGTGACGGCGACCTGTTCGCCATCGGCGGCAATCACTTCATCCACGCCGCCCGGCGCAACGTCGATTTGAAGGTCATCTGCGTGAACAATCTGATTTACGCCATGACCGGCGGCCAGACCGCGCCCACCACGCCGGAAGACGCCATCACCAGCACCGCTCCTTACGGCGTCTACGAACCCAGCTTCAACCTTCCCGCGCTGGCCGAAGCCGCGGGCGCCGCCTACGTGGCCCGCTGGACCACCTTCCACGTGCGCCAGCTCGCGCGATCCATGTCCGAGATTTTCAACAAGAAGGGATTCTGCTTCATCGAAGTGCTTTCGCCTTGCCCCACCCTTTACCAGCGCCGTAACAAAATGGGAGATGGTCTGGAGGCCATGAAGTTCTACAAGGACCACAGCAAGATCCGCAACGGCGCCCCCACCAGCGAAGTCGGGCTCACCCGCGAGGGTGAGATCGTGGTCGGCAAGTTCGTGGACCGCGACCGTCCCGAGTACCGCGACATGATGCGTCACCATCTCTCCGAAGCGCTCGGTCCCCGTTACCAGGAGGCTTGCGAAGCCTTATGAGTCTCACCGAAATCCGCATCGCCGGCTTTGGCGGCCAGGGCGTGATTCTGTCGGCCACCATCATCGGCAAGGCCGCCTGCATTTTCCAGGACGGGTACGCCACCATGACCCAGGCATTCGGCCCGGAGGCCCGCGGCGGCAGCTCCAGCGCCCAGGTCATCCTCTCCGACAAGCCCATCCTTTACCCCTACGTAACCCGTCCCGATGTCCTGGTGGTGATGTCGCAGGAGGCCTTTACCCGCTTCGTGCCGGAACTGAAGGACAACGGGATCCTCGTGGTGGAAGAAGATCTGGTTCACCTCGCGGGTCTGCCCAGTGGCATCCGCGTGTACGGCGTACCCGCCACGCGCCTGGCCGAGGAGCTCGGCAAGAAGATGATTCTCAACGTCGTGATGGTCGGCTTCTTCGGGGCCGTCACCGGTCTGCTCGCACCCGAGGCCTTGCGCCGCGCCGTGGCCGACTCCGTCCCTCCGGCTTTTCGGGATCTCAACCTGCGCGCCTTTGACAAGGGCTATGAATACGGCCTGGCGATGCCTTCCGCGGGAAGGAGCAACCTGGAGCTGGCGGAACATATCATGGAAGGCGAGTGATCCTGGATCCCGTCGAAGTGCGCGTCCTGGGCTCCCTGCTCGAGAAGGAGAGCACCACACCGGAATACTATCCCCTGACCCTGAACGCGCTCCTTAACGCCTGCAACCAGAAATCCAATCGCGACCCGGTGGTCTCGTATGACGACGGCGCCGTGCTCGACGCCATATCCCGCCTGCGCCAGAAGAAGCTGGCCCTCGAGATCAGCGGCCCCGGCATGCGCGTGCCCAAGTACGCGCAGCGCCTCTCGGAGGCCCTCAACCTCGGGCGCCGCGAGTCGGCCCTGCTGTGCGTCCTGATGTTGCGCGGCCGCCAGACTGCCGGTGAGTTGCGCGACCGGACCGCGCGAATGCACAGCTTCGGGGATATCGGCGAGGTGGAAGCCTGCCTCGAGCGCCTCGCCGCAATGGACCCTCCGCTGGCGGTGAAGCTCCCCCGGATGCCCGGCGAGAAGGAATCCCGCTACCTGCACCTGCTCTGCGGACCCGTTGAGACGCCCGCGCCGGAACCCCCTGGTCCCGCGCAACCCGCCCCTCCCCGGCTGGATCAGATCGAAGCCGCCGTCACCCGCCTCGCCGCTGAGGTCGAAGACCTCAAGCGCCAGTTCGCGGAGTTCCGCAAACAGTTTGAGTAGACCACTCCGGCTCGAATTGCGCGATCCTGAATCTCATGAGATTGTCTGCCTGCGCCGCCCTGCTGGCCCTGATCCCCGCCATCGCGGCTGAGAAGCTCCCCGTCCCGCGCTTCGCCGACCCGGAGCGCCCCGCGAAACTTGCCGCCGCTTTCCCGGAAGTCCACCGGGTATTCGAACGCTTCCAGCGGCAGCGCGGCATTCCGGGCCTGGTTTATGGCATCGTCGTGGACGGCAACCTGGCCTGGGTCAAGGGCATCGGGGTCCGCGATCTCCGGACTCAGGACCCGGTCACGCCGGACACGGTCTTCCGCATCGCCTCCATGACCAAGAGCTTCACAGCCCTCGCCATCCTCAAACTGCGCGACGAGGGCAAGCTCTCGCTCGACGACCCGGCGTCAAAATACATACCCGAACTCGCGCGCCTCGAGTACCCGACCCGTGACAGCGCGCCCATTCGCATCCGGCAACTTCTCACCCACGGCGCCGGATTCCCCGAGGACAACCCCTGGGGCGACCGCCAGCTCGCCGCCAGCGACCAGACCCTCACGCGCTGGCTTGAGCAAGGCATCCCCTTCTCCACGCCGCCCGACACGGCCTACGAATACGCCAATTACGGATTCGCGCTGTTGGGGCGGGTAATCGCGGCAGCCTCAGGAACAGCCTACCGGGAATACCTGGAAAAGCAGATCCTGGCGCCGCTGGGCATGCGGGCCTCGACGCTGGAGCCCGGAGCCGTCCCGGCCGCCCTCCGCGCCACCGGCTATCGGAAGTCGGAGGGCGGCTACTCCGAAGAGCCGGCTCTGGCCCACGGCGCGTTCGGCGCGATGGGCGGGCTGCTCACCTCCGCGCGCGATCTCGGGCGCTACGTGGCCTATCACCTCTCGGCCACTCCCCCGCGGGATGAGGACGACCCCGGGCCGGTTCGCCGCAGTTCCCTCAGGGAAATGCAGCGCGTCTGGCGGACCAGCGGCCTCACTGTCGCCGGCTCTTCCTCCGGCGGGACACCCTGCGCCACCGCCACCGGTTACGGCTACGGCCTGTCGGTCTGGCAGGACTGCCACTACCGCCACGTCGTCGGTCATGGCGGTGGCTTGCCCGGGTTCGGATCCTACATGGCCTGGCTGCCCGAATACGGGGTCGGCATTCTGGTGATGGCCAACCTCACCTATGCCGGACCGCGGCCGGCCGTCGAGGAAGCCTTCGAAGCGCTGCGTAAAACCGGCGCACTGCAACCTCGCCAGTTGCCGCCTTCCCCGGCGTTGCTGGCCGCGCGCGACGCCATCCTCCGCCTGTGGCGCCATTGGGACCCCCGCGCCGCCGCCCGGCTCGCCGCCGATAACCTCTTCCTCGACACTCCTGCCGAGACCCGGCGGCAAGCCATTGAAAAGCTGAAAGCCGAGCTTGGGGAGTGCCGCGAGGCCGGCCCCGTCCAGCCCGAAAACTGGCTCCGCGGGTCTTTTCGGATGCCCTGCGAACACGGCTCCGTCGAGGTCACTTTTACTCTGGCCCCGACGGCGCCGCCCAAAGTGCAATTCCTGAGCTTTTCCAAAGCCGGCAACTAAAGAGGCCTCGTGCCGCATAGATGACTCGGGCCTCTTTGAGAACCTGCGGGCGTATCCACGACTTCAGCCCGCGCTTGGTCACGAGGTCCACCTTGCGTCCGACCAACGCTCCGAGCTCCTCGCTGAGGCGCTCGAACTTCAGAAGCCCGATGCGCACGCTCGGTTCAAACTCAACCATAACGTCAATATCGCTGCCGGGCCGCATATCGCCGCGCACCGCGGATCCGAACAAGGCGAGTTCGCGGATTCCGTACCGCCGGCACAAATCGGCCAACTTCTTCTCTTCGACCTGTATGTCACCGAGTTGCAGCGTCCGGCCCATACTCACCTTCCGTTCCTATTATGCCCCTCTCCCATCCGCGCGCCGGCCCCCCTCGAATACCGCCGGATCAACCTCTGCGCCGGGCCTGCTTCAGTGTCAAATTGCTGCCTGATCGCCCGCCCGCCTCCACCCGCACCGGTCCCAGCAGGCCCGATACCGCCACCCCCCGGTAGCGCGTGGGAATCGTCGAGTAGTGGTTCGCCAGCGTGTTGTACACCAGAATTTCAATCCGGTTCGCGCCGGGCTTCACCAGCTTCGAGATGTCCACCTTCCACGGCGGCGCGACTTTGATGCCCGCAAGCCGGCCATTCACGCGGACCTCGGCCGAGGCCACCACCCCTCCCAGATCGAGGATCGCCGTGCCGCCCGCGGTCCCCAATCGCACGGTCTTCCGGTACCATGCACCGCCGGAATAGCTCGCCAGGCCGTCAATCTTTGACCAGTCGCCCGGCTCGATGACGCCGCCCGAGCACTCCAGCGCCACCGGTTCCGGCAGCGCCGCCCCGCCGTATGCGCCCCGCTCCTGCTCGATGCGAATCGCCACCTTCACGGCCCCCGCGCCCGCCGCCTCGACGCGGGCAACATACTCGCTCGCCCCATCCGCGCGCGGCGTGCCCGCCGCGACGCCCAGTTCCCTCCCGCCTGCCCAGGCGCGCACCCGGCCGCGAGCCACAATCCTCATGGCCCGCAAGCCCGGTGGCGACATAAAGCGGTACCAGCCCGCCGGATGCTCCACCCGCGGCCGCGTGTCGAAAGGCAGCACCCCCGGCTTGTCGTACCACGTCATCGAAAGCGGATAGGTGTGCCTCCAGCCTGCCGGCGCGCCCGCTTCAAACACCAGGTGCGCACGGCCCGGCTGGTCATACCGCACCAGCACCGGATTGGATCCGGCATTGAGACGCGCCGTCCCCGCCACATCGATAACCGCGCCGTTGAGCCACACCTTCGCCGGCTGCATCCCCCCGGCCGAAACCCGCACCTCGGAAGCCGTCCCGGGAATCGAGGTCCACAGATAGTAGCGCGATCCTCCGGACTCCCGCCCGTACCGCGTCCCCGTGGGCAGATTCTCCCGCGCCCCAAGCGCAATAAAGTCGTCCGTTACCTCGCCCTTCAGGCCGTGGTAACCCTCGTGGCCCGGATCGCCCTCCACCCCCCACCGCATCGAGAACTCATACGCCTGCCAGAGGTACCGCTTGCCGCCGAACTCCACGGGCACGGACGGATCCACGCTCTCCAGGCGCGCCAGCCTGGCTTCCAGCGCCGCCGGGTCCTGATCCTCGGGCAGCGGCCCCAGCTTCCAGAAACGCGGTCCATAGGAGTAGGTCACCCGCTGCCACTGCGAGTCGTCAAACCCCGGGTCTTGCCAGCCCGGGTTGGGCGTGGCTTCGTCGGCGTACAGCAACTTCCGCGCCTCCGCCCCGATGAATCCATTGTGTGCCGGCAGGCGATAATCGCCCCACCGGTTATCCAGCACCGGCTTCAGTTCGAATTCCCAAGGCCCTTCGATCGGGATGATTTCCACCGGCGGGGCGGCGTGATCGGTCTCCCGTTGCGGCCGCCCCGGGCTGAACACCACTACGTGCGCTTCCACGTCCTCGAGTGGCATGCGGATTCGCGTCCCCTCCGCCGTCTGCGAGAGCACGCTCAGCGGCCGGGTCCGGCCCGTCCACGGGTCCCACAACTCCACTTTGCCCCGCGCACGGAAGAAACACTCCGAATCCTTCGGCGCGCCGTAGACGAAATAAATGTCGCGGGGTCCCGCCCGCCGGTGCAGCACCTGCGGCGAACCCGGCTTCGCAGCGCCCTTCAGGAGCTGGAAATCCCGCGGGAATGCCTTCTGAATCGCATCTTCCACCTGCTCCGGCGTCTCCAGCCGCGCACCCGCAAACGCCTCCCGCACCATGGCGTTGAGTTCCGCGTCGTCCCGCCCCGCCCGGTCGCTCGCCTCGGGAAGCGCGCCCAGCGCGATCGCCAGGCCGCCGCCCCGCCGGAACTCCAGCGCTTTCTCGGCCGTGGAAAACCGCACCGCCCGCATGGCCGGAAGCACCAGCGCCCGGTACTGTTCGCCGGCCACCCACAGTTGTTTCCCTTCCACGCGCGCCCGCGCCAGCGATTCGAAGTCGATGAAGTCGAAATCGATGCCGTGCTCGTACAGGCGCCGGCCCAGCGCGAACGCTGTCTCCACGCTCTGCCTGCCGCCCAGTCCGGCTTCCATCGGCGCCACCGGATACACAATCGCAACATCGGCGCGGTGCACCCCCTGGCTGAGCAGATAGGAGAGCCGCTCGGAGGCCCGCAGAAACT